>Ga0310695_10002630_pt1 | contig 37325 bp, 32 predicted proteins | sample RumenRJG_04DNA_FD_203882 | JGI IMG/M metagenome (GOLD analysis project Ga0310695, IMG submission 203882) | Bovine rumen microbial communities from Lethbridge, Alberta, Canada - RJG_04 (v2) (version 2) | ecosystem: Host-associated > Mammals > Digestive system > Stomach > Rumen | place: Canada...
CGAAGCTCCGCTTTGCGTAACTGGACCTGTAAACGGCCAAGTTCTTCCTTCAAGGCCTTGATTTCCTCTTGGGAGGCCTTCTCCTGCCGTTTGACAGCGGCAGACTCTTCGTGTTTTGGAGTACTGGTTTTCTGCATCTGATAACGGTATTCCGGGTTCTCACCTACAAAGTTACGAATCCATCGCAAAATTGTTGATCTGGATACCGGAACCAGGTGCGTAATGCGTAAACTTCCCATCCCTTCATCGAAGTACAGACGCATCACTTCGTCATAATACTTCTCTTGGTTCTCTTTTGTCTTTCCCATTTCTTTTCTTCAATGGGAGTCAACTATTTTCAGCGAAAGACAGGTTCAGCCCCTGTTTTGGAACCTGCACCGTTGACACCCGGAACCTGCGCCGTCTGCCCCGGAACCTGCACCGCCTGTCTGTGAACCTGCACCGCCAGCCCCGGAATATAGTGCCCACACTGCGGGTAACTTGACAAATTAAGTCCGGTTACCCGCAAAAAAGGCCGTTTTTGACGGTAACTTGACCAAAACTGTCAAGTTACCCGCAGTGGGCTTACTATCTCAAAAAGTGGCACAGACACCAAAAAAGCCAGGCGGAAAGCCTGGCTTTTGGTGCACTCTTAGGGACTTGAAGAATGTTTTTCGTAATGAATCGTTGTCCCTATCAATCCCCGGGATATGTAATGAATAAAAAGCTAATAGACAGCGTTTTAATAGTGTAATGCGGCGGCCGTTACCATAGACACATAAAGACCGAAATAGACAAAAATAGACAGTTATCACGCCAAAAACTTGTAAAATTGGCGTGGTTTTCCTATTTTTGTAGTGCGTTAATTTTACTATCTATGGCAACATTATCCTATCATTTATCCAGGAAAGCGGACAAAGCAACAGGCTTGCATGAGGTATTGGCGCGCTTTGTTGTGGGCAGCCGCATAAATCAAAGAGCCAAAACAAATATCTTTGTTCCCCCAGAGTATTGGAATGAGAAAACCCAGAATGTAACGGTTCCTGTCTGGCGGCTTATGAATAGCGAGCAGCGGAAATTGGTGGAATCCCTCAACGGTATTAACAAACGCCTGCCCGGATTAAAAGCCGCCGTTATGGAAGCATTCATTGAGGCGGGGGCAGGGAAGCTGCCCATTGCTGGCGATTGGCTAACCTCAACAATAGACAGGTATAATTTCCCAGAAAAATACGAAGCCACCCCGGAAACATGGTATTTGGAAGATGCTTTCAAAGATTATCTTGCCAATGATACCTTTTCCGATTGGAATAGCAAGCGGACCAAGGTGGTTTTGCGCTCTCTTCTACGATATGAGGCATATACAGGGAACCGGCTGGAACTTGACAAAATAACTGCAGATGATATAAGGGCGCTTGAATCATACATGAGGAAAGAGGGGGCCATTGTTGAAAGCAACCCGGAAATAATGAAAATATGCCCGGAATCCAGGCAGATTGAGGCGCGAAGCGAAAACACCATTAACGGCAGATTGAGGATATTACGCACCGTTGTTTTGAATGCTGTGAAGAATGGCCACACCAATAACAACCCCTTTAAACATTATACAATCCCGGAAGCTGTCTATGGCACGCCGTATTATATAACCATTGAGGAAAGAAACCTACTTTATTCTTTTGATCTTTCCAGCAGGCCAGCATTGGCCGCCCAACGGGATATATTTGTTTTTCAATGCCTAATTGGCTGCAGGGTTTCCGATTTGCTCAAATTGACACGCAACAACCTTATTGCCGGGGCCATTGAATATATCCCCCGCAAAACAAAAGATGAACGCGCCACAACTGTACGCGTGCCCCTCAATGCAATTGCAAAGGAAATAGTTGCGAGATATGAGGATAAGGACCGCGCTGCGCTATTGCCATTCATTTCCCCCCAGCAATATAACAATGCTATTAAAGAGGTTTTTACTTTGGCGGGATTAACACGCATGGTTACTGTCCTGGATCCCCAGAGCCGCCAAGAGGTGCAAAAGCCCCTCAACGAAATAGCCTCTTCCCACCTCGCGCGCCGTACCTTTGTGGGGAATCTTTACAAACAAGTAAAGGACCCCAATTTAATTGCAAAACTATCTGGCCATGTTGAGGGATCCCGCGCATTTGCCCGCTATAGGGATATAGATGAAGAAATGAGGCAGGAACTTGTTAAAATGCTGGAATAGTATGGGCGAGATCTATTATATAAGCCACATTGAGGCAGCGCCAGAAAACAGGGCAGATGCTTTTGCAACATTCTGGCGTAAAGCTATAAATAGGACAAACGCCGGCGCATGGCAGCGGCTCTTTAATAATCCGCTTTGGGGTGGTTTAGGGCAGTTGAGCAAAAAAGACTTGCTGGAAGCGGAAGCCATTGCCGGCCAGCTTGCAGAGGATTCCGCTACATTGCATAGCTCAATTATATCCAAGTTCCCAGATATTAACGAGATTCCCACTCTAATTGGCGTATTGCGTGCAGAATGGGACCGCGCCGGCATCCCCGAAGAGATACGCAACCATGAGGATTTGTTGGCATATTTCCATGGCAAGGTTTTGCCATTATTCCCAGATGATATTGAGGCCCGGGAAGCTGCATTGAATATCGGTAGCCGCATAGACTACGAAATTATTGACTGTTTGAGAGATTCCGTTATTAAGTTGAGGAAACTTGCCGGCATTCCCGAATATATCTATATCAATACGCCATTAAGCACCGCCCAGCTAAAGGGAATATACAACAGATTAACCGCCCAGGGATTTGTTGCCCGGGACACATGGCCGGATTTCTACAATTGTTTTGATTCCCTGGCGCTTTCCCCTGGAAGAATCTATTGGAAGATAATGGGGAAAAACAAGCAACCCAATAAACGGGCAATGTGCGATTTCCTGGAATTATTTGGCATTGAAAGAAAAGAATGGGCCCAATATATACGCGCTATTTTCAATGAAGAGATTTCCCCGGCGGCAATTTCTTATGCGGCCCATACGCACCCGGTAAAGCATAAAACAGCGCATTCTGTTTGCTACGATGAACTAAAGACCATAATTTTAACATAAAAACAAAAAGGCATGGAAACAAAAATAAGTAAAGCAACGCAATTGCTATTGGAATCTTACCGGCTTTTGGAACAGGCCCGGTCCAAGTATTACGCATATCTGGAAGCCGCCACCAATGGGGACCAAAACACAATGGATATATACGCAGCAAAGATAGATCCCGAATGGAATGCACTACGGGAAAAAATCTTAAATGAGGATATTACACAAACCGTCTATGATTGGGCCGTTGAGGCCGAAACAGTAGAACTATAGCCGTTGAGGCATTAAGCCCCCAAAATGGTAGCAGCCGCGCCGGCAGAGGGGCCACCGGCCACCCGTCCAGGATCATGGCCGCCTCAACGGTTATCTTCCCACTACGGCCACAAAAAAGCCCCAGCAACGGGCAAGCCAAAGGCGCCGGCAGCGCCGCTGGCCTGGAACAACCACAGCCACGCCGGCAGAGGGTGCGCCGGCTCCCAGCTGGCCAACCATGCCCACCTCAACGGTTATCCTCTCTCTACGGTCAAATGAGCTGCAGCCATTGAGGCCCCAGGATCCCAGGGCGCCGGCATGATCTGGCCCCATGGCCCAGGGGAACGGCCAGCCGCCAGCTGCAGCTGCAATTACGCCGGCAGAGGGTGCGCCGGCTCCCAGCTGGACGCCATGCCCACCTCAACGGTTATCCTCTCTCTACGGCAAAAAGAGCCACCGCTGTTGAGGCTCCTGGCAGCCGCCGCGCCGGTATGATTGATATATGGCCTATTGTATATATCTTTGTTTAACTATTATAGGCACATAACAGCGAAGCACCGCCATTGGGGCCCCGGCCACGCTGGTACATTTAAAGCAATTTCCGTTATGCTGTGTATGGAAGATATAACCCGAATGGTTTCCCGGCAAGGGTTTATTAATGTGTTTTATAATCGGCTTGCAGACAGTATGCGGAATGGCGCTGGCTACAGCCGGCGAGAGGTGTATGAAGATATGGAAGAGGAATATGAGGCCAAATATGGCTGTTATCAATTCCCCTCTTTTGACGCTTTTAGGAAATATCTTTCCAGGCACATAAAGAGCAATCATTAACGCCGGCTCCCAGCTGGACCCATGCCCACCTCAACGGTTATCCTCTCTCTACGGTCAAATGAGCCACCACTGTTGAGGTCCCAGGGCGCCGGCATGATCTGGCCCCATGGCCCATGGCCCAGGGGGAGGGGGGGGCAAAATCCCTCTGGGGAACACGTCGCGAGACCACTTGACCCACTCTCGAAGGCGCGCTGTCGAAATTGGGCGGTTTTTGGGGAATCTGGCTCGCATAATGCGCACGCGCGTAGGATCACCACCCCTTAAATAACGGGCAAATCTGGGGGATTTAGTGACCATTTTGGCCCCCACCCCAAAATACACTTGCATGGAAACGCCCCAGGGGAACGGCCAGCCGCCAGCTGCAGCCGCAATTGCGCCGGCAGAGGGTGCGCCGGCATGATCTGCCCATGGCCCAGGGGGAACGGCCAGCCGCCAGCTGCAACTGCAGCTGCAATTGCGCCGGCTCCCAGCTGGCCACCATGCCCACCTCAACGGTTATCCTCTCTCTACGGTCAAATGAGCCGCCGCCATTGAGGAAAAATTAAGACGAAAGCGGAAGAATGTAAATTTTACATATCAATTAGCGGGGGAATGTAGAATGGGGCATACATAGCAATACAATAGGGATTTTTGCTATTTTTCACATATAGTTTTAGGGGGTTTCGTTGTCTATCTTTGCCCCCGGCGGGCATTCTTCAGACTACAGGCGAAGCAATCCCCACCATGTGCCAAACGGCCGGCAATGCCTGTAGATTGGCAGCCGAGGCAAAACCAAATATCAGCATTATGGAAAAGACTATTATGGAACTTGCCCAACAGTTTCCCGGGGTTTCAATCACAATCCCTGCAGGGGAATTAGAAAAGTTTGGGAATGCGCTTATTGAGGGAACCATGAAGCGCTATCGCGAAGATCTGGCGGCAAGGGAAGCGGAAGAGCGCGAAGAAAAGCTATTAACGGCCAAAGAGGTAGCACAAAAATTTGGCGTATGTACTAAAACGGTAACGCGCTGGCGCAAGGCCGGCATTATTTCCCCTGTCCCTGTTGGGGGCTTGCTGAAATACCGTAATAGTGATTGCCGGCGCATTATTGAGGAAAGGGGGCAGGCTTAATCATGGAAACAGGATTTGTGAAGCTGCCCAGATCATTGCTCAATGTAGAATGGGCAAGGAATCCAGCAACCCTAACTGTGTTTGTTCACTTGCTCTTAAAAGCAAACCATGAGGCAAGGGAATGGCAGGGGCACACAATCCCCAGAGGGGCCGCCGTTATATCCCAGCGCGGTTTAGCAAAAGAATGCGGAATAACACCCAGGGCCGCACGCACAGCCTTGCAAAAGCTATGTGCGCAGAGTATCGCGCAGATGATTGCACACCCTGCAAAGGGGGCAAAAGCGCAGGGAAGCGCGCACCCTTGTACCCTTGTAATTATTTGTGATTATGATAATTACAATGGAAACGGAAAGGCAATGTGCGCACCCAAGCGCGCACCAACTAATACAAGCACCGCGCAGGACCCCGCGCAGAATGGCGCGCTACTTAAAGAAATATATAGAGAGAATAAAGAAAACTATAAAGATATTTTGGGGAATGATAGCAGGCTTTTAACGATTTTGGAAGATTGGATTTCTTACAAAAAGGAAAAGGGGCAGGCATATAAAGGCAGCAAGGGAATAACGCAGTTTTGCAACCGTCTTAAAGAACTATCAAAAGGGAACCCGGAAACGGCCCGGCAAATAGTCAATGAAGCTATGGCCGCCAATTATGCTACTATCTATCCACTTAAAGGTAACGCAGCGCCCCCCAGGGCTGTAAATAACAATCCGCGAATAATCATTGAAAGCGCCGCCCCAGAAGAGGCAATAAGTACAATATAACGCCATGAAAGATATAAAGGATATAATTGGCCGCGCTGTTGATAGCTACGGCAAAACCGCCGCCGGGACTATGGCCGCCCGGAAAAGGTTTCGTTATCCCATTGATTCCAGCACCGCCGCCGGCCTACTAATTAGCGAGTATAAGAATACCGTTGAGGCAAGGGGCCGGAACTATCTGGCCGATGATGAAACCACACGCCGGCTGCAGTCCGTTGCAAATTGGCTTACAAATCCACATTGTAAATCTTCCGTTTTGCTGTATGGCTCTCTTCCTGGGACCGGCAAAACAACAACCGCCGCCGCCATTGCAAGAATGGCAAAGGGATTGAGAAACACATTTAATCCACAAACGGTTTTCCAGCAGAGGTGTATTGAAGCCGGCGGGAAATATATGCCCCTGGAAGATGAAGAAAAATCCTTGCTGGAAATGTACGAGGCTGCCATTATTATCCCTGTCTTTTATACGGCGGGGGATCTGGCCAACATGATAGAATCGAATAGAGCAACATTTGAGGCCGCGAAGCGCTGCAGTTTCTTAATAATTGATGATATGGGGACAGAGCCGGTTTCCGTTAAGCTCTACGGAAATGAGTTTTTCCCAATAATTGAAATACTACAACATAGATATGCAGAAATGCTGCCCACTATAATAACAACCAATTTGGAACTATCGCGCATATCTGACCATTACGGCCCCCGCATCTTAGATAGATTGCGCGAAATGTGCGAAACACTCTATTATACACAGGGGGAATCGTACCGCCGTTGAGGCCCCAGGCCAGCAGCCGCGCCGGCCAGCATCGGCAGGCCGCCAGCAATGGCAGCAATCGCGCCGGCAGAGGGGCTGCCGCCCCTGGCTGGAATCCATGGCCACCTCAACGATCATCTTTCCTCTACGGCCAAAAGAGCCGCCGCCGTTGAGGCCCCAGGCCAGCAGCCGAGCCGGCCAGCATCGGCAGGCCGCCAGCTGCAGCAGCAATCGCGCCGGCAGAGGGTGCGCCGGCTCCCAGCTGGACGCCATGCCCACCTCAACGGTTATCCTCTCTCTACGGTCAAATGAGCCACCACTGTTGAGGTCCCAGGATCCCAGGGCGCCGGCATGATCTGGCCCCATGGCCCAGGGGGAACGGCCAGCCGCCAGCTGCAGCTGCAATTGCGCCGGCAGAGGGTGCGCCAGCTCCCAGCTGGCCAACCATGCCCACCTCAACGGTTATCCTCTCTCTACGGTCAAATGAGCTGCAGCCATTGAGGCCCCAGGATCCCAGGGCGCCGGCATGATCTGGCCCCATGGCCCAGGGGAACGGCCAGCCGCCAGCAATGGCTGCAATCGCGCCGGCAGAGGGGCTGCCGCCCCTGGCTGGAATCCATGGCCACCTCAACGATCATCTTTCCTCTACGGCCAAATGAGCCACCGCCGTTGAGGCCACCAGCCCCAGCCGGCCTTGCATAATCAATTATTATCACTATCTTTGCAATACCGAAAAGGTAAAATTAACGCAAAAGCCACCCCGATAAAGCAGCCCGCTTTGGGGTGGTTTTCCTGTTTACTTTTGGCTATCACGCCAATATCACGCCAATAATAAAAAGAGAAATTTCCAACGCGCTGATAGTTAGCGAATTGGAAATTTCCTTTGTGCACTCTTAGGGACTCGAACCCTAGACCCGCTGATTAAGAGTCAGCTGCTCTACCAGCTGAGCTAAGAGTGCTGGTATCTTTTGTGACCCGTTCGGGGCTCGAACCCGAGACCCCAACATTAAAAGTGTTGTGCTCTACCAACTGAGCTAACGAGTCCTCCGTCCCAAATCGGGATTGCAAAGGTAGTTACTTTTTTTGAAACTGCAAATGTTTTTTCGAAAATTTTTTCAAAATTATTTTGCCTCCCAATAGGCCTTGACGTCGCTCCAGTGGTAATACGGTGATACATCTGTCTTTACGGGAATGGCGGTCTCATTCTCGTTCAGAAGAAATTTTACCAGGATGTCCTCGGAACCCTCCTTGTGGTAGAAAACGAGCTGGATATTGGCGGCCATGGGAATGATCTTGTCAATGGAAACTCTCTTGTAGAGGTTCTCCACGTCCGCAGTGCAGCCCTGCGTTTCCTTCAGGCCCATGAGGTAGGCCAGCGGGAGTACGGCGCTGTCATGGCTGAACCTTAAAGATACAGACGGGACGCCAGAACGCACAGCTCTGTCGGCCGCGGCCACCAGACTGTCCAGCACCGGCTTCTGCTCCAGGAACCTTGGCGTAGACCCAGGCAGGAGTCCGCAGTGGCGCAGCCATCCGGCATTGTTCCCGTTCCAGATAGCAAACAGTTCCTCCCGGGTAAAAATGCCCAGCAGGTCAATTCCCAACTCCGGCACGTTCTGCATATCCTCCGCAATGTTGTAGAGGGCTTTCATCAACTTTACGCCGTCCACGAAGGCATCGGCCTTCTTTACGTCCGTGAAAAGGACTTTCTTGAGACGGGCGGGGTTGTAGGCCTTGTCCTGCATGGCGGTAACCCGGGCCTTGAGTGCATCGGCCTGTGCTCCTTCGGGCTTTTCCACGTCCTCGTCTCCCACCACAAAGGGCATGTCGCGCTTACTGGCGTCCATCCGGATCTCCATCGCCGGATTCAGCCCCTGGAGCTCCTGCGTGAAATAGAACATGCTAATCATGCATCGGCCTACGACGGAGGAGCGCGCGTCCACCTTCAGCGGCTGGGAAAGGAGCGACGGGAAGCGCTCGTACATGCGGTGCGCGATGTCCCGGTGCTGCCGTCCGCCCAGCTTGGTGAGGTCACCGTCGCGGCTCAGGGCATCGGCATAAGCCGTGTTCAGTTTCTCCAGCACCTGCGCGCCCAGCGGCGTGAGGATGCCCGTGCGGGCGGCGGAATCCAGCATGCCGATGGCCTGCACGTAGTACTTGTTGTCGGTCATGTAACGGGAGCCGTGCCGGCCGTAATGGCTTATATATACAGGCTCGTACCCCTCCGGCGCCGGCGTCAGGGCCTTCTGCGACGGGCCAGGGTAAGCGAAGTAGGCCGATCCGGTGCGCCCCGGCTCGCGTGCCATCTCCTTCCGGGAAGTCTGTGCGGCCGCTCCCAGAGACAGGAGCAGCAAAAACGATACAATAATCTTAGTCTTCATCTTCTTCGGGGGTTTGGTACTGGAGGTGGGCGTCTTCGATCAGGTTCCTGTAGTAGGTGGAAACGTCGGACCAGTGATAATACGGATAACAGTCTGTCTTGACGGGAACAGAGGTCTCGTTCTCATTCATCAGGAACTTGACCAGGATGTCGTCGCTGCCGTCTTTTCGGAAGAAGATCAGCTGTACGTTGGCCGCCATGGGAATGAGGCGGAAGATGGAGAAGGTCTTGTGCAGGTTCTCCATGTCGTCGGTAGCACCGGTGGCTTCCGGGAAGCCCAGGACAAAGGTGAAGGGCAGCACAATGCTGTCGTGGCCAAAGCGCAGGCGGATTCCCTTTCCGCCGGCGGCGATCATGGCATCGGCCTCGTCCAGGAAGTTCTGCAGCAGGGGATAGATACGGTAATAGCTCTTCTCGGAACCCGGCATGAGGCCTTCCCACAGGCACCAGCTGGCGTTGTGCACGCGGAACCCGTCTATCATGCCGTCTTCTCCGAATAGGTCGTCAAAGCGGATGCCCAGCTCCGGCAGGCAGTACATGTCGATGGCCGTCTTGAACAGATCCTCGGCCATCTCGCACGGGTCGATGAACGTCCGGGCCTTGTCGGGGTCCGTGAACAGGGCCTGCATCTGCGGTTCTCCGCTCAGGAGCTTGTGCTTGAACTGCTCCAGTTTGTCGTATAGCATACCGTCCGTGGGGCAGGGGGGCACCACGATGGCCTTGTTGGATTTAATGTAATAAAGGTCGTGCTGGCTGGCGTCCATGGAAACGCTCAGCGACGGATTCAGCGACTTGAGCTCGTTTACAAAGTACGCCATGCTCAGCATCACGCGACGGGAATCGGACGAGTTGGCCGATACCTGGAGCGGCTGGCTCAGGAGCGCGGGGTAGTTGTCGTACATGCGCCGAGCGATGGCCTGGTGCTGCCGGGCGCCCAGGGCGGTGAGTTCCCCGGCGCGGTCGCGGGCATCGGCCGATGCCGCCTTGATGCGCCTTCTCACGTCCTTCCCATACGGCGTGAGGATGCCTAGGGCGCGGGCCGAGTCCAGCTGGTGCCGAAGCCGGCGGTAGGCCTTGTCGCTGGTCATGTAACGGGACCCGTGGCGGCCGTAGTGGCTGATGTAGAAGGCCTCGTAGCCTTCCGGCGCGGGGGTGAGGTGGCCGGTGGGCGCCGGGTAGTTGGCGTAGTTGCCGGCCGTGAGCTCCATGTGCGAAAGGAGTTCCTCACGGGAAGTCTGGGCTCCTGCCGCCCATGCGAGCAGAAGACCCGTAAGAATCAGAACTGTTTTTTTCATGTATTTTAGGCAGAATATTCTTTGATATGCTGTTCCTGGGACAAGCGGCAGATAAGAAGGCGGTCCTTGGACTCGGCCACAATATAGCCGTCCAGGCCTTCGACCACCACGGTCTTTTCCTCGGCGGTATGCACAAAGCAGTCCCGGCAGCCGAAGAGGCGGACGTCTTTGCCAACGGTGACGTTGTTGTCTTCATCGGCCTCAATGTGCGTTTGCACGGAGCCCCAGCTGCCAAGGTCGCTCCAGGCCAGGTCCTCGGCAATCACGTAGATGCGGGGACTCTTCTCCATGACGGCGTAGTCGATGGAGATTTTCTCGCAGGTAGGGAAGAGCCGATGCAGCTCCGCGCTCTCCTTCCCGGTGAAAAAGGCCGATGCCAGCTCGTCCATCACCCCGGCAATCTGCGGCGCATAGGCGCGAAGCTCGCCGATGATCGTGCCCACGTTCCACACGAAGATGCCGGCATTCCAGAAGTAGTGGCCGTCCTCAAGATAGCCGATGGCCGTATCGAGGTCTGGCTTCTCCCGGAACTCGCTCACTTTCACGAGCTGCCCGTGCAGGGCCTCTGTGGCGTGGATGTAGCCGTAGCCGGTCTCGGGGCGGGTAGGGGCGATGCCTACCGTGACAATGGCATCCCGCTCCGCCGTGAACGCCAGCGCCTTGGCAATGGTCTCCGCAAACTCCTGCGTCTTGAGCACCAGGGCATCGGCGGGTGTAACCACGATGTTGGCCTCGGGGTCTTTTTTCTGGATTTTCCAGGAGGCATAGGCAATGCAGGGCGCCGTGTTACGGCCTTCGGGCTCGGCGAGGATCTGCTCTGCGGGAATCTGCGGCAGCTGCTCTTTCACCAGCGCCACGTACTTCTCGCCGGTCACCACCCAGAAATTGCCCGGTTCACACACCGGAGCAAAACGTTCTACGGTGAGCTGGATAAGGCTTTTCCCGACCCCCAGCACGTCAATGAACTGCTTGGGGACTTCCGGAGTGGAAAGCGGCCACAGTCTGCTCCCGATGCCGCCGGCCATGATAACAACGTGTGTATTCATACTCGTTTCAGTGCTAAAACACAAATATAGTCTTTTTCCCGGACTCCGTCAACCCTTGGCCTCGGCCCGCCTCGCCATCGGCCCTCCCTCTCCGCCATCGGCCCTCCTCTCCGTCATCGGCCCTCCTCTCCGGCCTTCCCTCGGCCTTGCCCTCTCCGTCATCGGCCCGGCCCTTCCTTTTGGCCGTGGCGGCTAAGTCGCTGATTATTATTAGGATAGAGTAACTGACGGGTATGAAAACTACACCCGTCAGTTACTCTAATGCGTTGAAAATGTGATACTTAAGCGCCACGGCTACAGCCTCGCTAGCCACGGCCGGCGCCAAAGCCCCTTACTCCTGAGGCCTGTACTCCAGAATATCGCCGGGCTGGCAATCCAGGGCCTCGCAGATAGCCTCCATGGTGCTCAGGCGGATGGCCTTGGCCTTGCCGCACTTGAGGATAGAAAGATTGGCGGGAGTTATGCCGACTTTCTCCGCCAGCTCGCCGGAAGACATTTTCCGGCGGGCCAGCATGACATCTATATTGGTGATGATCGGCATAGGCACTTACTTTTGTTCTTCGGGCTGGGGCTCATCGGCCTTGGTAGCGCCCTTGAGGTAGGTGGGCAGCTCCATGCCGGCCATCTTGAAGAGGTCGTCCAGCGGGGGAACGCTCTTCATCATCCCGGAGATGAAGTTGGAGGTAGCGGTTTTGCCGTTGGCAGAATTGCCGCCATCCCACACGGTGACCTTGTCGATGTTGATGCCCTTGACGGCCTCGACCTGGGTCTTCACCAGCTCCGGCAGTTTGTCGGCGATCATCATGAGAACGGCCTTCTGGGCGTCTCCCTCGGCAGCGTTTACGAGGTTCTTGAAACCATCGGCCTGCTTGGTGAGGATTTCCAGCATACCCTTTGCCTGGGCGTCCATCTTGGCGAAGATGGCATCGGCCTCACCTTTGGCCTTGCGGCGGATCTGCTCGGCTTCGGCCTCGGCCTCGATGATCTTCTTCTGCTTGTCAATCTCGGCGGCCACCACGATGTTGGCCTTCTGGGTGGCTTCTTCGCGTTCGGCACGGGCCAGTTCGGCGTCGCGCTCGCTCTGGTAGGCCTCTTCGAGAGCCTTTGCGGCCTGGACCTTTTCGGCGGCTACGGCGGTGCGTTCGGCTTCGGCGGTCTTCTGACGGCGGAGGGCGTCGGAGTTGGCGATCTCGATCTTGGCGCTGTTCTCACCCTTCACGGCGTCGGCGTCGGCGGCGGCTACGTTGATACGGGTGTCCTTGTCGGCCATGGCCTTGCCGGTTTCACCGTAACGGTTCTGCTCTGCCACGCTCTTCTTTGCGTCGTTGATGGCCTTGGCGGCGGCTTCCTTACCCAGGGCCTCGATGTAACCGGACTCGTCACGGATATCGGTGACGTTCACGTTGATCAGGCGAAGGCCAATCTTGCGGAGCTCTGCCTCCACGTTGGTGGACACGTTGGCGAGGAACTTGTCGCGGTCCGAGTTGATCTCCTCGATGTCCATGGTGGCAATCACAAGACGCAACTGGCCGAAGAGGATATCGGTAGCGATGTTCTGGATGCTGTCCACGGACAGGCCCAGGAGACGCTCTGCGGCGTTGGTCATGCTTTCGGGCTCGGTGGAGATACCCACGGTGAAGCGGCAGGGAACGTCTACGCGGATGTTCTGCTTGGACAGGGCGTTGGTGAGGTTGCACTCAATGGAGATGGGCTTGAGGTCCAGGAAGGCATAGTCCTGGAACACAGGCCAGATGAAGGCGGCGCCGCCGTGCACGCAGCGGGCCGATGAGATGGAACCGCCGGCATTGCGGCCGGTTTTACCGTAGATGACAAGGATCTTGTCCGAGGGGCAGCGACGATAGCGCTTGAGGATGGCCGACAGGGTAACGAATACCACGGCCACCAGAATGAGGATAAGGTACAGTTGAGGCATAATTATACGGTATAAGTGTTAATTTCTTCTACTAATAAGGTGTTGGCGTCCAGGCAGTCCACTACGCGGATGGGAACGCCGGTCTTCAGCGGTTCTTCGCTCTCGGTCATGGCGTCGTATTCCCGCACGGCTCCGCTAATGGTGATCTGGACCTTGCCGGTTCCGCTGCGGGCGCCGGGAATGGTGAGATACACTTTGCCTTCGCAGCCCGCGGCCGCCTTCTGGAGGTTGATGTTGCCGCTCTGCTGCATGCCGGCGAGCCACTTGAACAGGTACATCACCGCCGCCACGAGGGCTGCGCCGATAAGGGCCGATACCAGAATGAGCAGGGCCACGCTTGATATGCTGTCCTGCAGCAGAATGGCGCTCCAGCCAAATCCCAGGATAAAGTTGACGAAGTTACGCAGCGTGTACAGGTTGGACCCGCCGTCAATGTTGGACAGGTCGCTTCCGTCCATGGATGTATCCACGTCTACGTCAAAGTCCGAGTCTACATCTGCGCCCACAAAGGTGAGAATGCTTTGGATGATAAACACGAGCGAGGCCGCAAGGGTGACGCTCCACAGGATCTTCATTACAAGGCTTAATTCAGCCCACCAGGATGCGATCATAGTGCTTCTTGAATTGGTTACTGTTGCAAATATAATAATTATTTATCGATTTGCAATAAATTTTTGGGAAATTTTAACAAGTGCGGGGTCGAGGCGGTTGGGGCGGCATCGGCCCGTCCATCGGCCTGCCCGCTGTCTCTCCCTCGCCCTTCTCATCGGCCGTGGCGCTTAACTCGCTGATAGAGAGCTTGTTAGAGTAACTGACGGGTATCGAAAAGTGACCCGTCAGTTACTCTAATCGGCTATTAATCAGCGCATTAGTCGCCATGGCCAAAATGTCGCATGTGTGGCTTTAGCCGCTTATTTTCGTCCCAGATTTCAGGGACGAATGAACGAAAGTGGCTAAAACATAAAAATCTGCATTTTGTTTTAGCCGATTGGGTGATGGTCCGCAAAACTTGTCCTAACTTTATGAGTGCACGGATAAGGCCGTGCCGCCAAGATATGCAAAAAAGAAGGTTTATTCCAGGAGCGGTTAACCACTGTTTTCAGAAAACCGCGGGGGAGGAGGTTCTGTTTTACCACGTTTCGGACTATCTTGCCTGTTTCACGTTCATCTGCGCCTCGGCCCGCAGGCACCGGGTAAGTGTTCTGTCGCTGGTCCTGATGCCGGACCATCTGCATCACTGCACACGCGCGCAGGAGAGTGAGGAGCTGTCGGCCTTTGTGCAGGAGTATACGACCCACTTCGCTTCCATGCAAAACAGAATGTGTCATCATCCGACACCTTTGTTTCTCAAGCCCTTTGGCAGTGCTCCCAAGATGGGAGACAAAAGTGTAAGGACGGCCCTCATCTATCTGGGTAACAACGGTCCGGAGCGAAAACTCTCCGCCCTGGCAGCAGAGTACCGCTGGTCCTTTCTGGCTTATTACCACAATGACCACCCGTTCTCCGAGCCGCTCAGGCTCGCATCGGCGTCGAAGGCACTGCGCCGCGCCGTGTCGCTGGTCAGGGACAAGGCCGGCAAGAACCAGCCGCTTCGCTACCAGACCCTTCAGTGGCTCTTTAAGCCCCTGGGCTCCATGGAACGGCAGCAACTGGCCGACTTCATTGTGACCTCTTATAATGTAATAGACTACGAGGCGGCTATCGCGTACTTTGGTAGCTATGAGGCCATGCTCGAAGCCATGCGTCTGACCAAAGGCAGCGAGCATGAGATTGAAGAGAAGTTCGTGGGCTGGGACGACAAGGTCTACGCCCAAATGACACGCTCCCTGATGGCAGAGAAGGGACTCGCCGATATCCATGACCTTTTCCTCATGCCTGAAGCCGGTCGTTATGCGCTTGTCCCGTTTCTGGAGACCCGCACCGTAGCCCCACGGAAGCAGATCCTCAAGTTCCTCCGCCTGCCCGTGGCCGACCCTGTGGCCGATAGTCGTGGCGGGTCGTGTGGCCGATAGTCGTGGCGTGGCGTGTGGCCGATAGTCATGGTGTGGCGTGTGGCCGATGACTCCGGCAGACCGTGTTGCCGGACGTTCCGGTGTGGCGAACCCTCGAAAAGTCGTGGCGGTTAATTCGTTGAAAGTCAGCGCGTTAGAGTAACTGACGGGTTGCTTTTTGATACCCGTCAGTTACTCTAATTAATTGATAATAAGTAGGTTAAGCGCCACGGCGGAACGGTGGCATTGCCGAAAAGTCCGGAACCTGCGCCATCGGTCCCGGAACCTGCGCCGCCGAGCCTGGAACCTGCGCCATCGGCCCCGGAACCTGCGCCGCTGAGCCGGGAACCTGCGCCATCGGCCCCGGAACCTGCACCATCGGCCCCGGCACTTGCGCCATCGGCCCCGGAACCTGCGCCGCCACGGCCGCCGTCAGGGCCCCGGCCCCGGCCCCGGCCCGGCCTCGCCCCGGCCAAGGCCCGCCCGGTCCCCTTCACCCCGGCACGGCGCGGCTCATATTGCCGGAATCCGGGAAAAACTCTATCTTTGTAAGGTATGCTCAAGATACTCAAGGCGTCGGCAGGGTCCGGCAAGACATACAACCTGGCCAGGGAGTACATCAGGCTCCTGATGGAGAGTGACCGGCCGGATGCGTACCGGCACGTGCTGGCCGTGACGTTCACCAACAAGGCCACGGACGAGATGAAGCGCCGTATCCTGAAGGAGCTTAACCAGCTGGCGAAAGATCCGGCCGGGTCGCCGTATCGTGAGGACCTGGAAAAGCTGGGGTCCCTTACGGAAATCCAGAAAAAGGCCCGGCAGCAGCTCTCCGGCATCCTGCACGACTACTCCGCCTTTGCCGTGAGTACCATTGACAAGTTCTTCCAGCAAACCCTGCGCGCGTTTTCCCGGGAAATCGGTCAGTTTGCATCCTATCAGGTGCAGCTGGACCGTGACGCCCTGGTGAATGAAAGCGTAGACCGCGTTCTGGACGGCCTCAGTGAAGAAGGAGACCGCACGCTCCTGAACTGGCTCACCGGCAGTGTTCGCGAATCCCTGGAGCAGCGCGGCCGCTTCTCCCTTGAGGACAGCCTCCGTGAAATGGCCTCCAGCCTTCGGGACCTTCCGGAAGGAAAAGACATCCCCAGATCCTCCCTGGAACCCCTCCGCAAAACCTGCAAGGCCGTTCGCAAAACCTTCGAAGAACGCGTCCAGAACGCAGCCAAAGCCGCCCTCAATGCCCTGAGCGGGGCCGGGGTAGACCCCGCGGACTCCAACCGTGGCTTTCTCAAAGCCCTCTACAATTACACAGACTCCGTAAAGGGAACATCCCGCCCCACGGACGCCTTCCTTGCCAAAGCCCAGGACCCGGACCAGTGGTTCTCTAAGTCCAAGGCCCATCTGAAGGACGCCCTGCACGGGGCTCTTGACGCTCCGATAAAAACCTTCACAGACCTTTTCACCGGCCAGCCTTTCAAGGCCTATAATACCGCCGGCATCATCCTCGAACAGCTCTACAGCCTGGGCGTAGCCGCCGAGCTCCGTCAGGCTTTCGTGGATATCCAGAAAGAGAAAAACCTCCTGTCCCTCGACGACAGCAACACCATCCTCAGAGGCATCATCGACGGCACCGACGCCCCTTTCATCTACGAGAAACTGGGCGTAAGATACGACGACTTCCTCCTGGACGAGTTCCAGGACACCGCCGACATCCAGTGGGACAACTTCCGCCCCCTCCTCCGCAACAGCGTGGCGCAGGGCAGCGATTCCCTGGTGGTAGGAGACGTCAAGCAGAGCATCTACCGCTGGCGGGGCAGCGACTGGGACCTCCTGGACAGCCGCCTGCAGCAGGAATTCCCGGCCGCCCGGGTAGAAGTGCTGGACAGCAACTACCGCACCTGCCGCGCCATCGTGGATTTCAACAACCGCTTCTTCGCCTACGCATCGGGCCGCCTGGACAGCATCCTCGGAACCACCGTCATCGGCCCCGTCTATGCCGATGTCGCCCAGGCCGCCCGTTTCCCGGACCCCGCCGACGGCTCCGTGGAGGTGGTCTTCTCCGACGACCAGATGGCGGAAATCCTCGCCACCCTCTCCGAGGTAAAGGAACGGGGAGGGGAGTGGGCCGATGTCGCCATCCTCGTGCGTGGCAACGCCGAAGGATCGGCCATCGCCGCCGAACTTCTCAAAAACAAGATCCCGGTAGTCTCCGACGACTCCCTCTTCGTGAAGACCTCCGTCACGGTGCGCCGCCTGGTGTCCCAGCTCTCGCTGGTGGAAGCCCCGCCCCGCGACGACGCCCCCGACGTAGCCGGTTACCTGGCCCGCAGCATGCAGGTTTCCATCCCCTCCGGCTACCACTCCCTCACAGACCTCGCCGAGGCCCTTCTGCGCGACATCCGCCGGGCCCACCCGGAGCGTTTCGAGGCCGAAATCCCCTACATCCAGTCCTTCATGGACTTCCTCCAGGACTGGGTCTCCCTGAACGGCAACAAACTGGACGCCTTCCTCAAGGCCTGGAATGACGCAGAGCCCAAAATCGCCTCTCCCCAGCGCGGCAACTCCGTGCGCGTCATGACCATCCACAAGTCCAAGGGCCTGGAGTTCCCCTTCGTCATCGTCCCCTTCGCCGACAAAGTGACCCTCTTCAAGGGTAGCGCCTGCTGGCGCGCGCCTGCCCTGAGGGGCAGCGAGCTGGAAGGTAAGGCCGATGGCGTCTACCGCGTCAAGCTGGACAGCGGCGCGGCCCAGACCTTCTTCGAGGAAGACTACCGCGAGGAACGCATCCGCCAGGCCATTGACAACATCAACGTTTTCTACGTAGCCCTCACGCGGGCCAAGTACTGCCTCAAGATCATCGCCGCCCCCCTCCCGAAGAGCTTCGACCCGGAGGATCCCAAGAACCTCTCGCACCTTCTCTACACCTTCGTGGGCAGCACCTCCTTCTGCGAAGGAACGCCCTACGACCTCAGCACCCTGAAGCGCGAGGAAGACGGCTCCGTCACCCTCGAAGCCGGATACGCCTCGTTCCCGGCCGACAGCGGCAACCGCCTGAAGTTCAGCCCCGAAGCCGCCGATTACTTTGGCGCCGACGGCAGCGTGGGTCTCGAAGCCAGCCGCCGCATCCGCGGAACCGTCTTGCACGGCATCCTCTCCCGCGTGAGGGTGGCCGATGACCTCCCGGAAGCCGTCGAAGCCGCCGTCCGCTCCGGCGAACTGCCGGCCGATGCCTGTGCAGAAACCTTGTCCTTCCTGAAGGAGCGCCTGGACTCCGTCTCCGGCCGCGGCTGGTTCGCTCCCGGTGCGCGCATTCTCTCCGAGGCGGCCGTCATCGGCCCGGACGGAAGGGAATACCGCCCCGACCGCGTGGTCATCGGAGCAGACGGCAGCGTAGACGTCATAGACTACAAGTTCGGCGCTCCCAATCCGTCCTACAGCCGTCAGGTGCAGCGTTATATGAACCTCTACCGCCAGATGGGCCATGCAAAAGTTGCCGGATACCTCTGGTATTTGGAAGATAATTTCATTACCTTTGCAGGTTGAAACACATTATATTCTATGGAAGCAAGCGAGAACACCATCAAACTCTATTACAATACAGAAGTCGAAAAGCTTGAGATGCCCGAGTACGGCCGCAACGTGCTGCACATGGTAGAGCAGCTCAAGGCCATCGAAGACCGGGAAAAACGCACCCAGCAGGCCTTTGCCGTCGTTAGGGTCATGGAAAGCCTGAACCCCCAGGTGCACCAGCAGGAAAACTGGTCCCAGAAGCTGTGGGACCACCTTTTCATCATCGCCGGCTACGACCTTGACGTGGACGCTCCTTTCCCCAAGCCCACCCCCGAGGTCGTGAACAGCCGCCCGGATCCCATCCCGCTCGTGACCAAACCCATCCGCGCCCGTCACTACGGCCGCAACATCGAGAGCATCCTGGACCTCATCGCCCGCGAACCCGAAGGCGAGATGAAGACCGCCATGATCCGCTCCCTTGCCATCTACATGCGCCAGCAGTACCTCATCTGGAACAAGGACACCGTGTCGGACGAGACCATCTTCCAGGACATCGAACGCCTCTCGGGCGGCCGCGTACGCGTGCCGGAAGGCATCGAACTGTCCAAGATTTCGGCCGATGCCTCCTTCGCCCGCCCGGGCATGAACCTGAACTTTGGCGGTAACGGCGGTGGCAAGAGCGGCAAGTTCAACCGGAACTTCCGCGGTAAAAAGGGCAAGAAATGAATCCTTTCAAGAAATACTGGGAGGGCCTGAGCGAACGCCAGCAGGCCGGTATCCGCTATGCTGCCAACATCTTCATCCTGGTCTTCACGGTCTGGGTGAGCGTGTCGGTCATTTCCTACATCTGTAATTGGAAAGAAGACCAGAGCGCCCTCACGGCCGGCGGCGCCGTGCAGAATGCCGCCGCATCCACGGGGCTCTCGGCCGGCTATTTCCTGGTTACCGAGTCCTTCGGCCTCGCGGCCTTCTGCCCGGTGCTTTTTCTCATTGTCCTCTGCCTCAAGCGCCTCTGGAGCGGCTGCCGCGCTTCCCTTCGGAAGTGGTTCTACGGCATGCTCTCCCTGTCTTTTCTCCTTTCCTGGATCCTGGCCTTTGCCGGCCGCTTCCTGGACCTGGAATATGTCTTTGGCGGCGGCCTTGGCGGCCGTGCCGGCGCAGCCCTTGTGAACTGGACCGTCTTCCGCGTAGGCGAAATCATCACCCTCTGCATCCTCGTCGCCCTTTTTGTCATCTGGCTCTACTGCATGAGCAAGCGTTTCAGCGACCTTCTCATGGGGCAGAAACGTGCTTCAGCACCGGAAACTGTCTGTTCCGCCGGGGCATCGGCCTCATTTTCAGCCCCGGCGGAACAGACAGTCCCCGGTGCGGAGGAACAGGACGAGGTCCCCGAAGCGTCCGGAGCCACGGTCTCCGGAACCGCATCGGCCTTCTCTTTTGCGGTCCCGGAGACCGTGGCCCCGGACGCTGGTGCAGAACAGAACGAGAACCAGAACGAGAACGAGAACCAGAACCCGGAAGACCCCTCCTTCAAAGTTGTCACCGACGACACCCTGGAGCAGGAAGTGAAGGAACCGCTCAAGCCCATCGACAACCGTCTGGACCCCCCGGACGGCCTGCCGCGGTACAAGACCCCGGACTTCTCCATCCTGGAAGACTATACAAACGCCCTGCATAAAGTGCAGCAGGACGAGCTCGTCCGCAACAACACCCTCATCCGCAACACCCTCGCCAGCTACAAGATCCAGGTGCGGGACGTCACGGCCATCGTGGGCCCCACCGTTACCCTGTACAAGGTATATCCAGCCCCCGGCGTCAAGATATCGGCCATCAAGCAGCTGCAGGAAGATATTGGCATCAACCTCCAGGCGCGGGGCGTCCGCATTGTCACCCTGGCCGATTCCGTGGGCATCGAGGTAGCCAACGACAAAGCGTCCATCGTGCCCCTGAAGAACCTCCTCAACAGCGAGGCCTTCCGCGAGAGCAAGGCGGAGCTGCCCGTCGCCATCGGCTATACCATCTCCCAGCAGGTGAAGGTCTTTGACCTGGCCGATGCCCCCCACCTCCTCGTGGCAGGTGCCACCAAGCAGGGTAAGTCCGTGGGCCTCAATGTAATAGTGGCTTCGCTCCTGTATGCCAAGCACCCTTCGGAACTCAAATTCGTGTTCATAGACCCCAAGATGGTGGAATTCTCCTCCTACGGGCGTCTCTTGCACCACTACCTCGCCGTCCTTCCCAACGCCGTGAGCGAGCAGGAGGAAATGGACCGCGCCATCGTGAAGAACGCCAAGGACGCCGCCGCCGTGCTGCAGTCCCTCTGCGTGGAGATGGACGCCCGCTACGAACTCCTGTCCAAAGCCTTTGTGAACAATATCAAGCTCTATAACAGCAAGTGGAAGGAGCACCATCTGCGCTCCGACGAAGGCCATCATTTCCTTCCGTACATTGTGGCGGTCATCGATGAGTACGCAGACCTCACCATGTCAGTGGGCGCCGGTCCCGAGTCCAAGGCCCTGGCCCGCAGCATCACTACCTCGGTCATCCGCCTGGCCCAGAAGGGCCGCGCCGCCGGTCTTCACGTCATCCTGGCCACCCAGCGCCCGACGGTAGACGTCATTACCGGCCTTATCAAGGCCAACTTCCCCATGCGAATTGCCTTCCGCGTTACGTCCCGCATCGACTCCGCCACCATCCTGGACCAGCCCGGCGCCGACAAACTCATCGGCCGCGGTGACATGCTGTTCTACAGCGGTATTGAGATGGAACGCGTGCAGTGCGCCTATATCGGCAACGACGAAATTGTGAAACTCACGAAGTCCATCGGAGACCAGGTGGGCTACCAGAAGAGCTACAATACGCCGTATTACCTGCCCGAGCCTCCCAGCGAAGGAAACGACAGCGGAGACGGCGGCATGGTGGACATGAAGGCGCTGGACGAGCGTTTCGAGGAAGCGGCCCGCACCGTGGTGCTCAACCAGCGGGGCTCCACCTCAGACCTTCAGCGCAAGCTTGGCATGGGATATGCAAAAGCAGGACGTGTGATGGACCAGCTGGAAGCCGCCGGCATCGTGGGCCCGCAGAACGGGGCCAAGCCGCGTGAGGTTCTGGTGAAGGACATCGCAGAACTGGAAGGAATCCTGCAGCATTTCCTCAATCAATAGTGAAACGCATTGTAAGCATACTCTTTTTGTCCGTATGGGCCCTCGCGGCCTCTGCGCAGGGGGGCGGAATCCCGCTTCTGGACCGCGTGGAAGGCCACCGTGTCACGTTCCATTATACTTACAGCCTTTCCCGGCAGGGAAGCGAGTTCACGCCCGTCACCGACGGAGACGTTACGGTGGAAGGGAACGCGTACATCCTGGAAGGCCTGGGCCTCAGGGTCATCAGCAACGGCATCACCCGCTGGACCCAGGACGAGGACGCCCGGGAGGTGCTGGTGGAGAAAGTGGAGCAGGAAGACCTCTTTACCAATCCCGCCCTTTTCATCGGCTCGTACCGGCGCTACATGGAACGCATCCGCGTCAACGCTGCCGGGACCGATTCCCTGGATGTGACCCTTACGCTGGACGAGAGCACGAAGGCCCGTTTCCAGCTGCAGCATATCGTCTACGGCGTGCTGCAAGGAAAAAGCGACTTCTCACTGGATGAGAAATCGCTTTCCGATGAGTATGTGATAACGGATCTGCGTTAGTTCTTTATGCAGCGGACGCTGAGATAGAGGCTTTCCTTGTCTCCCTTTCCGGTGAGGGCCTCGGGCTCCTTTTCAAACAGATAGAGGTAGACGCCCATGCCGTCGGCGGAGTCAGACGTCCACCAGCAGGCATATTCTCCCCACTTGTCGTAGGTGTTGACGGTGTCCGAGCTGTCAATGTATCCGAGGGGAATGGCGTTGAATCCGTATTTGTTGGTGACGGTGACCCCGCTCCAGTACTCCCACATCTTTTCGCCGCGGAAGGAGGCATCGGCCATGAGGTCTCCGGAGTGGATGGCGCCCGAAGGCTCTGCGAAGGACGTCTTGAAATCCTGCAGGGAGGGGAGGTGCCAGCCGGCGGGGCAGGCGGTCTGGGCCTCCTGCCAGTTGTACATGCGGCCCATGGGGGCGTCCAGGACGGCAGAGTTCCGGAAGCTGAGGCCGCAGGTGCCGTTGTTGAGGTTGCCCGCCTTCCATGTGATGCCGCGGACGGTCACTTCCTCGGAGGATTCCACTCCGGTAAGGACGGTCTCCGGATCTACCACAATGAAGGAGCTGGAGGCCGATGCACTGTAGTATCCGGTGGCGTAGGCGTAGCAGAATACATTATAGGTACCCAGGGTGTCTGCGGTGTAGACGTAATCCGGGTTGCTCTGGGCGGTATTCCGGGTGAGGGTGTCGCGCTTTGCACTGTTCACCTGCCAGCAAAGGCCCAGGGTGGCGGGCATGTCACCTTTGGAGACCGTGATGTAATCCACGTTGGCCTTGTAGGTGAGCGTAGTTCCTTTGGGAAGGAAAGGAGGTACCTGGTTGACGGTTAACCCGCTCAGGCTGGGGGTGTTGGTAGTATCGTCGTCTGTCTTTTTGCAGCTGGCGGCACCAAGAAGCGTAAGAAGTGCGGTGCCCAGTAAGATATATTTTTTCATCTTTCTCCTGATATATAGTTCGCAAATATCGTGAAAATTTTGTAATTTTGTACACAATTTTCGCGCCAAGATGAAAAAACTGCTATTCCTGTCTGTCATGCTTTTAATGGTTGTCTGCTGCAGCCAGCCCAGTCAGTATGTACAGATTTCGGGTTATGCCCAGGGCAGCAATTATTCCGTCAAGCTCAACATGAAAGGCATCAAAGTTCCCGTGGAGACCATCCGGGACAGTATCGATGCCCTCATCGTCAAGATAGACACCACGCTTTCCGGCTATAACAAGAAATCGCTCATCTCCCGTTTCAATGCAGGTGAGAAGATTCCTTCCAACGCCATGTTCATGGATGTGTACCGGCTGGGCTACCGCCTGTGGGAACGCTCCGGCGGTGCGCTGGACTTCGGTGCCGCCGCGCTCTACGATGCGTGGGGCTTCGGTTTCCGCAACAGTTCATTCCCCTCCGACGAAGAAATCCAGAAACTGCTGCAGGAAAGCGGCATGGGACATCTCCCCGCAGAGCTTCCCGTGGTGGACGGTTACATAGACCCTGCTTCCATCGGCTATCCCCGCCTCAACTTCAACGCCATTGCGCAGGGCTACAGCTGCGACGTCATTGCCGGCTACCTGTACAGCCTGGGTGCCAAGGACATGCTGGTGGACATCGGCGAAATCTGGTGTGACGGCGTCAATCCAAATGGCGAGGCGTGGTCCGTGGGCATTGACCGCCCCGTGGACCAGCCCTCCGACGGCCGCGCGCTTCCGGAAGGCCTGGACGGCATCTGGACGTCGGGCAGCAAGCCGGCCGGCATCGTTACTTCCGGCAACTACCGCAAGTTCTATATCCGGGACGGCCGCAAGTACTCCCACACCATCAACCCCCGTACCGGCTATCCGGTGCAGCATAACCTGCTCAGCGCTACGGTGGTGTCTTCCAACAACGCCGCAGAGTCGGACGCCATTGCCACCTGGTGCATGGTGGTGGGCCTGCAGGGGGCGCAAATCCTCATCCTCGGAGATCCCGCCCTGGAAGGATACCTTATTTATACAGATTCCAACGGGGAAATGAAGGAGTGGGCGTCTCCCGGTTTCACACTCCGCAGATAATTTCGAGAATCCATCGCAGCAGACGGCACAGGCCGTCTGTTGTTGTTATCAGAGGCTGCCACGGAAGGCCGATGGCGGCGAGCCCCACCGTGAGAACTGCCGTTATCATGAGGGCGCTCATAAGGGGCAGGACCAGGAGGTTTGTGAGGAGAAACAGGCGGGGGAAGGTGTGGAAACGCATCCACACGAGGGGCGCGGTGAAAAGCTGGCAGCTGATGCTGAGGGCCGCTGTGTTCCAAAGCCACCGGAGGGGGTTGTACCGGCTTCCTTCCGGATACCACCGTTCAAGGACGGGGTAGACAAGGAAGATGCCAGCCATGGCGAGGTACGACAGCTGAAAGCCCAGGCTCCCGATGACGGAAGGGTCCAGCACCAGCTGGATGAGAAGAGCCATGCAGTACACCCGGGCGCTGCTGCGGGGGCGCTGCTTCAGGCGCAGCGTCTCGCTGATGGTGATGAAAAGGAACGCCCGCACGACGGACGGCCCCGCGCCTGTCATGAGCGTGAAAAAGCCGGTTCCGGCCGTGAGGAGGACAAAGCGCAGGCGGCGGGCTTCCGGCGTATGGCCGAGGGGTTTTGTGAGCGCGTCGAAAACCAGGTACAGGATGCCCATGTGGAGTCCCGAGAGGGCCAGTAGGTGCGAAGCGCCGCTGTCCCGGAAAAGGGCCGTCAGCTGAGGTGTGAGCCCGCTCCGGTCGCCGGTGAGGAAGGCACTGAGGAGGGGCGCCGTCTCCCCGGAGGGAAAGGGCAGCGAGCCGATGACGGAGCGAAGCGACTGCGCGGCACCATCGGCCAGCCTTTCGATCGGGCCGATGGTGGACGCCGCGGGAAGGGCGGCACTGCGCGCGGCGAAGATGCCCGCGAGAAGGAAGGTGAGGAGGATGATGCCGGCCGATACGGGCTCCGGCGCGCCCAGAAGCCGGCTGCGGAAGAGGCAGGGGAGGGCGAGGACGGGGAGCAGCAGGGCGGGAAGGAGGACTCCCGTGCCGGGGAACAGCACCGTCCCCGTCACGACTCCCGCAGTGAAGCACAGGGAGATGGCTTCGATGCTCCTGACGCTTTCCCTCATATGTGCGAAATTAGTAATAATTTCGTATCTTTGCATGGATATAGTGAAAACATTAACTGTACAAACATAAACTTATGATCATTCTTGTAATCAACTGCGGCTCTTCCAGCATCAAGTATCAGCTGCTGGACATGAAGAGCGACGATGTCTATGACATCATTGCAAAGGGTATCGCAGAGAAGATCGGCCTTCCCGCCGGCATTCTCCAGTATGCTCCCACCGGAGGGGAAAAGATAGTGACCGACGTTCCCATCCCGGACCACAAAGTGGGTATGCAGCTCATCCTGGCCGCGCTGACCGATAAGAAAACCGGCGTGCTCAAGTCGCTCGAGGATATTGAGGCGGTGGGCCACCGTATCGTGCAGGGTGGAGACTTCTTCTCCGGCTCCGTGCTGGTGAATGACGACGTCCTCCAGAAGATTGACTTCTGCTCGGACTTCGCCCCGCTGCACAATCCCGCCCACCTTCTGGGCATCCACGCCATGCAGGAGGTCCTTCCCAGCGTGCCGCAGGTGGTTACCTTCGACACCGCTTTCCACCAGACCATGCCTGCCTATGCCTATATGTACGGCCTTCCTTATGAGTACTATGAGAAGTACCGCGTCCGCCGCTACGGCGCCCACGGCACCTCCCATCAGTTTGTGGCAGGCGTCGGCGCTAAACTGGCCGGCCTGGACATCAACACCTCCAAGATCATTACCTGCCACCTGGGTGCCGGCAGTTCCATCTGCGCCATCCAGAACGGCAAGTGTATAGATACATCCATGGGTTTCAGCCCGCTGGAGGGCATGATCATGGGCACCCGCGTGGGTAACATCGATGCCAACGCCGTCATCTACCTGGAGAACAAGCTGGGCGTCACCCCCGACGAAATGTCCGTCATCCTCAACCGCAAGTCCGGTTTCCTGGGCCTTTCCACCAAGAGCTCCGATGCCCGTGAACTGGACGAGCTCGCCAACAACGGAGATCCCAAGGCCAAGCTCGTGTTCAAGAAGTTCACCTACGACATCATCAAGAACATCGGCTCCTATGTGGCTGCCATGAACGGTGTAGACCTCATCGTGTTCACGGGCGGTATCGGCGAGCACAACAGCCGTCTGCGCCGCCGCGTGCTGGAGAACTTCTCCTACCTGGGCCTCAAGGTAGACTACGAGGCCAACGTGGCCTTCGGCGAAGACGCCATCATCACCACCGAGGATTCCAAAGTGAAAGCGGCCCTCATCTGCACCAACGAGGAACTGGTGATTGCTCGCGATACCATGCATTTAGTACTTGAAAATCAGGAATAAAGATATGATTACCAATTTCAATGAACTGTTTGCCGAACTCAAGGCAAAGAATATCTGCAAGAAGATGGTGGCTGCCTGGGGCGTAGACTCCCACACCATCGAGGCCGCTTCCCTGGCTACCGACATGGGCTTCGTGAAGGTTACCCTGGTGGGTGACAGCGAGCTCATTGCCAAGGTTTGCCAGGATTGCAGCATTGACATGGCCAAGTTTGAGATCGTGGACATCAAGGACGAGCTCAAGGCCGTGGCCGAGGCTGTGCGCATGGTGCACGACGGCGAGGGAGACGTCCTCATGAAGGGTCTGTGCTCCACCGACAAGTTCCTGCGCGCCATCCTCAATAAAGAGGTGGGCCTGCTTCCTCCGAAGGGCCTTCTCTCCCACGTGGGTGTTATCGAGAACCCCAACTACCACAAGCTCATCTTCATTACCGACATGGCTGTGATTCCCGCTCCGGACTTCCGCCAGAAGGTGAAGATGGCCGGCTTCGTGACCGGTGTGGCCCGCAGCTTTGGCATCGCCACTCCCAAGATTGCCTTCATCGCCGCCTCCGAGCAGATGCTGGACAGCATGCCCGCCTGCATTGAGGGTGCCATGCTGGCCAAGATGTGCGACCGCGGCCAGATCAAGGCCATCGGAGACGGTCCTCTGGCTCTTGACGTTGCCATTGACAAGGAGTCTGTGGAGATCAAGAAGCTCGTGAGCCCCGTGGCCGGAGACGCCGACTGCCTCCTGTTCCCCAACATCGAGAGCGCCAACGTGTTCTGGAAGACCAACTCCAAGCTGGCCAAGGACGTCCGTCAGGCTGGTTTCCTCGTGGGTACCAAGGTGCCTTGCATCCTGGCTTCCCGTGCCGACTCCGTAGATGTGAAGCTCAACTCCATCGCTTCGGCCGTCATGTCTGTAAAGTAAAAGTTATGCCCGGCTTTTGTCCGGGCATCTTTTTATGTAGTGTATAAAGGTTAATTTTTATTTAATATGAGAAAATTCATTGTTGCGGGCAACTGGAAAATGAACACCACCGTGCCCGAAGGCGTAGAACTCGCCAAAGCCGTAGCTGAGAAAGCTGCTAAGGAACTTCCTGCCAACGTAGAGCTGGTTGTGGCTCCTCCTTTCACCCACCTCGCCTGCGTCGCAGACGTTCTCAAGGGTTCCAAGGTTGCCCTGAGCGCCCAGAACTGCGCCGACCACGAGAAAGGTGCCTACACCGGTGAGGTGGCTGTGAACATGCTCACCTCCCTCGGCTGCCAGTACACCATCCTGGGTCACTCCGAGCGTCGTCAGTACTACGGTGAGACCGACGAGAAACTGGTTGTAAAGACCCAGCTGGCCCTTGCCGCCGGCCTCAAGGTCATCCTCTGCGTGGGTGAGAACCTCGAGGAGCGTGAGGCAGGCAAGCACTTCGACGTGGTTACCGCCCAGACCAAGAACGTCCTCTACAACTTCACCGCCGAGGACATGAAGAACGTGGTCATCGCCTACGAGCCCGTCTGGGCCATCGGCACCGGCAAAACCGCTACCGCCGCCCAGGCCGAGGAAATCCACGCCTGCATCCGCAAGGTCGTGGCCGACAAGTTCGGTGCCCAGGTTGCCGACGACATGACCATCCTCTACGGTGGTTCCTGCAAGCCCTCCAACGCCAAGGAGCTCTTCGCCGAGAAGGACATCGACGGTGGCCTCATCGGTGGCGCCGCCCTCAAGGCCGATGACTTCCTGGCCATCGCCCTCAGCTTCTAAGCTGTTAGCACATACGTATCGAGCCCGGCTCACGAGGCGCCTTGCCTCTGGGCCGGGTTCTTGTGTGGGGAGGGGGCTGGTCCAAGGCCCTTTAGCGTGGCGCTTAAATACTTGAGTATCAATGTGTTAGAGTAACTGACGGGTGTGTTTTCAGTACCCGTCAGTTACTCTAATGCACTGATTGTCAGTGTGATAAGTGCCACGGTTACCGTTTTTTTTGTACGTACATCGGCTGGGGAGTTGCGAAAAAGCCGGTATAGAAAGACAAGGAAACCGGCTCTTGAGGCAAGCCTCTTGAACCGGTTTCTTGACGTGTACTAAAACCTAAACCTACATAATAGATGCAGATAAAAAGAAAATGTTGCAGAAAAAATGAATTTTCTGCAACATATTTCTTTTTGTGTGAAAAAACTTACTTAGAAGCTTCCACGGAAACCTTACGGAATTCCTTCATGTCCTTCATGATCTCGAGGGCAGCTTTGCGGGCGCGGGCGCCAGCGGCTTTGTTGCCTTTAACTACCTGAGCTTCGGCGTTCTTAGCGAATTCGGCGTAAGTTGCATTAATTTTTTCAACAAGTGCTTTCATGGTTTTTGGGTTTTATTGGTTCGTTAATTGTTATGGGTCAAACTTTTCTGCAAGTTATGGAAAAAAAAACAAAACTCAAAACCTTTTTGGGGGAAAATTTAAATTTCAGGCAGTTTAGAGCCCGATTTTTCCTCATTTCCCTCTGATTTCTCCTTTTTCTGCACTTGGGGCTTGGTGTTTACCGTGTTCATAGCCCTCTGTATCCCTATTGTAGATACATCCTTGATGCCTTGGATGACACGTGCGGCAAGGTCTGGAACCTGCTCCAATTCTTCTTTGGAGAGTGTGCCCAGGACGTAGTCAATCTGGCCGCCGCGGGAGAATCCGTTGCCGATACCCACGCGGATGCGGGCCCACTGCTCGCTTTCCAGTTTGCGGCTGATATCCTCCAGGCCGTTATGGCCGCCTGACGAACCGTTCGCCCGCATTCGCAGCGTTCCAAACGGCAGGGCTATGTCGTCCGATATGACAATGAGGTTCTCCAGGGGCAGGTGCAACTGCTGCATCCAGTAGCGCACGGCATTGCCGCTCAGGTTCATGTAGGTGGAAGGCTTCAGGAGGACAAACCATCGGCCTTTGAAGGAAACTTCGGCGACTTCTCCGTAGCGGTCGGTTTTAAAAAGGACATTGGATGCCTGAGCCCAGGCATCCAATATCATAAATCCCATGTTGTGCCGGGTTTTGGCGTATTCTGCGCCGATGTTCCCGAGGCCAACAACCAGGTACGTAGCGGCCATTCCGATTAGGCGTTCTTAGCGGCGTCGGCGGCAGCCTGCTGCATGGCGCGGGTGGTCTTCACGGAGCAGATGATGGTGTTCTTGTCGGACACGATCTGCAGACCCTCGAACTTGAGGTCACCGGCTACCATACGCTTGTCCAGCTCCAGAGGAGTTACGTCTACATCCAGCTGATCGGGGAGGTTCTCCATGAGGCCACAAACCTTGAGGCTGCGGGCGCTCTGAACGAACTTACCACCTACGAGCACACCCTTGGGGTGACCGGTGAGGTTCAGAGGAATGGAAATGACGATGGGCTTCTTCTCGTTGACGGCGAGGAAATCCACGTGCAGGCAGTTGTCCTCTACCGGGTGCCACTGATACTCGTGAGCCACGGCGGTGTAGGTTTTACCATTCAGCTCCAGGTCTACGATGTAGGAAGCGGGAGTGTGGGTAAGGCCCTTGAGTTCTTTTTCGTTAACGGTGAAAAGGATGTTCTCCTTCACGTCCTGGCCATAGAGATTGCAGGGAACGAGACCCTGTTCGCGGTAGGCCTTGAGGGCGGCCTTGTTACCTTTCTGGCGGATTTCGCCTTTGAGCGTAAAATGCTTCATTGTTTTGTTTAAATAAAAATGTGTTACTCAGTGCTCTATTGCAAGCACCCCATTGCACCAAAAACCTTGCGGGTTTTTAAGCGCGCAAAGATAGCAATAATTTTCGGAATTACAAAAACTTACTACCCCCTCGGATGATGCTCCCTCACCTCCTTCTGCCAGGTCTTCGTGTCGATGTGCGTGTAAATCTCTGTCGTGAGGATGCTTTCGTGCCCCAGCATCTCCTGCACAATGCGGAGGTCGGCGCCGTTCTCGATGAGGTGCGTCGCGAAGGAATGCCGGAACGTGTGCGGCGAAATCTCCTTCCGGATGCCGGCCGCCATGGCTTGCTCTTTTACCAGCTTGAAGATGGAAACCCGGCTGAGGGGCCGTCCAAAGCGGTTCAGGAACAGGATGTCCTCGAAAGCGCGTTCGGCCGGGACGGGGCGTGCGGGCAGGTACGCGCGGATGGCATCGGCCGCCACCTCCCCAAGCGGCACCAGGCGCTGCTTGTCTCCCTTGCCGATGACGTCCACAAAGCCCTCATCCAGGTGCACGTGTGAAATGCGCAGCCCCGCGGCCTCGCTTACCCGCAGCCCGCAGCCGTAGAGCACCTCCAGGATAGCGCGGTCCCGAAGCCCGAAAGGCGCCTTCAGGTCTACCGATTCCAGGATGGCCGATACCTCCTCCACCGACAGTACCTCCGGCAGATATTTCCCCAGTTTGGGCGCATCCACGCGGTCGCAGGGATTATCGGCCATCTCGCCCTCCATCACGCACCAGTCAAAGAAGCTGCGAAGGGAACTCAGCAGCCGGGCGCTGCTTCGCTTGGAAAGACCGTCGGCCGTTACCTTCCCGAGATACCGCTCAATGTCGGACGGGCCGATGACCCGCGGCTCTAACTCCACCGCCTCCAGGAACGCCTCCACATCGTGGCAATAGGATGCCACCGTACTGGGCGACATCCTACGCTCGATGCGAAGATAATTCCTGTAATCTCTACAGAGTCCCGTACTCCTTGCCATATTTGAGCATCTGGCCCAGATAGTCGTCGGTGTAAACGGCCTCGTAGTCAACGACTTCGCCGTTCTTCACTACCGGCACGATGTCGGGGTTGATGAACCCGCCGTACGGCTTGAGGTTCAGGGCCTTGTAACGTTCCAGCACTTCCTTGTGCAGATCCGGGTCAATGTGCACGGCATAGGTCTCGATGAGGTTCTTTCCGGCCTCGTAGTCACCCTCGCTCTTGATGCGCTGGATCTCGGCCAGGAGTTCCGCGAAGAGACCGCGCAGCTTCTTGTAATCATTCACCACAAAGTACGTCTTGCCATCGCGGACCTTTTTCTCGATCACCTTGTCGGCCGCACCCTTTTCGTAGCACCACTCGGCAATGAGCTTGCGGTTCTGCATGTGGGCCTCGGTGTTGGGACGGCCCGGTTCCACGCGGGTGAACTGCACCATGAGGCCGTTCCGGATGTAATTGGCATATTCAGCCTTGTAGGCCTCCGGGTCCGGCATAATACCCAACTCCACCATCTTGGGGTCTGCGGTATAGTACAGCCCGAAGAGGTCTGCGCGGGCTTCCTCCAGGGCCGATGCATATTCGCCCATGGCCGTGGTGCTCACGCCGGGGAGCAGCTGGCCCGAGCCGTGGCCCAGGCACTCGTGCAGGTCCGTGTGGATTTCGTCGGCAATGGTGCCCCACTTCTTGGCCATCTCCACCTCTTTCTTATTATAGGCGAACTCGGCGAGGGTGCTCGTGGGCATCTCCTGCGCGGCGTAGTCGTAGGTATGCGTGATGTTGGCGATGGTTACGCTCTTGGAGCCGTGCTCCTTGCGGATCCAGTCGGCATTGGGAAGATTGATGCCGATGGGAGTAGACGGGTAGCTGTCCCCGGAGAGGCAGACGGCGTTGATCACCTTGGCCGATACGCCCTTCACCGTAGCCTTCTTGAAGCGGGGGTCTACGGGGGAGTTGTCCTCAAACCACTGCGCATTGGCACTCAGGGTCTCAGTGCGGCGGGAAGCCTCGAAGTCCTTGATATTCACGTAGCCCTCCCAGGAAGCCTTGCGACCCAGCGGGTCGTTGTAGTCTTCGATGAAGCCGTTGATGAAATCCACCGTGCCGATGGTATCCTTCACCCACTCGATGTTGAATTCGTCCCACTTCCGGAGGTCTCCGGTGTTGTAGTACTCGATGAGAAGGCCCAGAGCCCTCTTCTGGATGTCGTTCTCGGCCACCTCGCGGGCCTTCGCGAGCTCCTCGCAGATCTTCTCGATGGCAGGGGAGTAGATGCCGCCCACCTTCCAGGGGAGTTCCACCACCTTGCCCTTTTCGTCCTTCACCACCTTGGTATTGAGACCGTAGGAGACGGGATGCGGGTCCTTGGGGTCCACGATGCCGGCGTAGTACTTCTCCACTTCCTCGCGGGTGACGCCCTCGTAGAAGTTGACGGCCGACTCCTTCACGATGTCTCCGGCCGTGTCGGTGGAGCGGCGCTGGGGATAGATGGCGGGGTTATAGATTATCTCCAGGAGCTCGTCATCGGCCACTCCGGCCTGCTCCATGAGGCTGGCGAAGTAGCTGCGCTCGCAGGCAGGGAAAATCTTGTCCTCCGCGTAGTGGTGGTGAATGCCGTTGGAGAAGAACACGCGCTTGGCGTAGACCAGGAAATCGGCGTAGCCGGGGGCCTCGCGGTCAATGCCATCGGCCTCCAGGATGGCCTCCAGCGCATGGCGCACGCGGAGGTTCTCCTTGCAGTTCTGGTCCCAGAGGATGTCGCGGCCGTACTTGGCGGCCTCCGCGAGGTGGTAGGCGTACTCCTTCTGCTGAAGGGTGAGGTTCTCCCATCCCGGAATCTGGTAACGCATGACCTTAAGGTCTGCGAAAGCGTCAATGGTATACTTGAAATTTTCCCCCTTGGGGGCTTCGCAGCCGGAGAATGCGGCGGCCACACCTGCTATCAGCATCATTTTAACAGTTTTGTTCATTGCGTGTAGTATTGTCTCACAAAGTTAATAAAAATCGTTATATTTGTAATTCTGATGAAATGTGAGAGACTCATATGGGCGCTTTTGCTGCTGCCACTGGCGCTGTCCTGCTCCGAGGATGACTTTTCGCCGTCCGGGACATCGGGCAGCACAGACCCCTTCTCGCCCGGTCACCGCGAGGCCGTGGAGCAGGTGAGAAGTGTCATGATCATGGTCTCGGGCGGGCACAACTCCCTCTCCGGCTATCTTACCGACGACCTCTATGAGATGGCCGATGGCTATCTCCCGGAGGGAACGGCCGCAGAGACCAACGCCTTCGTGGTGCTGTCGCGCCTTCCGGTGAACTCGCTCTCCACCACATCGGCCCCGGTCCTTTACCGCATGTACAGGACCCCGGAGGGCATGGTGGTGCGGGACACCCTTCGCAGGTGGACAACGGAAGACCGCCTCTTCGGCGGCTCCGTCCTGCACGATGCCCTTCTCACGGTGCGGGACCGCATTCCGTCCAAGTCCTACGGAATGGTCCTTTCCTCGCATGCATCGGGCTGGCTGCCTCCCGGCTATTACGATAATCCGTCCCATTTTGACACCATGAAGCGCGGGCTCACCAGCATCGGCCAGGACCTGGACAACAGCGTGTCGGTAGAGATGGACCTCGTGGATTTTGCCGATGCCATTCCCTACAACCTCAACTACGTAGTGCTGGACTGCTGCCTCTCCGGCGGCGTGGAAGTGGCATGGAGCCTGCGCGGAAAGACGGACGTGGTGGCCTTCACCCAGACGGAGACCATGGCCGACGGCTTTGACTACAAGAAAATCCTGGAACGGCTGCTGAAGGAGCCCGTGCCCAATCCGCTGGGCGTGTGCCAGGACTTCTACAATTATTATATGGGCAAGAGCGGCGTGAACCAGTCGGCCACCATCTCGCTCATCGACACCCGCCGGATGGATGCCCTGGCCGCGGTGTGCCGGACGCTGTTCGAGAAATACCGCACGCAGATTTCCCGGCTCGACGGCAGTTCTGTCCAGGGGTACTTCCGCTACGACCGCCACTTTTTCTACGACCTCCGGGACATCCTGGCCCATGCCGGGCTGTCGGAGGAAGAGCTTGAGGAACTGGACGAAGCCCTTGGGGAGTGCGTCCTTTACAAGGCGGCCACACCTTTTTTCATGAACGGCAGCCAGTACGGTTTCTCCATCCGCGCGCACTCAGGCCTGTCCATGTACCTGCCTTCCCGGGGAAGCAGCTTCCTCGACAATTACTATAAGACACACATCGCCTGGAATCAGGCAACAGAACTCGTATTATGAAAGAATTTGTCAAGACCACCCTGGCCGTGATCTGTGGCATCGTTGTCATCAGAATCATCGGCTTTATCTTCATGCTCATGATGTTCGGCAGCGCGCTGGCCGGCTCTACCACCGTTCTGCCCCGCACCGGTGTGCTGGACGTTGACATGTCGGCCTTCACCCTGGCCGAGCAGACGGAGGAGTCTCCCATGCCCACCAGCCTTGCAGCGCTTTCTGGCGGCATGGTGCCCGTCCTGGGCGTCCGGGATGCCGTGCAGGCACTCCGTGCGGCGGCCTCGGACCCCGGCATCCAGTTTGTGCTTGTGAGGGCCGATGCCCTCTCGGCCGGAATGGCCGATGTCGAAGAGTTCCGGAAGGCGCTTCTTCGCGTACGCCAGTCCGGCAAGGCGGTCATCGCCTACACGGAGAATCCCGGCAACGGCTCCTACTACCTGAGCTCGGTGGCCGACAAAATCTATATGGGCTCCCAGCATGGCGGGAACAGCATGCTCATCGGCATTTCCAGCCAGTCCCTGTATCTGAAGGATATTCTGGACAAGCTGGGCGTGCACGTGCAGCTCATCCGTCATGGAAAATACAAGAGCGCCGGAGAAATGTTCATCCGGAACTCCTCTTCTCCCGAGAACCGGGAGCAGAACCAGCGCATGGTCACTTCCGTGTGGAACAGCTTTGTCTCCGAGATGGCCGCCGCCCGCGAGATTCCCATTGACAAGTTCAATGCCCTGGTGGACAACCTGGCCCTCAACTTCCCGGAAGACTTCCTGGAAAACGGCCTTGTAGACGCCCTGGTGGATCATGAGGAACTGCTCACGAAGCTCTGCACCCTGGCGCAGGTGGCTGGCCCCGACCAGCTTACGCTCATTCCTTTTGCAGATTATACTATTTCTAAAGTGCTGCATGTTCCTGGTCGCAACCAGGTGGCCGTCCTGCACATGGACGGAGACATTGTGGAGGGCAATGACTATATGGAAATTGCCGCCGACCGCTTTGTCCGCGAGATTGACGCCCTCCGAAAAGACAAGAACGTGAAGGCCGTGGTGCTCCGCGTGAATTCTCCCGGCGGCTCGGTATCGGCCTCTGTGAAAATCCGCCGTGCGCTGGATCTTCTCATGAAGGAGAAGCCGCTGGTGGCCTCGTTCGGCAACTACGCTGCCTCGGGCGGCTACTGGATCTCCAACGGCTGCCAGAAGATTTTTGCCGATGCTACCACCATCACCGGCTCCATCGGCGTGTTCTCCATGATTCCCGAGTTTGGCGGCGTTACCAAAAAGGTGGGCGTAGGCGTTGAGACCGTGGGCTCCAACAAGCACAGCGACATGTTCTCGCTCATGCGTCCCTTCGACAAGGCGGAACTGGATTACATGCAGGCTTCCGTCGAGGATATCTATGATTCCTTCGTGGGCCTTGTCGCCGCTTCCCGCGGCATGGACGTCCCGGCCGTGGATGCCATCGCCCAGGGCCGTGTCTGGACGGGTGCCGATGCCCTTGGCATTGGCCTTGTGGACGAAATCGGTGACCTGGAAGACGCCATTGTCTACGCCGCAGCCCTGGCCGACTATCACGCTTCCGACGAGTACACGGTCTGTGACTACCCCGAGCCCCTCACTCCCATCCAGCAGCTCATGATGCAGCTGGGCGGCACCGGCTCCGAGCCGTCCATCCTCGCCGATACGCCCTTCGAGGCCCTCGGCCCCGCCGTCTCGGCCCTCAAGGCTCAGGAGCCCGGCGTGGTGTATGCGCGGCTGCCGTACTCGATTGAGTTGCGGTAGGGTATGGCGCTTTGCGGCTTCTCGGGCGTGGCGCTTTGCGGCTTCCTGGCTTCCTGGCCGTGGCGCTTAACTAGCTGATTAGTAATGATTTAGAGTAACTGACGGGTGCGAAAATCGTACCCGCCAGTTGTGCTAATATGCTGATTAATAGTGGTTTAGCCGCCACGCTGCGGCGGTATGTACTCACACCTGCGCCGTTGGGACTGAGACCTGCACCATTTGAGTCGTGACCTGCGCCGTTGGGACCGAGACCTGCACCATCGCAGCCACGCCACAGCAGGCCGTTGCTCCACCTGCAACGTTTTTGTGCATCCCACCGGTAACACCTTGGCCGCGTTGACAGGAAATCGGCATTCTGTGCATTCTGCGTGTCGACGCGGCAAGCATTTTGGCGAAAACGGCGCAAAACCCTGCCGCGTTGACAGGAAATCGGCATTCTGTGCATTCTACGTGTCAACGCGGCAATGGCTCTCGTGGCCTGTTGGCTGGCTTCAGCAGCGGTACTGCGGAGGAAGGAAGACCCGCCCGGGGGACTCCGTTCGCATGGGAGGTCAGGGCGCTTCACGCCCTTCGCTCCCATTGCTCACTCCGGCCCCTCCCACCGTTTCCTGCGTCCCCGCTTCGCGGGAACTTGTCTCCG
>Ga0310695_10002631_pt1 | contig 37314 bp, 28 predicted proteins | sample RumenRJG_04DNA_FD_203882 | JGI IMG/M metagenome (GOLD analysis project Ga0310695, IMG submission 203882) | Bovine rumen microbial communities from Lethbridge, Alberta, Canada - RJG_04 (v2) (version 2) | ecosystem: Host-associated > Mammals > Digestive system > Stomach > Rumen | place: Canada...
TGACGAAGCGAGTCCTGTTCGACAATGCCCGCGTGGCCGTGAAGAGCGGGAGCGGCAAGAATGCCGTCCCGCAGGAAGCCTACGCAAAGCTCGCCGCGCACTACTGCTTCCAGCCAGATTTCTGCAACGCCCGCAGCGGCAATGAGAAAGGATTAGTGGAAAACCTCGTCGGGCTGTCCCGCCGGAATTTCATGGTTCCTGTCCCGCACGCGTCGAGCCTTGCTGAACTGAATGCCTATCTGGAAAACGCATGCCTCACCTACCGGGAAAAGCATTGCATTGCCAGCCGCCAGAAGAGCGTGAAAGAACTCTTCTCGTTTGAGCAGCAAGCACTCCTGCCGCTTCCCGGCAAGCCTTTCGATGCCAGCCGCATGGACGTCTGCCGTGTCTCCCCCTATGCTGTGGTCCGCTTCGAGACTAACAGCTACTCTGTCCCCGTGAAATATACGGGACGCGAGGTGGCCGTACGGGCGTATGCGGAAGCCATCCGGATCTATGCGGATGGCGCCGTGGTGGCAGAGCATCCCCGCTGCTACGGGCGGAACCGGCAGATCCTGAGCCTTGCGCATTACCTGCCGCTCCTTGAAAGGAAGCCGCGCAGCATCCTGCAGGCGAAGCCGGTGAAGCAGGCACTCTCGACGGAGCTCCTGCAGTTCCTGCAGGACAACGCGCTCTCGGCAAGAACCCTCATGGAAATCCTGTCCATCTGCGCGGCTGAAGGAGAAGATGCCGTTTGGAGGCGTCTGCCTGACATCCTGCCGCAGAGCGGAAAGGCCGGTGCCGCCATAAAAGATACGGTTGCCGTAAGCCGCAGCAATCTTGCCGCCTATGATCAATTCATACAGGAAGGAGAATGCCCATGCCAGACGCCGGCATAAAAGAAGCCATCCGCTTCTATGCGAAAGCACTCAAGCTCCCGACATTCAGCGATGTGAGCGAACCCGTGAAGACCTTCCGGCCCGGTGACAGCTTGGAAGATTTCCTGCTGACGCTCATGAAACGCGAGTACGAAGCGAGGAAAGAGAAGCAGCGGGCGCGCCGCCTCAAGATGGCGCATTTTCCGTTGCTCAAGACGCTGGAGGAGTTCGACCTCTCAAGGCTCGAGCACGTGAAACCGGAATATGTCAAGCAGCTGGCCAGCTGCGATTTCGTGAAGCGGCACGAGAATCTCGTGATGATTGGCAGCCCGGGCACAGGGAAAACACATCTCATGACCGCGATTGGCGTAAAGGCGTGTCTCCTTGGCTACAAAGTGATCTTCAAGAATGCGGCCAGCCTAGCAACCGAGCTTGCCGAAGCAAGAGACGATTACCAGCTGCGGCGGATGGAGAAATCCATTGCGGCGGCTGACCTTCTCTTAGTGGACGAGCTCAGCTACACGCGGTTTTCGCAGGACGAGGCAGAACTCCTATTCAAGGTGATTGCCGAACGCTCCGAGCGTGCCAGCACGGTGATAACGACAAACCTGCCGTTCTCCCAATGGACGGAGATGTTCCAAAGCAACACGCTGGTCGCCGTGCTGGTGGACCGGCTCACGTACCATTCAACAGTACTGAACATGAACGGCCATTCCTACCGGCTAGCGAGCGGCCAGGAACGGCTGGCTCGCGCAGCTGAAATGGCTCAGATTTCATGAGCGGCTGGCTCACTTTTTCGTGAGCGAAGGTGGCTCAAAAATTCATGAGCGAATGGCTCACTTTTTCATTGACATTCACATTCTATAGCTTTATCTGTTTGTATAAGATATAATATACGTAGAATATCTGAGAAAGGCGGGAGAGGCTATGTTTATTCCGAATCCTTACCGTCCCGGCGCGGGGATCATGCCGGCATATTTAGCGGGCAGAGAAACGATGATGCAGAATGCCGATGAGATCATCCAGACCGTGAAATACGGCTTCCCCATCCGTTCCGTCATCTATTATGGCCTGCGCGGCGTAGGGAAAACCGTTCTTCTGAACCGGTTGCTCGACATGGCTGTGACCGCCGATGTTTCGACGGAATATATCGAAATCGAGGAAACCGGACGTTCCTTCCGCGAGGAGGCGGCGCTGCATATCTACAAGCTGATGGAGCAGCTCAGCTTGGCCAGACATGCAGAGTCCTATGCAAAACGGGCTCTGGGAATCCTGAAAGCATTCAGTCTCCGATACTCCAGCGACGGTTTCAGTGCAGAGATTTCGGTCGACCCGCTGCGCGGAATCTCGGATACGGGCAACATCAACAACGATCTGACCGAATTATTTCTGGCACTTGGCAAATGCGCACAAGAACAGCGCCGAGGGGTAATCTTGTTCCTCGACGAAATCCAATATATGAAAAAAGAGGACATGGAAGCGCTCTTCCTTGCCCTGCACCGCGTCAATCAGAAGGGATATCCGCTGGTCGTCATCGCCGCCGGCCTGCCGAAAATCATCCAGATTGCCGGAAAAGTGAAATCCTATGCGGAACGGCTGTTCTCCTATATTCCCATCGGGGCTCTCGACGAACCGGCCGCTTATCTGGCGTTGACAAAGCCTGCGGAACAGGTCGGCTTCACGTATACGGACAGCGCCGCCCAAGAGGTATACCGCGTCACGGAAGGCTACCCGTACTTCATCCAAGAATACGGGAAATGGATCTGGCAGAAGCATAAAGACGAAAATCCGATTTCTATCCATGCCGTAAAAGCCGCCTATCCGGATTTCACGAACAGTCTGGATAAGGCATTCTTCCGTTCCCGCTACGCCCGCGCGACACATAGGGAGCTAGAATTCATGTTCGCCATGGTGAAATGCGGGAAACTCCCCTGCACGATTGCCCAAGTAGCGAAGATCATGCACACAAAAGTCCAGAGCATCTCCGTCCTGCGCGCCCAGCTGATCTACAAAGGACTGGTATACGACCCGGCCCGCGGCCTGCTCGACTTCACCGTCCCGCAATTCGATGAGTACCTGAAACGAACTTATTCCAACGCATTATCCACTGACTAATACAAACATTCGCCTTTCTCACGGCACTGTCTTCTGCCACCCTATTTCAAACTGCCGACACGGATGTCGCCAGAGTCTCTTTGATATGCTGATTCAGAGAAATTTTACGTTTTGCTGCTTCAAGAGCTAACCTGCGATGAAGCTCTTTCGGCAGGCGGATATTGAAACTGCCTTTATATTCCTTTATTCCTTTTTCCATTTATGATTAATATGAATTGAATCGTAATTCAATGAATCATAATTCAATCAAACATAAACGTAAAGGATGAATGGCGATATGGGGAAATTTATCGGCAGACGACAAGATGTGAATGTCAATGAAAAAGTGAGCCACTCGCTCACGAATTTTTGAGCCACCTTCGCTCACGAAAAAGTGAGCCGGTCTACCAACACGGCGACCAGCGTGTTGTTTTCAAACATCTCCGTCCATTGGGATTTACTTCTTGTGAGGAAATTGATAAGGTTTGACAATAAGGAAATATGCTTTGCCATCATCCGTCATATCGAGGTGGATATACTGCTCTATGTGTTCCCGGCTGATTGTTATATGCTGCGTAATAGGCCGCGTGCTCGCCTTCCATGCCCATGGGCATACATGGATGAACGTTGCGTAGCCAGTTTCCTTCACGTGCAAGGGCGTTTGATAATAGCCGAATACGATCATCGGTTTCCCGCAACGGATCAGCTGAAGAATGTCATAACGTCGAATCTTGTCCGGCACATTTTGCAATTCTAAGAGATGCGGAATAACCCGTGCTGCTTCCGCACTCATGACTCCCGTATAAAAGATGCGGCCATCGCTCTCTACGGCTCGAAAATCATGTATCAGCTCTTTATCCTGCAAACACCGATATGCTTCAATCTCCTGATCCGACAGGCCGCATTTCTGAAAAGTCAGGTTCATCTCTTTATGCAAGGACTGATACTCGGTAAACAACGCTTTCAGAATCTCGATTTCATCCATGCTAAGACTCATCTTCAACTTCTTCACCTCAGAGCCCTTCCACAAGATTTGATTTTCCATGGCTCCACTTTACGTCTCACTATTTTTAGACTACCACCACCGACGCCGCCAGAGTTTTCTTTGTCAAAGATCTTCTGTGCGACAAGTGTTGTATCCTTCGTACCGGTAGGATGCATCGATGCCTTTCATGTAAGACAACCCCCCTATTTCTATACTATCACAAATTTGGGCAGTTGAAATAATGATAGTTTAAATCTGCATCCTTTTATGATATAATATAAATTGAATCGTAATTCAATGAATCATAATTCAATCAAGCGTAAAGGATGAATAGAGATATGGGGAAATTTATCGGTAGGCGACAAGAATTATCGGCGCTGCAGGATCTCTATGACCGCGATGGCTTCCAGATGGCTGTTGTTTATGGACGTCGACGTGTAGGGAAGTCGACGCTGTTGCGAGAATTTGCCAGGAATAAGACGACCATTTATTATACAGCCGTCCGCAGTAGCAGCGAATGGAATCTGCATGCGCTAGGAAAATGCGTTAAGGAAGTACTTTTGCCCGAGCTTTCGAATATGGATTTTCCATCGTACGAGGAACTATTTGATTTCGTCGGCAAGCAAGCAAAGGAAAAACGTATTCTATTTGTCTTGGATGAATTCCCGTATCTGGCAGAGCAAGATGCGTCATTATTATCCCGCCTGCAAAAGGCAATTGATACGGACTGGCAAGACGGTCAGCTGTTTCTGGTTTTAAGCGGTTCGTCTATCAGTTTTATGGAAGATGAAGTTCTTAGCGAAAAAAGCCCTTTATTTGGTCGGAGAACTTGTCAATTGAAGATAAAGCCATTTAATTTTTGGGAAGCAGGGGAATTTGTCCCATCCTACAATCCTGAAGAAAAGGCAATCTGCTATGGTGTAACAGGAGGTATAGCAAAATACCTATCGTTCCTAGATGACTCCAGATCGTTGGACGAAAATATCCAGCGGCTTTTCTTTCGGACGTCTGGTTATCTGTATGAAGAACCGCAGAATCTTCTATCTCAGGAATTCCGGCAGGTCAGCACATATAACGATATCATCAGTGCTGTAGCAAGCGGACGGACGCGGCTGAACCAGATTGCCGACTTAACCCATATGAATCCGTCAAAGGTATCGCACGCGACCTCCAATCTGATCATGACAGGAATCCTGCGCAAGGATTATGCGATAACGGATGAACGGAATAAACAGAAGGTGCGTTATGTTTTATCGGATCATATGTTCCGTTTCTGGTATCAGTTTGTGGCACCCAATGTTGCCATGATTGAAGTGAATCGTGGTGATGAATGCTACGAACATATCGTGAAGCCGCGCATTCCGGATTTCATGGGCGATGTCTTTGAGGAAATGTGCCGATACTATACGATTGCCAAGGGAACATTCCCGGATTTTCCATGTTTGATAACACGCATCGGGAAGTGGTGGGGGACTAATCCCATGAAGCGCGAAGAAACAGATATCGATGTTGTTGGCCTTGATTCCATACGGAAGACTGCAATGATTGGTGAATGCAAATTCAAGAACGAAGTACTGGATAAAAAGATTTTCGATGCGTTACAAGAGCGCCAAGGGCTGATAGATCATCACTATCGAGTGGTCGGCTATCTCCTCTTCTCTAAGAGCGGATTTTCTGATTGGATTCTTGAACATAGTAAAGATGAATCTATTTACCCCATCAGCTTATCAAAAATGTACGATGAGCGGTGATTCATGCGCCGCCGGAGTTTTCCTTGTCAAAGATCTTCTGTGCGATAAGTGTTGTATCCTTCGTACCGGTAGGATGCGTCGATGCCTTTCATGTAGACCGCGCGGTCGTTGATCTTGTCGGTCAGCTGTTCTTCCCGATGAGCAAGTTCTATCGGATCTGCGATTCCGAGTTTATTCTCTAAAGCCATATAGCAATGCACCCCGTTTCTATACTACCACAAAAGCCCGGACCGGGGGAATATCGGAAAGGAAAAAGCAGCCGCATGAGCCGGGGTACGGCTGTGCGGCTGCTTTTTCTTGCCTTGCTGTTCGGTTCTTTCCGCGGTTGGAAAGGGATTGGCTGGGGGCTTTAGTTTTCCTGGCGGTAGAATTCGATGTTGTCCATCGTGCCCTAGGTGCCCGGCGCGGCGTTCATGGCCACGCCAATCTCGGCCTTGCCGTCTTTGACGACGATGTCTTTGATGGTGAAGGTATGCCAATCGTTCCACTTCGTGTCCTGGATGTCGGCCGTGTAGTCCTGCCCACCGGTCTTGACGTAGAGCTGGTATTTCGACTGTCCGCCGCCGCCCTGCGTGGAGACCGCCGCCGTGTATTTGCCATCCTTGAGGCCGGTGAGTTTCTGGCTGACGGTGAAGGCGAACGCCTTGTCGCTCCAATAGTGCAACGAGCCCTTGCCGATGGAGTCGCCGTTCTTCGAGATGGCGTCGACGACTTGGTCGCCGCTGATAGTCCAGCCGTTCAGGTTCACGTCTTCGAAGTCGCCGTTCTTGACGACATTGACCTTGTTCACCACGTTCACCTCGGTCTTGACCGGGTATTCTTTCCCATCGACCTTGACCGAGCTCTTGACCGTGTATTTGCCCGGTTTCTGGAACACCGATGCGTCCTTCCAGGTCATCGGCACCTCAACCGCGTGGTCGTCGCTGTAGGTCACGCGCACGGTATCCGGCATGCGCGCGGGCTGCCCCTTGCCGGTCTCGACCGGCAAGGTATCGAGGCTCTTCACCGTCGGCTGGATGGTCTTGATCTTCGGATTGCTGACGTCGTTCCAGACCTGCCAGGACTCGAGGGCCTTGCCATTCGGGTCGAACATGCAGAGGTTATCCCACTCGTCGCCGGTATTCGCGAAGGATCCCGCTCCCTTGACCGGATAGGAGTCCGGCGCCCAGTAGAACACGCCGAGACCCTTGCCGCCCGGCACCTTGCTCACGCGGTCCATGAGCGTCCGCAGGCCGGTCGCCTGCCCCTGCACCGTGGAGCGGAAACCGCCGACGCGCTCCTCTTTCTCCGCGTACGGGTTCTTCATGTTATCGAAGTTCTTGTTCGACCAGCCGAACGACGTCTCGACGACGATGACGTCTTTGTTGTATTTCTTCGAAATCGCGTTGAGGTTGTTCGCGAGCTCATCCATCGTGCCCGACCAGAACGGATAGTAGGAAAGCCCGATGACGTCGAAGTCGTTGACGCCGTTGTTCGTGATCAGCTTGTCGAAGAAATTCTCGTACATCCAGTTATTGCCGCCGTTATCGAGGTGCAGCATCGTCTTGATGCCCGGGTCGGAATCGTGCACGGCCTGCAGGCCGCTCTGCAGCAGTTCCGCGAGCGTCTTGCCGTCATCGGTCGCCGCGAATTTGCCGACCGGCCAGCAGATGCCGTTCGTGATTTCGTTGCCGACCTGCACCATTTCCGGCGTTTCGCCAGCCGCCTTGAAGTCGCCGAGGACCTTCTTCGTGTAGTCGTAGATATCTTTTTTCAGCTGGTCTTTGTCATGGCCCTGCCAGGCTTTCGGCGTATACTGCTTGCCCGGGTCCGCCCACCAGTCGCTGTAGTGGAAGTCGATCAGGACCTTCATGCCGTGCTCGTGCGCGCGCTTCGTCATCGCGAGCGCCTTGGCCTCGTCGGTCTCACCGCCGCCGCCCTGGCCGGCCGACGGATTGTTCCAGATGCGCAGGCGGATCCAGTTGATGCCGTACTTCTTCATGATATCGAACTCGTCCATCTGCTTGCCGTCGATATCGTAGAATTTCGCGCCGAGCTGTTCCATCGCCGGCGTCATCGAGACATCCGCGCCCTTGATGAAATCCGGCGAAATCCCCGGAATCGGGTTCACGTGGATTGCCGCGTCCGCAAGGCCGCCGAACGCAAAGACACCGGCTGCGATCGTGCTCAGGACGAGCCCTTTCAACATGGATTTTTTCATAGTCTACCCCACCCTATCTTTCTGCATTTTCTGACTCCATTATACCGCAAGGGATTCCGTCCGGTTTCCGCGTTTTGAAAACATTTTCAATCCCGCCATCCTTTTCTCCTGTAACATTGTAAAAGACAAAGGTTTCATGCTATAATAAGAGCGTTTTATGAATTCTTTTTGAAAGTTTTTGGTGATTCTATGGCAGAAAAGAAACAACTGACGCGCGGCCTGAAAAACCGCCATCTGCAGATGATTGCACTTGGTGGCGCCATCGGCACCGGCCTGTTCTACGGGTCGACGTCGACGATCGCGCTGGCCGGCCCATCGGTCATGCTCGCCTATCTGATCGGCGGCATCGTGATCTTCTTCATCATGCGCATGCTCGGGGAAATGGCGGTCGATGAGCCGGTCTCAGGCTCGTTCAGCTACTACGCGACGAAGTACTGGGGCAAGTTCCCGGGCTTCCTATCCGGCTGGAACTACTGGTTCAACTACGTGCTCGTGTCCATGGCCGAGCTCACGGCGGTCGGCATCTATATGAATTTCTGGTTCCCGGCCCTGCCGCAATGGGTCTCGGCGCTGATCTGCCTCGTGCTGATCACGCTGCTGAACCTCGTCAACGTCCGCGCCTACGGCGAGACGGAGTTCTGGATGGCCCTGATCAAGATCTCGGCCATCTGCGCGATGATCCTGCTCGGCCTCTACCTGCTGCTCGCGAGCCCGCAGCCGTTTCCGGAGAATTTCAGCAACCTCTGGAAGAACGGCGGTTTCCTGCCGAATGGCGCCTGGGGTCTCGCCGCGGCGACCGCCGTCGTCATGTTCTCGTTCGGCGGCATCGAGCTCATCGGCATCACGGCCGGCGAGGCGGAGGATCCGGATCACACGATCCCGCGCGCGATCAATCAGGTCATCTGGCGCATCCTGATCTTCTACGTCGGCACGATGGCCGTGCTGATGGCGCTCTGGCCGTGGAATGAGGTCGGCACGCAGGCGAGCCCGTTCGTGCAGATCTTCAACAACGTCGGCATCCCTGCCGCCGCGCATATCCTGAACTTCGTCGTGCTGATCGCCGCGATCTCGGTCTACAACTCGGCCATCTACAGCAACAGCCGCATGCTCTACGGCCTCGCCTCGAAGGATGAGGCCCCGGCCTTCCTCGCAAAGCTTTCGGGCCGCGGCGTGCCGGTCACCGGTATTCTCGTATCCTCTGGCTTCACGCTGATCGTCGTCATCCTGAACTACTTCCTCGAGGGCCACGTGTTCCTGTACCTCATGACGATTGCGACCTGCGCCGCGGTCATCAGCTGGGTCACCATCTGCATCACCCATCTGAAATTCCGCGCGACTTGCAAGCAGCAGGGCAAGGAGACGAAATTCCATTCAATCCTCTACCCATGGACGAACTACCTCTGCCTCGCGTTCCTCGCAGGCGTCATCGTCATGATGACACAGATTCCCGATATGCAGCTCGCCGTGCTGTTCCTGCCGATCTGGCTGATCGTGCTCTGGATCGGCTACCAGTTCCAGAAGAAAAAGCAGCGGGCATGAATACAGCAAAGAACCTGGGCCGCACCGATCGGTGCGGCCCAGGTTCTTTCTAGAAAAAGGATTTGTGGATTTATGGAAAGGCTTCAGCCAATCATCCGATCATCGTCTTGATGTCGTCCTCGACGTTCGTGATGCCGCCGATGCCGAAGTTCTCGACGAGAACCTTCGCGACATTCGGGGAGAGGAAGGCCGGGAGCGTCGGGCCAAGGTGGATGTTCTTGACGCCGAGGTGCAGCAGGGCCAGCAGGACGATGACCGCCTTCTGCTCGTACCACGCGATATTGAACGCGAGCGGCAGCTTGTTGATGTCATCGAGGCCGAACGCCTTCTGCAGGGCCATCGCGATCAGCGCGAGGCTGTAGGAGTCGTTGCACTGGCCTGCATCGAGCACGCGCGGAATCCCGCCGATGTCGCCGAGGTTCAGCTTGTTGTACTTGTACTTCGCGCAGCCGGCCGTCAGGATCACGACGTCCTTCGGCAGAGCCTTCGCGAACTCCGTGTAGTACTCACGGGACTTCATGCGGCCATCGCAGCCCGCCATGACGACGAACTTCTTGATGGCACCGGCCTTGACCGCCTCAACGACCTTGTCTGCGAGCGCGAGAACCTGCGCATGAGCGAAGCCGCCGACAATCTTGCCCGTCTCGAGCTCGGTCGGAGCCTGGCACTTCTTCGCCATCTCGATGATCGGCGTGAAGTCCTTCGTGCCATCGGCTTTCAGCGCGATATGCGGGCAGCCCGGTACGCCGACCGCGCCCGTCGTGAACAGGCGGCTCTGATAGGATGCTGCCGGCGGGACGACGCAGTTCGTCGTCATGAGGATCGGGCCGTTGAACGCCTCGAACTCCTCTTTCTGCTTCCACCAGGCATTGCCGTAGTTGCCAGCGAAGTTCTCGTACTTCTTGAACTTCGGATAGTAATGCGCCGGCAGCATCTCGCCGTGCGTGTAGACATCGACGCCCGTGCCCTGCGTCTGCTCGAGCAGCATCTCGAGGTCTTTGAGGTCGTGCCCCGAGATCAGGATGCCCGGGTTCTTGCGCACGCCGAGGTCAACCTCCGTGATCTCCGGATTGCCATAGCTCTCCGTGTTCGCCTTGTCGAGCAGCGCCATGCCCTCGACACCCCATTTGCCCGTCTCGAGCGTCAGGGCCGTCAGATCCTCGCCGGAGAGGCTGTCATCGAGCAGCTTCGCGAGCGTCGACTGCAGCGCCGCGTCGATGGCCTCGTTCTCATAGCCGAGCACGTTCGCGTGCTTCATGTAGGCGGCAAGGCCCTTGAGGCCGTAGGTGATGAGCTCGCGCAGGCTGCGGATATCCTCGTTCTGCGTCGCGAGGACACCGACCGCATTCGTTGCGGCCTTCGCCTCGTAGCTGCCCCGGCCGTCGGACCAGGTTGCGGCTTCCGGCAGGCCGTCCGCGTCGGAAAGCTCGCTCAGGAGCTTCTGGCTCGTCACGATCGTCTGCTCGACGCGGTCCGCAATGGCTTCCTTATCGAAGTTCGCGTTCGTGATCGTCACGAACAGGTTCAGCGTGATGAGGTGGTTGACCTCGCGCGAAACCGTCTTGCCCTCGGCGCGCAGGCGCGTCGTGATGGCGGACAGCCCCTTCGTCACGTAGATCAGCAGATCCTGCATCGCCGCGACATCCGGCTTCTTGCCGCAGACGCCGATGCGCGTGCAGCCCTTGCAGCCCGCCGTCTCCTGGCACTGATAACAAAACATTGCGTTCTCCATGAAGCACTCTCCTTTTCCGGGGCCCGCAGGCCCCAACACAGAATCCTTATCGTTTGTAGGAAGTTCTTTCTTGCTTTCGTTGTCTTCAGTATAGCAGGATTGCCCGCATGGAACAGTAACGAATGTTACCCCCTCCTCCCAACTTTTGTAAAAAAATTGCAAAAAGCACTTGACATCCGTTATAGATAGGGGTATATTGTTTACAACAGATTTCAAGAAAACACACAAAACTCGATATAGTTGTAAACATCCAATGATAGGAACGAGTAATTCCTGTACGAAGTACACAGAGAGCCGCGGTTGCTGAGAAGCGGCGACGGAGGCAGGAACGAAAATCCTCCTTGAGGAGCGAGGCTGAATAAAATGGTAAGCCAAGACGTATTTCTCCACGTTATAGGAGACGCGTATGTTGGTACGTTGTGAGAGCCCGGGGTATATCCGGGAAATTGGGTGGTAACGCGGAAATGAACCTCCGTCCCTTCGAGGGACGGAGGTTTTTTGTTTCATAAAAATCATAACTGTTTATTTGGGAGGAATCAGCATGAACTCATCCGTTGATAGGAAGCTTCTGACGCGAAAGCGAGATCTCCGGATCATCTTTCCGGTGTTCCTCGTATCGATCATCGCCTGCCTCGACCGCGTGAACATTTCGTACGCGGCGCTGACGATGAAGCAGGATCTCGGCTGGCTGACGCCGGAAATCTACGGCGCCGGCGCGAGCATCTTCTTCTTCGGCTACCTGCTGCTCGAGATTCCGGGCTCGCTGATCGCCGCGCGCTTCTCCGCCTCGAAATGGATTGCGCGCATCATGTTCACCTGGGGCCTCGTCAGCTGCGCCATGGCCTTCATGAGCACGCAGGTCGAGTTCTACCTCTGCCGGTTCCTGCTCGGCGCCGCGGAGGCCAGCCTCTACCCAGTCATCTACTCGGTGCTTTTCCCGCGCTGGTTCATGGGCAAGGAGCGGGCCCGCGCGACGAGCTACATGCTCACGAGCCTGCTGCTCGCGAACATCATCGGCGCGCCGCTCTCGGGCGTCCTGCTCTCGACTTCGTTCTTCGGGCTCGCCGGCTGGCAGGAGCTCTTCATCCTCGAGGCCGTCCCGGCGCTGCTGTTCGCCGTCCTGTTCTTCTTCGGCGTGAAGGACAGCCCGGCGGAGGCCTCCTGGCTCACGGACGCAGAGAAGCAGTATCTGACGGAGGAATATGAGAAAGAGCGCGCCGCGATGCTCAAGAAAAAGAAATACTCCGTGCTCAAGGCGTTCCGCGACCCGAAGGTCCTGCGCCTCTGCGCGATCTACTTCCTCTGGGTCGTCGGGTTCTGGGGCTTCTATTTCTGGATGCCGACCGTCCTCAAGCAGCTTTCCGGCCTTTCGACGCAGCTGCTCGGCGGCGCTATCGCCATCCCGATGACGGCCGCCCTGCTCGTGCAGATCTTCATCGGCCGCTCGTCCTCCCGCACGGGAGATAAAGTCTGGCATGTCGCCGGCGCGCTCTTTGTCGGTGCAGTCGGCCTCGCGCTCTCGCCGCACGCGCCGAATACGGCGGTCGCCCTCGTGCTGATCTGCCTCTCGGCCATCGGCATCCACGCCTCGATGGGCGTCTGGTGGACAATCCCGACGACGTTCCTGACCGGTGCCGCTGCCGCGGCCTCCACCGCGCTGATCAACTGCTGCGGCAACCTCGGCGGCCTCGTCGGCCCGTATATGATGGGCTGGATCAAGACGAACACGGGTTCCTTCGACCTCGGCTACTACATCATGGGCGCCGCGATGTTCGTGGCAGCGCTTCTCGTGCTCAGCATCAAGTACAGCTTCGGCTTCGCCTCGAAAAAGTCCGAGGATGAGCCTGACGAGGACGCAGAAGCCGTTCTCGGTGGTGAATAATTTATTTTTAGTATTTTTGTTGTCTACTAATGTGCAGGATATGTAAACTAAGCATATTTTTATCGCAAAATATTGCAGAAAGTGTTGACACGTATCCAGCCATTATGTATAATGTATCCAAGTTTTTCAGCAAAAGCCAGATGAGAGGGGCTTTGGAAAACAAGATCCGCAATGGAGTCATGGAAAAGGAGAGATGTTTTATGGCAAAGGTGTATTACGATCAGGATGTAAACTGGGATGTCCTGAAGGGCAAGAAAGTCGCGGTCATCGGTTACGGCAGCCAGGGCCACGCACACGCCCTGTGCCTCAAGGACAGCGGCGTGGATGTCGTTGTCGGCCTTTATGAGGGCTCCAAGTCCAAGAAGGTCGCTGAGGAACACGGCCTTACGGTCCTGCCGACGGCTGAGGCGGTCAAGCAGGCGGACATCACGATGGTCCTGATCCCGGATGAGAAACAGGCCGATGTCTACAAGACGGAAATCGGCCCGAACCTGAAGCCAGGCAGCGCGCTCGCCTTTGCACATGGCTTCAACATCCATTTCAAGCAGATCGTCCCGCCGGAGAACGTCGATGTGTTCATGGTCGCGCCGAAAGGCCCGGGCCACCTCGTCCGCCGTACGTTCACGGAAGGCTCCGGCGTGCCGGCCGTCTTCGCGGTCTATCAGGATGCTTCCAGCAAATGCTTCGACCTCGCACTCGCATATTCGAGAGGCCTCGGCGCAACGCGTTCCGGCGTCCTGCAGACGACGTTCCGCGATGAGACCGAGGAAGACCTGTTCGGCGAGCAGGCAGTCCTCTGCGGCGGCGTCTGCCAGCTGATGCAGACGGGCTTCGAAGTCCTCGTCGAGGCAGGGTATCCGCCAGAGATGGCATACTTCGAGTGTTTCCATGAGATGAAGCTCATCGTTGACCTCTGCTATGAAGGCGGCTTCACGAAGATGCGCAAGTCGATCTCCGATACGGCGGAATACGGCGACTACATGGTCGGCCCGCGGATCATCACGGAGGACACGAAAAAAGAGATGAAGAAAGTCCTCAAGGAGATCCAGGACGGCACGTTCGCCCGCAACTGGCTGCTTGAGAACCGTTCGGCCGGCCGCGTGAACTTCCTGATGCAGCGTCAGCTCCACGCAGAGCATCCGATCGAGAAGGTCGGCAAGGAACTGCGCGCGATGATGCCGTGGCTCCAGGAAGAAGCAAAGAACGACTGATACTCTTACGGCTCTGACCAGCCTATCCAGGCGGTCAGAGCTTTTACGACATACGAGGTGAATGCTATGAAAATGACCGGAGCACAGGCCGTAATGGAATGTTTGAGGCGCGAAGGCGTAGAAGTAGTCTTCGGATACCCCGGCGGCGCCGTCCTTTCCCTATATGATGAGGTATACAAGCAGAAGTTCCCCCATATCCTGACGGGACATGAACAGGGCGCCGTACACGCCGCGGACGGATACGCCCGCGTGACGGGAAAGCCCGGCGTATGCTTTGCGACGTCCGGCCCCGGCGTATGCAACATGGTCACGGGCCTCGCTACGGCCAACATGGATTCCATTCCCCTCGTCGTCATCAGCGGCCAGGTCGCCTCGCACCTGATCGGGCGCGATTCCTTTCAGGAGGCAGACACCTGCGCCGTCACCAAACCGATCACCAAACGGAACATCTTAGTCACGCGGGCCAAGGATCTGCCCCGGGTCATGAAGAAAGCCTTCTCGATTGCACAGGAGGGCCGGCCGGGGCCGGTCCTTGTCGACATTGCCAAGAATGTATTCGACACATCCTTTGACTTTGCTTATCCCGAAGCGGAGGAAGGCAGCTGCCGCGAGAGCCGCGGCACCGGTGAGGACGCCGATGTCGCGCGCGCCGCGGAGGCTGCAGGAAAGGCGGAGCGCCCATTGCTGCTCGTCGGCGGCGGCGTCATCCTGTCGGATATGTCGGAATGCCTGAACCGGCTGGTGCAGGCCACGCATATCCCGGTCGTGACGACGCTGATGGGCAAAGGGGCCGTGCCGGACACCGGCGGAACGCATCTCGGCATGGTCGGCATGCACGGTTCCTATGCCGCCAACAAGGCGGTCATGAACTGCGACCTGCTGCTGTGCATCGGTGCGCGCTTCGATGACCGCGTGACCGGCGACGTGAGGAGCTTCGCCCCCCACGCGCGGATCGTCCACTTCGATATCGATAAAAAGGAAATCAGCAAGATCATCCACGCGGATATCGGCGTGCAGGGCGACCTCCGCTGGTCGCTGCCGCTCTTCGAGAAAGAGCTCGCGGCGCGTGGCCTGCTCCAAGAGGACCGCTATGCCGCATGGCGGGATACCGTCCTCGGCTGGAAGGCCGCGCACCCGTTCCGGTCGCGCAGCCTCCCGGATGCGATCACCCCGCAGGGCCTTTTTGAGGAGGTTCAGAAGTGGACGGATGCGGACACGATTGTCGCGACCGACGTCGGCCAGCACCAGATGTGGGCGGCGCAGTTCTTCGATACGGAGAAGCCGCGCCATTTCATCACATCCGGCGGTCTCGGCACGATGGGCTACGGCCTGCCGGCCGCGATGGGCGCGAAGATCGGCGCGCCGCATTCGAAGGTCGTGCTGTTCACCGGCGACGGCAGCCTCCTGATGAACTGTCAGGAGTTCGCAACCCTGCACAAGTATGGGGTCGATGTCAAGACCGTCGTGCTGTGCAACCGCGTGCTCGGCATGGTCAATCAGTGGCAGCGCCTGTTCTACGACGGCCATTACGCGGAGTCCGTGCTGGAGGACGGCCCGGATCTCGCGGCGGTCTCGTCGTCGATGGGCGTTCCGGGATTCTCCGTGCAGAAGCCGGAGGATCTGCCCGCCGCCGTAAAACGTCTCTTTGAGACCGAGGGGCCGGCGCTGCTGAACGTCCAGATTCCAGAGGATGAGGACGTCTACCCGATGGTTCCGGGCGGGAAGAGCCTTGATGATATGCTGCTCGGGCCGGAAGCCCAGCCAGCAGAAATGTAACTACCGAATATAGGAGAGAGGATGAAAGTTATGCGCAGTGATGTTGTCAAAAAAGGGGTCACCCGTATCGCGCACCGCAGCCTGTTCCACGCAATGGGCTACCGCGACGAGGATCTGAAGAAACCGCTGATCGGCGTATGCAACGCGTTCAATGAGATTATTCCGGGGCATATCCATCTGCGGGATGTCGCCGAGGCCGTCAAGCTCGGCGTAGCCGCTGCCGGCGGCACGCCGATCGAGTTCCCGGCCATCGGCGTCTGCGACGGCATCGCCATGGGGCACCGCGGCATGAGCTTCTCACTTTCGAGCCGCGAGCTCATCTGCGACTCCATCGAGGCCGTCGCGACGGCACACGCCTTTGACGGCCTCGTGCTGATCCCGAACTGCGACAAGATCGTGCCGGGCATGCTCATGGCGGCCGGCCGGCTCAACATCCCAACGGTCGTCGTCAGCGGCGGCCCGATGCTCGCCGGCCGCCACAACGGCCAGAACATCAGCGTCAGCACGATGTTCGAGGCCGCCGGCAAGGTCGGCTCCGGCCAGATGTCGCAGGAGGAAATGCACGAGATGGAGATGCAGGCATGTCCGGGCTGCGGCTCCTGTGCGGGCCTGTTCACGGCCAACACGATGAACTGCCTGACCGAGGTTCTCGGCATGGGCCTGCCGGGCAACGGCACGGTTCCGGCCGCCTACACGGGCATGCGCCGCATGCTCGCGAAAACGGCCGGCGAGGTCGTCATGGATCTCGTCCGCAAGGACATCAAGCCGCGCGACATCATGACGCACGACGCCTTCGAGAACGCGATTGCCGTCGATATGGCCATCGGCGGGTCGACGAACACGGCCCTGCATCTGCCGGCCATTGCCCACGAGGCCGGCGTCGACCTCTCACTCGACGCATTCGATGAAATCAGCCGCAAGGCCGCCTATATCTGCAAAATGAGCCCGGGCGGCAAATACCACATGCAGGATCTCGACGAAGCCGGCGGCATCAGCGCCGTCATGAAAGAGGTCTCGAAGCTCGGCCTGATCCACACCGACGCAAAGACCGTCACGGGCACGATCGGCGAGCGCATCAAGGCGGCGAAGGTACGCAACCGCGACGTCATCCACTCGGTCGAAGACGCCTATATGCATAAGGGCGGCATCGCCGTGCTGAAGGGCAACCTCGCCCCGCTCGGCTCGGTCATCAAGGAGAGCGCCGTCGATAAAGACCTGCTCGTCTACGAGGGCACGGCGAAATGCTACGATTCCGAGGAAGATGCCATCGAGGCGATCCTCGGCGGTGAGATCAAGGAAGGCCATGTCGTCGTCATCCGCTACGAGGGTCCGAAAGGCGGCCCGGGCATGCGCGAGATGCTGAACCCGACGGCGGTCATCACCGGCATGGGCCTCAAGGTTGCCCTGCTGACCGACGGCCGCTTCAGCGGCGCGAGCCGTGGCGCCTGCGTCGGCCATATCTCCCCGGAGGCCATGGAGGGCGGCCCGATCGCCCTCGTCCACGATGGGGACAAGATCTCGATCGACATCCCGAACCGCAAGCTCGAGCTCGAGGTCAGCGACGAGGAGCTCGCGAAGCGCAAAGCGGCATGGAAGCAGCCGGAACCAAAAGTCAAGACCGGCTACCTCTCCCGCTACGCACGCCTCGTGACGTCCGCGAACACCGGCGCCGTCATGAAGTAAAATAGAGTATACAAAAAAACTGCTGCAGGTTTCCCTGCAGCAGTTTTTTTAGGCTAACCCTAAAACGAAACTCAGTCGGAGAAGAGCTCCGTCGAGAGGTAGCGGTCACCGGTATCCGGCAGCAGCGCGACGATGTTCTTGCCCTTGAATTCCGGGCGCTTCGCGAGCTGTACCGCCGCCGCGAGAGCCGCGCCGGAGGAGATGCCGACGAGCACGCCCTCAACATGCGAGAACTGGCGGCCATATTTGAAGGAGTCCTCATTGCTGATCGGCAGGACTTCGTCGTAGATCTTCGTATCGAGCGTCTCCGGCACGAATCCAGCGCCGATGCCCTGGATCTTATGCGGGCCAGCCTGTCCCTTCGAAAGCACCGGCGAGGTCTCCGGCTCTACGGCAAAGACCTTGACGTCCGGGTTCTGCTTCTTCAGATAGTGTGCGACGCCCGTCAGCGTACCGCCCGTACCGACACCAGCGATGAACGCGTCGACCTTGCCGTCCGTATCCTCCCAGATCTCCGGGCCCGTCATCGCCTCATGCGCTGCCGGGTTCGCCGGGTTCGTGAACTGGGACGGGATGAAGGAGCCCGGCGTCTCCTTTGCGAGCTCTTCGGCCTTTGCGATAGCGCCCTTCATGCCTTTCGAGCCGTCCGTCAGAACGATCTGTGCGCCATAAGCCTTGAGCAGGTTGCGGCGCTCGACGCTCATCGTCTCCGGCATCGTCAGGATAGCTTTGTAGCCGCGTGCAGCCGCGACCGACGCGAGGCCGATGCCCGTGTTGCCGGAAGTCGGCTCGATGATGACGGAACCTTTATGCAGCTTGCCTTCCTTTTCCGCCTGATTGATCATCGCGAGCGCGATGCGGTCCTTGACGGAGCCCGCCGGGTTGAAATACTCGAGCTTCGCGAGGACGTTTGCCTCCAGCCCGTTCGCTTTCGCGAAGTTGTTCGCCTGCAGGATCGGCGTATGCCCGATCAGTTCCGTTACGCTCTGATAAATCTTACCCATGTCAGACCCTCCATTTATTACCTACTTAATTTATATGTTTACTTTCTATGCTTTTATTCTACGACCTGAGCTGCCGATTGTCAATAGCTTCCCCATAGATTGCATAAAAATATTTTTTACATACCCGTGTAGTATGTGTTTGACAAAATCCTTTCTATCCTTTATATTATATACATAAAAGCATATCGGTACTCTATGTTTTGCAGTACGGAAAAGGAATCGATATAGATAGAATAGAAATGAGGGAACATTCCATGAAGATTTCTGCGAAAGGCCGCTACAGCATGGCCGCCATGACCTACCTTGCCAGACGCTACGGCGCCGGCGCCCCGATCACGATCCTCTCCATCTCCAAGGCGCTCGGCATCTCGAAGATCTACCTCGAGCAGGTATTCTCGCTGCTCAAGCGCGCACAGCTCGTCCACTCGATCAAGGGCAGCCAGGGTGGCTACCAGCTCGCCCGTGCGCCGCGCGAGATCTCGGCCTACGATATCCTGTCCTCCATCGAGCTCACGCTCATGGAGAAGGCTGCCCCTGCCTCGCCGGAGAAAGCGCCGGAACTCGACCGCGCGATGGACGCCAAGGTCTACGACCCGCTCGACAAGGCCATCAAGGACTCCCTGTCATCTGTGACCCTCGATGATATCCTGATGGGCATCGAGGCGGAGAAGAACACCGAGAGCCTGATGTACTTCATCTGATCGCTCCGATGTACTGATATCCATATTTAAGAACAAAATACGGGCCCTAGAGGGGCACTTGTCCCTTAACAAACGTTTACTTTTGTAGTATAGTGGAACTGTAAAACGTGCAGGCTTTTGATTCCCCTCACGTTTTCCCGTTGTCTAAACCGGTTAACACCGATAACCGGCAGGCTCATTGACTATGGGAGGTGTTCCTTATGTTTATAGATGATGTACGTGTCATCGTCGAAAAAGGGCCCTTGTCTGCGGAAGATGCGAAATACTATATTGATCGGATCCGTCGTTCCACCAAATTGACATTGAAGAAAGTCGCCTTCCGGAGAGGCGATGCTTATCTGGATATCCGTTATTCCTTCGAAGAGAATCCATTGGAACGCATCCGACGCGTAGACCTAGCGCCCGAAGTATCGAAAAAAGCGGCTTCGCGCTGATCCGCAGCCGGAAAGAGCAAGAAATCTACGAAAAAGGACTGTCGCACGAACGAAAAGTATCGTGTGACAGTCCTTTTTGCTCTACCCTTCCGCGCGCGAGAGGTCGCGGAACTTCGTGAACTCCTTCTGGAAGTACATCTCGACGGTATCGATCGGGCCATTGCGGTGCTTCGCGATGATGACCTCGGTGATGTTCTTGCGGTCGGTCTCCTGATCGTAGTAATCCTCGCGGTACAGGAACATGACGATATCCGCGTCCTGCTCGAGCGAGCCGGATTCGCGCAGATCGGAGAGCATCGGACGCTTGACCTGCCGCGACTCGACCGAACGCGAGAGCTGCGACAGCGCGATGACCGGCACGTCGAGCTCGCGCGCGAGCGCCTTGAGCGACCGCGAGATCTCCGAGATTTCCTGCTGGCGGCTGTTGTCCCCGCCGCGCACCTGCCGCCCCTGCATGAGCTGCAGATAGTCGATGATGACGATGTCGAGCCCATGCTCTGCCTTCAGGCGGCGCGCCTTCGAGCGCAGCTCCATGATCGTGATGCCCGGCGTGTCGTCGATGTAGATGGACGCCCGGTTCATGACATCGGCGGCATCCATGAGCCGATCCCATTCCACACTGTCCATCTGCCCCGTATGGAGCTTCTGCGAGTCGACGCCAGCCTCTGACGCGAGCATGCGCTGCATGAGCTGCTCTTTCGACATCTCGAGGGAGAAGAACGCGACCTTCCCCCCGTGCGTACCGATATACGACGCGATGTTCAGCACGAACGCCGTCTTGCCCATCGACGGGCGCGCGGCGATCAGGATCAGGTCGGATTTCTGGAAACCGTTGGTCAGGTTATCGAGGTCGCGGAAACCGGACGCAAGCCCCGTGAGGCCGCCCTTGTTCGCGTAGATCGTGCTGATGTGGTCGAACGTGCGCATGAGGATGCTCTTGAGCGGTTCGAACCCATTGCCGGTCTGCGTGCCGGCGACGGCGAGGATTTTCTTCTCCGCGTCGTCCATGATGTTCTCGACGTCCTCATTGCCCTCATAGGCCGACGCCGCGATTTCCGTTGCCGCGTCGATGAGCCGCCGGAGCTCCGCCTTTTCCTTGACGATCTTCGCGTGGAAGGAAACGTTCGCGGCGGTCGGCACGGCGTTGGCGAGATCCATGACCATCGGGACGCCGCCGACCTTCTCGAGCTGGTCTTTCCTCTTGAGCATCTCCGTCAGCGTGATGACGTCGACGGCCTCGCCCTTCTCCGAGAGCTCGAGCATGTCCTCGTAGACCACGCGGTAGGCCTCGCGGTAGAAATCATCCGGCTGGAGCTGCTCCTGCACCTCGGTCAGCGCCTCCGGCTTGATCATGATCGCGCCGAGGACCGAGCGCTCGGCCTCGACATTCTGCGGCGGTACGCGTTCTTCTAATGGCATCGTTTCCCCTCCTCTTCTCAGACTGCCTTACGGCTCATTTCCTCGTCCTGCCCTGCCTCGGCAGGCTCTTGCTCCGCGCTGGCTTCCTCCGGCGCGAAGATCCAGGAGAACGCCTCCTCTGCCGTCTCGACCGGATGCACCTGCATGCCTAGGTATTCGTGCGGGATATCCTTCTCGTTCTCCTTCGGGATGACCATCGTGCGGATTCCGGCCTTGCTCGCGCCGTATGCCTTCTCCGGCACGCCGCCGACCGGGCGCACGCGGCCCGCGAGCGAAATCTCGCCGGTCACCGCGACGTCCTGCCAGATCTTCCTGCCCGTCACGGCGCTCACGATGCACGCGAGGATCGCCGTGCCGGCACTCGGCCCGTCGATGTTGCCGCCACCGATGACGTTGACGTGCACATCGTAGTTGTGGATGTCCTTGCCCGTGAGCTCGCGCATGACCGAGGCCGCGTTGAACACGGAGTCCTTGGCCATGCTGCCGGCCGTCTCATTGAAGCGAATCTGCCCCTTGCCCTTCTCCGCAGGGAATGCGGCCGCCTCGATCTCGATGACCGAGCCGACGAAGCCTGCGACGCCGAGGCCGAAGATATGGCCGACCTGCGCCGTATGCGAAGCCTTTTTCGTGACATACGGATAGAGGCGCGAAACGCGGGCGACCTCGTAGACGTCTGCCTTCTCGACGACAATGCCCTGCGGCAGGCTGCCTTCCTTCACCTCTGCCGGCTTCTCCTTCTCCATGACGCGCTCGAGCGCCTGGCTGTACGCATCCGCGAGGATGCCGACGGCCTTGCGCCCCTCGATCGTGTACTCAGCGATCTGCTCGGCTACGCCGTCTTCGAGCTCGACCTGCAGCTTCTTCGCCGCGTGCTCGAGGATCGTCACGATCTGCGACGGTTCGAGCGGGTCGAAATAGATCTCCGCGCAGCGCGAGCGCAGGGCCGGGTTGATATGGCCCGGGTCGCGCGTCGTCGCACCGATCAGCACGAAATCCGCCGGTGCGCCCTGCTCGAACAGATGCTTGATATACGGCGGGACCTTCGGGTTCGTCGGGTCATAATACGCGGACTCGAACGTCGCGCGCTTGTCCTCGAGCACCTTCAGCAGCTTATTCTGCAGCATCTCGTCCATCTCGCCGATCTCGTCGATGAACAGGATGCCGCCGTGCGCATCCGTGACGAGGCCCGGTTTCGGCTCCGGGATGCCAAGATCCGCGAGGTTGCGCTGCGCGCCCTGATAGATCGGGTCATGCACCGAGCCGAGCAAAGGGTTCGTGATGTCGCGCGGATCCCAGCGCAACGTCGTGCCGTCCGTCTCGACGAACGGCGCATCCTCCGCGAACGGGGACGCCGGCTTCTTGCGCGCGGCCTCGAGCACGAGGCGTGCGGCCGTCGTCTTGCCGACGCCCGGCGGCCCGTAGAGCAGCAGATGCTGCGGATACGGCGAGCTGAGCTTGGCAAGGAGCGCGTGCACCGCGCGGTCCTGCCCGACGATCTCGTCGAGGGATTTCGGGCGCAGGAGTTCCATGACGGACTGCGTCAGATGCACTTTCTCGAGTTTCTCGAGCTTCTCGCGCTTGATCGCGTCCTGCGGGCTCTCCGTGCCGGCCTGCTCGTCCTCGAATACCTCACGGCGGATATCCTGCACGTAGTTCGCATGATCCTCCTCGAGCTTCTCGTTGACCTTCTTCTCGATGCGGTCCTGCACGACCTTTTTCGCCTGCAGCTCGGCCACGCGGTCAAAGAGGTTCTCGAGGATGCCCGGGATATCCATCTGTTTCGGCGCTGGCTGCAGCAGCGGGTCCTCGTTGATGAGCCGCTCGAGCGCGAGCACGCGCTCCTCGCGCTTGTCCGAACGCATGAGCTGCAGGGCATTCATGCGGCCGGCCTGCAGGACGACCTTTTCCGTCCCCCAGACGTTCGTCAGGAGCATGTAGAGCAGGTCGATCTCCTTGTCGATGGTATCGACGACTTTATCCTCCGGCTGCTCCGACTGGGCCTGCTGCTCCGCCCCGGATGCGGACTGCTCCTTCTTCTCTTCTCCCCGATGGAAGAAGCGCTGGAAAAAATTCATAGTATCGGTGATTTCCCTTCCTCTGTATGGACAAAAAGAAAGCCTTCCTGCCGGATGGCTTTCTTTGCTGGTTCCGTGGAAAACTTACTCGGCAACGACGTGCACCTTGATCTTGCTCGTGATCGACGGATGCACCTTGATGACGGCCTCGTAGGTGCCCTCACCGGTGACCTCGCCCTTCAGGCTGATCTTGCGCTTGTCGATATCGATGTTCTTCGCTTTCAGCGCATTCGAAACATCCTTGCCCGTCACGCTGCCGAACAGCTTGCCGCCCTCGCCGATGCGCACGGGGATCGTGACCTCGACCTTCTCGAGCTGCTTTGCCATGAGGCGCGCCTCGTCGGTCTCCATCGCCGCCTTGCGCGCCTTCGAGCCCGCCTTGGCCTCAGCGACGTTCAGATTCTGCGCCGTGGCTGGCACCGCCGCCTTGCGCGGCAGCAGGAAATTGCGGCCATAGCCTTCCGAAACCTCTACGATATCGCCCTTTTTGCCGAGCTTCTTAACGTCCTGCTGTAAGATCACTTTCATCTTGATCATTCTCCTCTATGTATTTTTGGCTGAGCGCAATGGCCTTCGCCTTGATTTCTTCGAGATCCGCGCCCTTGACCTGGGCACCGGCGACGTTCTGATGGCCGCCGCCGCCGAACGCCTCCATGATGACCTGCACATTCGCCTCGCCGGTCGAGCGCGCGCTGATGCCGACGGTCTCCTTGTCGAGCTGGAACACCACGATTGTCATCTGCGCGCCCTCGATGCTGAGCAATGCGTCCGCGGCCTGCGCCGCGATGATCGTGATGTCGGGGCGCGGTTCCTTGATGGACGTGACGATGAGCCCGCCCGGATAGAATTTCGAGTTCGCCTTGGCGCGCGACAGGATGACGGTCGTCTCGTAATCCGTGCGGAACAGATGCCGCACGAGCACCGGATCCGCGCCGCTGCGCCGCAGATACGCTGCCGCGTCGAAGGTGCGGACGCCGGTCTGCACGGCGAAGTTCTTCGTATCGACGACGATGCCCGAATAGAGCGCGGTCGCATCGAGCCGCGAGAGCCGCATGTTGTCGCTGAAATACATCAGCAGTTCCGTCACGAGCTCGCTGACCGAGCTCGACGCCGGCTCGATGTAGACGAGTAGCGGATTGCGGATGAAGTCCTCGCTGCGGCGGTGATGATCGATGACGACGACCTGCGGGATCCGCTCGAGCAGCGACGGCGCGGCCACGAGATGCGGGATATGCGTATCGACGACGAAAAGCACCGGGTTCAGCGCCGTCAGGTTCAGCAGATCCTCCTCGTGCACGAAGAGATCCTCGAAATCCTCGTGCCCGCGCAGCAGGCCCCGGAATTTCTCGATGCCCTCGTTCACATCCGAGAGCACGATGCGGCATGGCTTCTTCAGATGCCTTGCCATGCGCGCGATGCCGATGGACGCGCCGAAGCAGTCAAAGTCCTCGTTATGATGGCCCATGATGTAGACGGCATCCGCACCCTCCATGATCTCGCGGATGGCGTGCGCGACGACGCGCGCCTTGACGCGCGTATGCTTCTCGACCGCCTTCGCGCGGCCGCCGAAGAACTGCGTCTTGCCACCGATATTCACGGCGACCTGGTCGCCGCCGCGCCCGAGCGCAAGGTCGAGACCGGCCTGCGCCTGGCTGCCGAGCTCCTTGAGGCTCTGCTTGTCCGCGACGGCCACGCCCATCGACAGCGTGACCGGCAGCCGGTTCGTGTTCTGGAGCTGACGCACCTTATCGAGAATATCGAATTTCTCATGCATCGCCTGCTCGAGCGCCTTGCGGTCGAGCACGACGACGTACTGGTCCTCCGACACGCGGCGCATGAAACCGCCGAGCGCCTTGAGCCAGCCGTCGAGCAGCTGGTTGACCGAGAGCAGCAGCGCCGCGCATTCCGCGTCCGACTGGCCCTGCATGACTTCGTCGTAATTATCAATCTGGATATAGGCGAGCACCGTCCGGCTCTCGATGAATTCCTTGCGCATCGTCTCGAACTGCGTGATATCCTGCACGTAGAACGCCATGAGCGGATCCTGATGCGGCGGCAGCGGGATTGGCCGGTACTTCACCTGATAGTATTTCTCCTCATGGGTAAAGACGTACTCGCCTTCCGTGCCCCAGACCGGGGCAATGATGAAGTTTGGCCAGAAATCTTTGATATCGGTATTTTCCTCTGGGTGAAAGCCCAGGCATTTTTCCAGATTCGCATTGAACCATTGCAGACGGCCGTCCGCCGTGACCACGAGGATGGCCTGCGGCAGCCCTTCGATGGCGTACTTCGTCATCTCGCCGATGTTCTGCACGATGTTCCTGCAATAGCGCGTGAACCGCTTCGAGCGGTCCTGGCAGCGCTCCCGCGCGAACAGCGCAAGGCAGAACCACAGGACGGATGCGGCGGCCGCCGCATAGACATTGTAGCAGGCGAGAATCCCGATCAGCGCCAGCATGATGACGAGCTGCAGGGTCAGGTCGATCCACGCGGACATATTCCGAGGCATAATCTATCATCTCCTAAGCCGGTGCAGAGCCCTCAGCGGGGCCTCCGCTCAAACCGGCGCCGGTAATCAAAAACGATGTCCACAAGCCCGGAAAAAGCGACGAGCTGCAGAAGGAAGCCGCTGAACAATACGATAACGTAGATCATGAAGCGCCAGAAGCCCGCGAGCTTATAATGCTTCATCAGATAGGACAGCAGCGAAAGCCCCTGCACGAAGCCCGCGCAGATCGCGAGGATCTCGAGGTTCATCGACAGCTTGTAGAGCCAGTCGATCTGCCGCGAGCCGCCCCAGTAGATGCCGACGAGCGCGAACCCGAACAGATAGACGAAGAAGCGCGGGAGACGCCACTCGGAAAACGGCGGCATCGTGCGCACATCGTGACCGAGGCGCCGCAGAACCTTGCCCCCGAGCAGGTAGGAGATCGTCGTGTCAAACAGCCCCATGAACAGCACGACGAGCGGGATCAGCAAGGTCACGAATTTCATGCCCTGCTGGATCTGCTCGCGGCTCTGCTCGAGCTCCGCGGCTGGGATCCCGATCGTCGCATAGAGGGAGAACGTCTGGTCGAACGTCTCGTTCAGCGCATCGAGCTGCGCGTCAAGCGGGTCGATGCCGGTCACGAAGAACAGCAGCCCGATGGTCCCGAGCTTGCCGATGACGGAGAACAGCAGGCCGATGCCGAAGATCTTCGCGCCGGACCAGTCCTTGCGGAATCCCCAGCCGAGGGCGAGCCCCGTGAAGCCGAAGGACAGCACCATGCGCACGGCGAGCATCGGCTCGAGGACCAGCGCCATGAGCACGCCGGCCGTCAATACGCCCATCACGCCCCAGCGCAGGCCATGACGCACGACGAGCACGAGGACCGGCAGCGGCCAGATGAGCGTCGCCACGATCCCGATGACCGGCAGATAGACGGCCGCGAAAGCGAGCACCACGGACAGCGCCGCGAGCAGGCCGCTCTCCGTAAGCGGCGTGAGTTTCTGCTGATACAACTGCATTCTCCCCTCTTTTCAAGCCTCGGGCCTCCGCCCGAAGTTTATACACCATTTGACATTATAGCATGAAAGTATTGCCATGTCTTGCGAGCAGGTGCTAAAGAACCTGTATTCTGCTTCAGCTCCATCATAGCAGCGCAGCAAGGCGGTGAAGGACAGACTGAATCTGACCTTGCTGCCAACGGGCAGCGAAGCTATTACCGAAAAGCTGGTTCTCCATGCCGATCATGGCGAGGATGATATGGCATTGATGCCGGTCTGCGTTCTGATAGAGTTTCTGTTCGAAAATGGCAGGAAGGGTTGTTCCGTTCAGTTCGTTGGCGAAATTGGCCGTATCGGTGAAGGTCTTGAGATAGGATAGGAAATCCGGAAGAGCTGCCACACCGTCATCCTGCGGATGCTGCAGCAGAGACGCGATGAGGTCTGCATCGGTCGGCCTTGACGGTTTCTTTGCGGCCTTCTGACGCTTCTTCGGTTTCGTCTCCGCAGACTCCTCTTCGACGAGCTTCTGATAGAGTTTCATGAGCTCCGCTACGCAGTCGGATTCGCTGTTGAGCCTGCCCCAGAAACCATACGCCTGCATGACTGCCTTATCATTCGCGCGATGAGCGTTGCGCAGCTCCGGCGGCATGTTCACCGGGTCATAGAGGTCTGCGAGGGAACTGTCCGGATAAAGCGCGCGCGCATCCAAGATTCCCTGTGCCGTCTGCTCGATTCTCGTCTTCTGTTCCGGTGTCGGATTCGGCCACGGGAAGTTGTTATAAATGTTCGTTGAATATTCATAGTCAGACTTCAATCGACCAGTAACCATGCGCATCCAAGCATTATGAACATTCGACGTCAGGATTCCGAAATCGTACAAGTTAGCTTCTGGAATGATGATAAGTTTGTCACCACATATTACGTCAGGACTCAAAAAAGTCATTGGGATGTATCGTCTATTCTGCGAAGAAACTCGGGGAAATGCCAAATAGCGGTGGGTCGGCTGACATACCGTTTGAAAAAGCATTGGTGTATCTGCTGCTTTCCTTGTCGATACCCCTTTCGCATTCAGACGCATCTCCCTGACTTGCTCTACACGTTCCTTTACTGCAGGCATGGCATTTATTTCCGCGGGCGAGCACCCTACCAGCCATAAGACATAACGAGGCTTGTTTTGCAGAAGGTCTTTTCCCATGAAATATTGCTTTATATACGATGCCGCCTGCGGTTCTTTTTTGATTAGCGCATCTCGCTCCTCCGGAGTCAAAACTAAGTTGTTGCCATCGTATGCACGATTGCCATTGGACATCTGCGGAGTGTCGCATAACGGTTTGCTTAATCTCTGTATATAACAGTCAGGAGCATTTAAAAGAAAACCGTTAATGCGCTGAACGACATGCGGGACGCCACCCTCCCATAAAACTTTTTCCTGATTGTTCTCGTATGCCGAAAAACCGATAATGATACAATGAACATGCGCTTTCTCCACGGCTTCGCTATTCCATTCGAAAGTTCGATATGCAAAATCAATATGGATGCCATAGCTGTCGGACAGATTCTCCCATAAAATAGGGACTTGCTCTCCTTGCGTAATGGAATTAGTTGAAACAAATGCACATCGGATTTTCGTTTTCTGTATATAGCGAGCTGCCTTGTAATACCAGCAAGCAACATAATCTAGGAATTTTCCGCGCTGAACCGTTTTTCCTGTACTATCAACGCATATATCTATAACATCATGTTTTTGCGCATCATTTTGCATACGCGCACCCACAAACGGCGGGTTGCCGAGGATTTTCACGTTGTCGGCTGGTGGCAGGATTTCTTTCCAATCCATGCGCAGGGCGTTGCCTTCGTGGATGTTGGTGTAGCTATGGAGCGGCAGGAAATCCATCTCGCGATAGACGATGTCCTGCGTCTGCTGGAACATCTGCGCCTCGGCAATCCACATGGCGGTCTTTGCGACCGAAACGGCGAAGTCGTTGATCTCGATGCCGTAGAACTGCTGGATGGATACCTTTATGAAGGCGTTCTCATCGCCCTCACCGAACCCAAAACCAAGCACCTGCGAACCAGCACCTTTTGCCTTGAGGATTTCGCGCACGATATCGTTCTCGAGCCGCCGCAACGAGAGATAGCTTTCCGTTAGGAAATTGCCCGAGCCGCAGGCCGGATCGAAATACTTTCCGCTCGCCAGCTCATTCTGCAGTGCTTTCAGCTTCGCCACGCGCTTCGTATCAACGCGCTCCTCCATCGCCTCGCTGAACTTCTCCTTGTATGCATCAAGGAACAGCGGGTCGATGACCTTATGGATGTTCTGGACACTCGTATAGTGCATACCGCCCTGCCGCCGTGTCTCAGGGTTCAGCGTACTCTCGAAGATAGCACCGAAAATCGTCGGAGAGATTCCATCCCAGTCAAAGGCGCAACCCTCGCCCAGAATCAGCTCGCGCGTACTTTCACTGATTGGTGGAATCGGAACTTCCTCAGCAAAGAGTGAACCGTTAACGTACGGAAACGCGGCAAGCTGCGGATCCATGAAGCGGTCACGCTCGTCCTCCCTCTGATCCAGCACATGAAAGAGCTGTATCAGCCCGTCGCGAAAATGCTGTTTGCTGAACGTCTCCATATAATCATGGAACATACCGCGCCGCCCGAAAAGTTCCGCATCCTCTGCGTAGAAGCAGAATACCAGCCGCACAATGAACTTGTTGAGGTCCTGCAGATCCTTCGCCGTAGGATGTTCCCCGTATTCCGGCAACAGAGCATCGTAGATTTTCCCCACCAACGTGCCTGCATCGCGGGAAATTTCCATTTCCTTCACGACATGGCTGTCTGCCACATCCACCATGAACTGCAGCCGGTAATAGTCCTTGCCAAGATTCTTCAGTTCAATATGCTCCGGATCGTCATTCGGGCGCTCCATATCATAGACCAGAAAGTCCGAGAAATTGCAGCTCACAATCCAACGAGGGCGCTCCGAATACGGCAAGGCATCCGCATAACGCTTCGCCTGCTCAAAAGGCGTCAGCAGCGAGCCGTCTGCCTGCTTGATTGGCTCACGGAGATTCTTGCCGAGCGACTTCTGCTCAATCATTGTATGCGTTGCCGGAATCATCACGTCGATGAACGACGTATGTTTCAGCTTAACCCGCGTTTCGAACTGAACGAAATTCGCCGGATCCTCTACGCCATAAACCTTCTGTAAAAGCTCAATCCAGAACCGCTGGCTATCCTGTTTCTCATCACCGGCTCCAGCCCACTTCTTCGCAAACTCCGCCGCAGCCGTAGAGGTATTCCTCATCGTAATCCCTGCTCTCTTCAAAAATCTCTTATTCTCTATTTTACCTTCATTGCCCCTTTTTCGCAAAACATACAAAAAAGCATCGCCAATATTTTTTCATTGGCAATGCTGCTGCACAGAAATATATGTTATACTGTAGTTGGCCACCAGAAACGGTAGGCGGTTCTCCTTCTCGCAGAAAGGGTCGAAATAAACCTCGGAAGCGGGGTGGGAAATTGAATGATGGTTCGATGCAACTGCTTCTGCTGTTGCTCATATTGATCGTCATAAAAGAAAAGTAACCGCCATCAAAAGCTCGCCAGCTTAGCGGTTACCTTGCAAAAATGTAATGTCAACCAACGAGCGGGAATGAGATCCGTCTATCGGTGGTCTTTTCTATATTTTATTATAGCACAGAGCACAAGATTTGAGAACCCTCAGCTGTCGAGAACAGAGGTGTCGAGCGAGGCAAAGCCCTCGAGCAGATCCTTGACCTGCGCGGCGATGGCCTTTACGCCGCCCTCTTTGCGGGACTCGACGTTCAGCGGCATATTCGGGTCATGCAGGGACATGCGCAGAAGCGCCCAGCCATCCGGGAACACGAGGCGCACGCCCTCGTAGTTCGGATCCGCGAGCTTGATGCCCTTTTCCTGCGCGCGCTGCGCGAACGTCTTCAGGATGCCCTCGCCGTAGCCGCGGAAATCCTCGATGCCGACGATGCGCATGCGGTACTCGCGCGCCTCAAGCGGTTCGCCGAGATCCTTGATCAGCGCGGAGAGCTTCTTGCCCTGGCGCTTCATCTTCGTCGCCGCGACGAGCAGCTTGACCGCGAGATACGCGCCATCGTCGAGATAGTAGTTCTCGGAGAGCGCACCGTGCCCGCTCGTCTCGATCGCGAGCGGCGAGACGATGCCGGCGCGGTTCAGGCGCGCGCATTCGTCGATGACGTTCTTGTAGCCGCGCATGTAGCGGTGATGCTTGAGCCCGAGCTTCTTCGTCAGGAACTCCGTGAGCTCGTCGCTCGTGACCGAGTCCGTGACGATCGTCGAGCCCGGATAATCCGGCGCGAGGATCGCCGCGATCATGGCGATCAATGCGTTGCGGGAAATCTCGCGGCCGTTGCCGAGCACCGCGCTCATGCGGTCTACATCGGTATCAAAGATCAGGCCGAGATCCGCGTGGCTGCTGAGCACGGCTTTCTGGATGGACGCCATGGCCTGCTTGTTCTCCGGGTTCGGGATATGGTTCGGGAAATGCCCGTCCGGCTCGAGGTACACCGATCCCGTCGTATCCGCGCCGAGGCGGCCGAGAATCTGCGTCGCGAAGAAGCCGCCCGCGCCGTTGCCGGCATCCACGACGATATGCATGCCCTTGAGCGGCTGGTTGACCGCCTCGCCGTCGAGGGACTGGCGGATCTTCTTGCGCAGGAAATGGCAGTAGCGCTCCATGAGGTCATAGCGCTGCACATGCGCGAGCTCGCCCTGCTGTTCCGGCAGGCGGCACGCATTGCGCAGGATCTGCAGGATGTCCTCGTGCTCGACGCCGCCATCGACCGTGAAGAATTTCAGCCCGTTGCGGTTGTAGGGCAGATGGCTCGCCGTGATCATGATGGCGCCGTCCATCTGCGTCGACTTGAACACCGTCGACATGAACATCGCCGGCGTCGACGCGAGCCCGCAGTCCACCGTCACGCAGCCCTCAGCCGTCAGCGCCGAGAGCACGGCCTTCTTCAGCGGGTGCGCCGAGATGCGCGTATCGTGGCCGACTGCGATGCGCAGGTCGCGCTTGCTGCAGCCGACGCGCTCGGCGAGGAACTCCACGAAGCCAGCCGCGATGCGGTTCGCCGCCTCCTCGGTCAGCGTCACCGGCTCATCCGCCACGCCCTCGACCGCCACGCCGCGGACATCGCTGCCATTCGCGAGCTTCATCATGTCTTTTTCCGAAGTATTCATATAAAAAGCCTCCTGTGCGCAATGCCTAAATATCTTTTTTCTAGTTCCATATTCCTTGTCCATTTTCCTGCCTGTTTGGAAAAGATTTCAAAAAATTCCTTATTTTCAAGACCGTGCAAACGTCGGGGCGCCTTGTCAAGTGCAGCGGCATCCGGTAAAATAGCGTTGAACACAAAAGGAAACGGGGGAACGATATGGAACATCCAGAGGAACCGAAAAAGCATCACCGGCGGCCGCATTACCGCGGGAAATACCCGCGGCATTTTGCGGAGAAATACAAGGAGCTGCAGCCGGAGAAATACCAGCGTGAAATCGCGCATGTCATCGCGAAGGGAAATACGCCGGCCGGCATGCATATCCCGATTCTCGTCAAGGAGATCCTCGAGATACTGGACATAAAGCCGGGGGAAATCGGCTACGACGCGACGCTCGGCTACGGCGGCCACACGGAGCGGATGCTCGAGAAGCTCGAGGGGCGCGGCCATCTCTACAGCGGGGACGTCGACCCGATCGAGGCGCAGAAGACCATCGAGCGCCTGCGCGCCAAAGGATACGGCGAGGATATCTGGAGTTTCCGCGCGATGAATTTCGCGGATATCGACCAGCTCGCGGCCGAGGTCGGCCCCTTCGACTTCGTGCTCGCCGACCTCGGCGTCTCGTCCATGCAGATCGACGACCCGGCGCGCGGCTTCTCGTACAAGGCCGACGGCCCGCTCGACCTGCGCCTGAACCCGGAGGCCGGCATCTCCGCCGCGGAGCGCCTCGCCGCCATGGACCGCGAGGAGATCGAGGGCATGCTCCGCGAGAACGCCGACGAGCCGTTCGCCGCAGAAATCGCGCGGCAGATCGTGAATGACCGGAAGCGCGGCGTGCCTATCGATACGACGCGCGCCCTGCACGAGGAAATCGAGAAGGCCCTGCAGCGCGTGAAATGGCCGAAGGGCACGACGCCAGAGGACAAGAAAGAAGCCGTCAAAAAAAGCAGTGCCCGGACGTTCCAGGCACTGCGCATCGACATCAATCACGAATATGAAGTTCTCTACAGCCTCATGGAGAAGCTGCCGGACGCCCTCGCACCCGGTGGGCGCGCTGCGATCCTGACCTTCCACTCCGGCGAGGACCGCATCGTCAAGAAGGCGTTCCAGGCCTTCTACCGCTCCGGCGTCTACGCGAACATCGCGAAGGACGTCATCCGCCCGGGCCGGGAGGAATGCCGCCGCAACCCGCGCGCGCACTCCACGAAGCTGCGCTGGGCCATCAAGGCCTGACCCCCTTCAAAGCCTTCCCCCGAGGGGAAGGTGGCTGCCCGACAGGGCAGACGGATGAGGTGTTGGCAATAGGTCGGAAGAACATCTCAATGTGTCTCAACCTTGTGGCCACACCTCATCCACCGCTTACGCGGTCCCCCTTCCCCTATGGGGAAGGCTTTTTTTTGCAACAGCCCCATTCACGCGACAGTCCCAACAATCACGCTTTGCCGAAGAACTCGTTCTCGGCGGCGATGCAGAGCATATGATAGACCGGCAGATGCAGTTCCTGGATGCGGAAGGTCTCATCGTCCGGCACGCGGATCGTCACGTCGGCGAGATGCCGTGCGGCGATCTTGCCGCCGGTCTTGCCGGTCAGCGCGATGGTTTTGACGCCCTTGACCTTGGCCATCTGCAGCGCGTAGATGACATTCGTCGAATTGCCGGAGGTCGAGATCGCGAGCAGGACGTCGCCCTCGTCGCCCATGCCGAGGATCTGCTGCGCGAACGAGAGATCCGGCGCCTGATCGTTCGCGAACGCCGTGTTCAGCGCGACCTGATTGACGAGCGAGAGCGCGGGGAGTGCCCCCTGCAGGTTCTCGAGGAAATAGTCCTTTTCCTCGGGGCAGACCTCTGCCATCTTCGCGGCCATATCGGCGCCGAGCTTGCGCGGCAGCAGGAAGCCCTTCATGAGCTCGCCGACGATGTGCTCGGCGTCCGACGCCGAACCGCCGTTGCCGCAGGCGATGAGCTTGTGCCCGTCGCGGTACGATGCGCAGATGCTCTCGACGGCCGCGCGCAGATCCTCGCGGCAGACCGCGAGCGCCGGATAACGCGCGATCAGCTCGTCGACCTTCTTTATCGTAGATTCTTTCACCATATTTTTTCTCCTCACAAGAAAAAGCACATACCTTTCCTTTTATTCTACGAGAGGTTCTCGCATTTTTCAAGGAAAAGCATGCGCTTTCTTTTTATCTGCGGTTATGCTGTGTCTTTTTACCGGTTGCGGTAGCGGTCGGCCATGGACTTCGCATGGTAGTCCGTGCCGGAGGCCGGCGGCGTGATATCCTGCACCGGGATATGCGGCTGCTCGCGCGCTGCGTCAAACGAATTCGCCGAGCGGTACGGGTTGCCGCCCGTCCGGCCCGAATCGTTCTTCCTGCCGCGGAAGCGGTTCCAGAGCCAGCGGATCGCCATGACGGCGATGACGAGGAACGCAATGTTCATGAGCACGCCGAGGATATCCGCGAGGAGGCCGGTACCCATGCCCATGCCGCCGAACAGGCTGGCGAGCATCGAGCCGAGGAACATGCCACCGGCGAACAAGCCGATATTCCGCATGATATTGCCGAAGCGGCTGCCGCTGCGCTGCTGCGCGGCGTTCGCCTGCGTGCTGCCCGTGCGGCTATTCGCGGACGGCGCTTCCTTTTGCAGGTCCTTGGCGCTCTTCGACGGCGCATAGCTGCCGCCGTTGCCGGAGACCGATTTCGACGGCGAGCTGTTGGACGAAGCCGCCGGGGCTTTCGGCGCGGCCGGCATCGCCTTCGGTGCCGCGATACGCGCGCCACCCTTTGCGGCATAGGCCGTCGACGTGACGGCCTGCGTCAGGATCTGCGGCGCAGCCGGAGTCGCGGCGAGCATGACGCCGGCGCAGAGCGCGGCGAGAATCTTCTTTGTCTTCATATCGTTGCTCCTTATTCTTCCTTGTACGATTTGATATCATCCGGGAACGCGTAGATCTCACCGACCGTATCGAGCTGCCCGGAGAGGTAGCGGTCGATGTCGTCGACGTCAATATAGAGCTTGCAGTCGACATCGAGATAGCCCTGCTCCTTTCCCTGGGACAGGTCGCGGATCGCCATGAGCTTCTCGCGGAGCTTCAGCAGCTCCGACCGCGTCGCGTGCACGTCAAGTTTGATCTGTGGGACGCCGTACTCCTTGAGCACCTCGTCCATCGTCATGCGCTGGGACATTCCTGTTCTTCCTTTCGTTACAAAAATACCAAGTGTTGACTTTTTGACTTTACGGATATTCTACCGGAACACTCTGTAAGTTCCATGAAACACGGCAAAAATCCTTTCTCTTGGCAACGAACCAGAAGAAAATCTGTGGTATAATGATAACGTTGAACAACGAAAGCCATATCTCCCGAAGAAAGGCGGTATTTTTTTCATGACACAAAAGGATTTCTTTGTCGACCTGCGCGAGGAGGCGTTCCAGCGCGGGAAACGGCTCGCGAAGCGCTCGGACCGCTTCGTGCTCGCGCGCACGGTCTCGTTCCTCGGCGCGATCTTCGCGTTCGCTGCGGGATGGGACGGCGCGCTGTCCGGCAAGTTCTTCGGCGTCCTGCTGCTCATCGTCTTTTTCCTGCTCGTCCGCGAACACGGCCAGACCAAGCGGCGCATCCTGCAGTCGGACAGCGCGCTCGCCGTCGTGCAGGACTGGCTCGCGCGTTTCGACAACAAATGGAAAGAGCTGCCGGCTGACGGGCAGGCCTACCTCAAGGACGATATGCCGCAGGCGCGCGACCTCAACCTGCTCGGCCACGCCTCGATGTATCAATACCTCTGCCAGGCGCGCACGAAGCTCGGGCAGGACAAGCTCGCCGCCGCGCTCTCGCCGGTGCCGCCCGCGAAGGAGACGATCCTCGCGCGCCAGCAGGCAGTCCGCGAACTCATGGCGCACCCGCGCTTCCTCGTCGAGGTCGGGACGCTCGCCGCGCTGCTGCCGCCGGGGCACGACACCAAGCCGCTCATCGACGGCCTGAACGCGCAGGTCAAGGAAAATCCCGCGCTGCGCGTCCTATCGTTCCTGCTGCCCCTCGCGCTGCTCGTGACCGCCGTGCTCGCCGCCTGCGGCAACCTGACCTGGTACGTCCCGGGCTTCGTCCTCCTCGTGCAGTTCGTGCTGACCTGGTCCTTTGAGAACCGCACGGAATCGATCCTGCTCCCGCTCGCGAGCCTGCATCAGGAATTGCAGCTCTACACGCAGATTTTCCGTAAGCTGGAGCATACCACCGTACAGGCCCCTCTGCTGCGCGAGCTGCAGCAGAAGCTCCGCCCGGGGGTCGGCCACGGCAGCGCTTCAGACGGGATCCGCGGCCTCTCGCGCCTCATGCAGGGCGTCGAGGCGCGCCGCAACCTCGTCGGCTTCATCCTGCTGAACGCCTTGTTCCTCTGGGATTTCCACTGCGCGCATCTTTTCCTGCGCTGGCGCGAGACGGCGCGCAAGAACCTCGCGGACTGGCTCGATGCCTACGCAGAATTCGAGCTGCTGACGAGCCTCGCGACGCCGGGGCTCACGCGCGGCCTGCACGCGTTCCCGACGCTCCTCGACGCGAGCGCACCGCATGTCACGATGAAGAACGCCGTGCCGCTGCTGCTGCCCGAGGATCAGGCCGTGCCGAACGATGCGGATTTCCCGGCCATCACCTGCATCATCACGGGCTCCAATATGAGCGGCAAGACGACCTATATGCGCACGCTCGCGACGAACGTGATCCTCGCGTATGCCGGCGCGCCGGTCTGCGCCGAGTCCATGGAGCTCACGCGCATGAGGGTCTACACCTCCATGCGCATTGCCGATGACCTCGAGCACGGCATCTCGACCTTCTACGCCGAACTGCTGCGCATCAAGAGCATGATTGAAGCGAGCAAGGAAAATACGCCCCTGCTGCTCTGCATCGACGAGATTTTCCGCGGCACGAACTCCGCGGACCGCATCATCGGCGCGAAGGCCGCGATCGAGCACCTGACGGGCCCGCACTGCATCACGCTCGTCACGACCCACGACTTCGAGCTCTGCAACCTGACGGCGGCCGACGGCACGCCGGTCGAGAACCTGCATTTCGAAGAATCGTACGAAAACGACGAGCTCCATTTCGATTTCAAGGTCAAGCCTGGCCGCTGCCATACGACCAACGCAAAATACCTGCTGAAAATGGCGGGCATCCTGACAAATTAAAGAAAAAGTGGGGCGCCGCACGAGCTGAAACTCGTGCGGC
>Ga0310695_10002632_pt1 | contig 37314 bp, 29 predicted proteins | sample RumenRJG_04DNA_FD_203882 | JGI IMG/M metagenome (GOLD analysis project Ga0310695, IMG submission 203882) | Bovine rumen microbial communities from Lethbridge, Alberta, Canada - RJG_04 (v2) (version 2) | ecosystem: Host-associated > Mammals > Digestive system > Stomach > Rumen | place: Canada...
TTAACGCACTCCGGCAATTCAGCAGGTCTCGTACCTGCTGCTTTTTGGTTGCCGGAGTGCGTTAAACTCTCTTACCAAAAAACTTATTGCTATCGTGCTGACCCTGGCGATGATGCTGACAGCCGTTTCCGCGCTGGCGGACATCGTAATCGTCCAGAACAAGGTTGAAATTACCTCCCAGATGGAAGATTTCGCCAAGCTGTATGAAGAAAAGACCGGCGTACCGGTGAAAGTCATCACCGGCGGCGGATCCTCCGACTACAACACCGTGCTGAAGGCCGAAATGCAGTCCGGCCGTGAACCTGATATCTTCGTCATCGAAGGCCCCAGCAGCTATGAGCTGTGGAAGGACAAGATCGCGGATCAGACCGGCGCGGAATGGACCCAGTACACCGCAGCCGCCTACATGGTGGACGGCAAGGCTGTCGGTTTTCCGGTAGCCGTGGAAGGCTACGGCCTGGCGTACAACAAGAGCATCCTGGACAAGGCCGGGATCGACCCCGCCACCCTGACCACCTATGACGCCTATGCCGCCGCGTTCGAAAAGCTGGACAGCATGAAGGCGGAGCTGGGCCTGGACATGGTTGTTTCCATGGTGGCCGGTACCACCACCGGTATGACCTGGGTTACCGGTCTGCATAACTTCAATGTTTACCTCACCGTGGGCAATGAACGGAACGACACCACCTACATCGACCAGGTGCTGGAAGGCAAGGTGGATGAGGAACGGTTCCATCAGTACTGCCAGTATGTGGCGCTGATCTTCAAGTACAGCGATCCCGACATGCTGCTGAACGGCACCCAGGACAGCCAGCTGGCCGCTTTCGCCAACGGCAAGGCCGCCTTCTATCATCAGGGCAACTGGATGGATCCGTCCCTGGTAGCGCTGAATCCTGATTTCGAAATCGCCTACGCGCCCCATGCTTTCCTGCATGAGGAAACCGACGGCATCCTGGTCAATCCTCCGTCCTGGTACGTGATCAACGAGAACGGCAACAAGGACGAAGCCCTGGCCTACCTGAACTTCCTGGCCACCTCCGAAGAAGGCGCTGACTACATGGTCAACAAGGCTGCCATGGTGCCCGCGTTCACCAATGTGACGCTGGCTCCTTCCGCCCCGCTGTCCAAGTCCGTTATGGAATGGAACGCCGCCGGCAAGACCTATGACTGGCAGCAGTACAAGCTTCCCGATGGCTTCGGCATGGGCACCCTCGGCCAGATCTACGAGCTGCTGGCTTCCGGCGCGATCGATGTGGACACCTTCGAAACTATGATGAAGGACGCGATTGCCGGCATTGCCAAGTAATCACGAATCTTTTCCCCGGGGATGGTTCCGGAGGCTCCTCCGGCGCCATCCCCTTTTTCAGCAATCAGGACAGCAGAGAAGCTGCCCGTTCATTAAAACAACGGGAGGGATTCCATGACCAGCAGACAAAAGCGGAAGCTGACAGAATTTCTGTTCCTGCTCCCCACGCTGATCGCCTTTCTGATGGTGATCATCATTCCCTTCATCTTTGGTATTTATTACTCCTTCACTGACTGGCAGGGGACCGGCGCGGTATCCCAGTCCGTCGGGTTTGCGAACTACCGGGCGATCTTCCAGGAGCCGGGCTTCCTGCATTCCTTCCTGGTGACGCTGCTCTTTACGGTGCTGAATATCATCACCGTGAACGTGGTTGCTTTTGTGATCTCCCTGCTGGTAACCAGCGAGATCCGGGGACGGAATGTTTACCGGGCAGGTTTCTTCGTACCGAACCTGATCGGCGGTATCGTTCTGGGCCTGGTATGGCAGTTTATTTTCTCCAATATCCTGCCGTCCATCGGACAGAGCCTCGGCCTGTCCACGCTGAGCAAATCCCTGATTTCCAACAAGGATACGGTCATGATTACCCTGGTTACGGTCAATACCTGGCAGTATGCCGGCTATATCATGCTGATTTATGTGGCGGCCATTCAGGGAATCTCCAAATCGGTCATGGAAGCCGCGGAAGTGGACGGAGCACGCTACTGGACCCGGGTCAGAAAGATCCAGATCCCGCTGATGGCCAACGCGTTCACGATCTCCCTGTTCCTGACGCTGACCAACTCCTTCAAAATGTACGATGTGAACGTGGCCCTGACAAACGGCGGCCCGGTATCCATCTTTATGATGAAGCCGGTGCAGGCGTCCGAGCTGCTGGCCCTGAACATCTACAATACCGCGTTCAAGTATAACAACATGGCGCAGGGCCAGGCCAAGGCTGTGATTTTCTTCATCGTCCTGACGATCTTCTCTGTGATCCAGGTCACCTGGAACAAGAGCAAGGAGGTGGAGGCATAATGGCAAAGCAGGCTGCTGCTCCCATTGAACGGATGGCGGGTTACAAACCCCATAACGGCCGCAAGATTGCGCTGGAAATCGTGACCTTCCTTCTCTTTGTCCTCTTCATGATGCCCTTTGTCATCGTGGTGTTCAACTCCATGCGGACGAACCAGGACATCATCAACGCCCCGGTCGGGGTGCCGACGGATATCGGGCAGATCGGACGGAACGTCGCGGAAATCTGGAACAATCCGAACTTCAATTTCCTTTCGGCACTGCGTGACTCTGTGATTATCACCGTGATCTCCCTGGCTGTGATTTCGATCTTCTCTTCCATGGCGGCATGGGTGCTGGTGCGGAACAAAACCCGGTGGTCCAACCTGCTCTTTATGAGCTATGTGGCAGCCATGGTGATTCCGTTCCAGGTAGTCATGTTCCCCCTGCTGACCTGGTTCAAGAGCGTGGGAGATTTCCTGGGCATTCCGATGCTCCGGTCCTACCAGGGCATCATCTTCGCCTACCTGGGCTTCGGCGAGGCCATGTCGATCTTCATTTTCCACGGCTTCATCAAGGGCGTGCCTCTGGAACTGGAGGAAGCGGCGGATATCGACGGCTGCTCCCGGGCGGGCACTTTCTTCCGGATTGTGCTGCCGCTGCTCCAGCCGGTGTTTGTGACGGTCCTGGTGCTTAACGGCCTGTGGATCTGGAACGACTACCTGCTGCCTCTGCTGGTGCTCGGTGCCAGCGGCAATATCCGGACCATCCCTCTGGCGGTGCAGGGCTTCAACGGCGCCTATGTGAAGCAGTGGCATCTGATCATGACCTCGACGCTGCTGGCTATGCTGCCGATCGTGATCCTGTACCTCTTTGCCCAGAAGTATATTGTCCAGGGCATGGTGGACGGGTCCATCAAGTAATCATCGGTCTTCTTCGGCGGGCTGTGTGTTCAGCCTGCCGTTTTTCACTCTGACAGCAATGAGGTGATCCGCTATGAACAATGAGAAACGCGTCTGGTGGAAGGAAGCGGTGGTCTATCAGATTTATCCCCGGAGCTTCGCGGACTCAAACGGCGACGGCATCGGAGACCTGAACGGGATCACGGCGCATCTGGACTACCTGAAGAACCTGGGAATCGATGTGATCTGGGTTTCCCCGGTCTATGCTTCCCCGAACCATGACAACGGCTATGACATCTCCGACTACCGGGCCATTATGAAGGAATTCGGCACGATGGAGGATTTCGACCGGATGCTGGAAGGAATCCATGCCCGGGGAATGAAACTGGTCATGGATCTGGTGGCCAACCACTCCTCGGATGAGCATGCCTGGTTTGTGGAAAGCCGGAAGGGGAAGGACAATCCCTACCGGGATTACTACATCTGGCAGGACGGAAAGAACGGCGGACCGCCCAACAACTGGGGCTCCTGCTTTTCCGGCTCCGCCTGGGAGAAGGATGAGGCCAGCGGCCAGTATTACCTGCACCTGTTTACCAAAGAACAGCCGGACCTGAACTGGGCCAATCCGAAGGTCCGGGAGGGCGTGTTTGATATGATGCGCTGGTGGTGCGACAAGGGTGTGGACGGCTGGCGCATGGACGTGATCAGCATGATCGGCAAGGAGAATTATGACGACGGTCCGGTGGCACCTGGCGCGCTGTACGGAAGCTTTGAGCCTTCCTGCCAGCACACGGAAACCACGCACCGCTATCTGCGGGAGATGCGCCGTGAGGTGCTGGACAGGTATAACCTGCTGACGGTGGGTGAAGCCGGCGGAACCGTGGAGGGCGCGATCCGGTATGCCAACGAGGACGGATCAGAGCTGGACATGATCTTCTCCTTTGAACACAATGACGGACTGAATGATGGCACGGAACTGGGCAAGTGGAGCGATCACGGCGCGCCGCTGAAGGATGTCCGGGCGGCCTTCAACCGCTGGCAGACGGGACTGCAGGGGAAAGCCTGGAATACGGTGTACCTGGGGAACCATGACCAGCCCCGGCAGGTCAGCCGGTACGGCAACGACAGTGAGCTTTTCCGGGCCGTCAGCGCCAAGATGCTGGCCACCATGATCCATATGATGCGGGGAACGCCCTATGTGTACCAGGGAGAGGAACTGGGCATGACCAATGCCTATTTCACCCGCCTGGATCAGTACGAGGATGTGGAAGTACATAATGCCTGGCACCAGTGGGTGGAATCAGGCCTGGTGGACGGCCAGGACATGATGCGCTGGTTTGCCCGGATTGCCCGGGATAACGCCCGGACGCCCATGCAGTGGAACGCGGAGAAAAATGCCGGCTTTACCACCGGAACCCCGTGGCTGCCGGTCACCGGGAATTATCCGATCATCAACGCGGAACGGGAGGTCAATGATCCGGACAGCGTATATCACTATTACCGGAAACTGATCGAACTGCGTCATCAGTATCCGATCGTTGTGTACGGTGAATTTGTTCCTCTGCTGGAGGAAGATCCGGATGTATATGCCTATGCCCGCGTGCTGGACGGGCAGCGCCTGACGGTGCTGCTGAACTGGACCGACAGAACGGTCGCCTGCCCCCTGGCCGGAGAACTGACAGGGCAGGAACTGATTTCCAATTATCCGACGCATCAGGCCGGTAAGCTGCAGCCTTATGAGGCAAGGGTGATCCTGAACAAGGGCATAAGCTGACCGGAAGAAAAAATCACACAGGATCAGACACCCGCCGGAACCTCCGGCGGGTGCTTTTTTGCGCAAAATGAAAAAGAAATGCAAAAATGTAAATAAACACGAAAAACGCAAAAGAATGTGAGCCGGTCTCTTGAAAAAGTAATGTTTAGACGGTACAATAGTTCAGATTTGTTTAAAAAAGGAGACTGTTTGAATGAGTTTTCCGAAGAATTTTATCTGGGGCACCGCAACAGCCTCGTTTCAGATAGAAGGCGCATGGGATGAGGATGGGAAAAGCCCGAGCAACTGGGACGAGTTCTGCGAGCAGCCAGACGCAATCAGCGATCACTCCAACGGCAGGATCGCCTGTGACCACTATCACCGTTTCCGGGAAGACGTGGCCCTGATGGCGGCTCACGGCATCCGGAATTACCGCTTCTCTGTTTCCTGGCCGCGGATTCTGCCGGAGGGAACGGGAAAGGTGAACGAGGCGGGCGTTGACTTCTATAACCGGCTGATTGACTGCCTGCTGGAAAACGGGATCCGTCCCTGGATGACCATCTATCACTGGGATATGCCCGCCTGCCTGGAAAAGAAGGGCGGCTGGGTCAGCGAACAGATGCCGGACTGGTTTGCGGAATATACCGGTGTGCTGGCAGACCGTTTCGGGGACCGGGTGAAGGACTTCTTCACCATCAACGAACCCCAGTGTATCATTGGCCTGGGCTATATGACCGGCGGATTTGCGCCGGGGCTGAAGCTGGGGCTGAAGGAACAGGTAACCGCCTGCCATAACCTGCTGAAAAGCCATGGCCGCGCCTGCCAGGTGCTGCGGGAAAAAGTAAAGGACGTCCGGATCGGCTACGCGCCCTGCGGCGGCGTGGTGATCCCGAAGGACGAAAACAATCCCGCGGACGTGGAAGCCGCGCGGAAGGCTTATTTTACCGTGGAAAAGAGCAGCCCCGCTTTCTCTGTGGCCTGGTTCAGCGATCCGGTGGTTCTGGGGAAATATCCGGAAGACGGCCTGAAGTATTTCGGGCAGTATCTGCCGGAGGGCTGGCAGGAGGACCTGAAGCTGATCTGCCAGAAGCTGGATTTCTACGCCCAGAATATCTATGAAGGACGGGAAGTCCGCGCGGCGGAAAATGAAGACGGGTATGAAACAGTACCGTACCCGGCGGGCCATCCCCGGACGGCCTGCGGCTGGCCGGTAACCCCCCGCGCCCTGTACTGGGGACCGCGCTATCTCTGGGAGCGGTATCAGGTACCGTTCCTCATCAGCGAGAACGGTATGTCCAGCCATGACTGCGTGATGCTGGACGGGAAAGTGCATGATCCGCACCGGATTGACTACCTGCACCGCTACATCCGGGAATTCCGGCGCGCGGGAGAGGACGGCGTGGACATCCGCGGCTATTTCTGCTGGAGCCTGATGGATAACTTCGAATGGGCCAGGGGTTATTCCGAACGCTTTGGCCTGGTGTATGTGGATTACCCGACCGGCAGGCGCATCCCCAAGGACAGCCTTGCCTGGTATGCGGAGACGGTCCGCACCAACGGCGAAAACCTGTAAGAACTGAAAACCCTTCCCGGCGGTATACCGGGAAGGTTTTTTTGTATTGTTTTCCGCCGGTCAGATGCCGACGCCGGCTTCCGCTGCCTTTGCCGCGACGTAATCGTGGGCGCGCCGGTATTCTTCGAAGGTGGTCATGTGCTCCAGCAGGACGGGAGCGTCGGCGGGAAGATACCGGTCGATAATCCGCAGCACGCGGACAAAATCCAGGGAGCCTTCGCCGGGGGAACACTCATGCAGCACGGTGGTCAGCTGCATTGGATCCATCCGGGAATCCTTCAGGTGGGTGCTTTTGATATACGGTCCCAGCCTGCTGAAGCATTCCTCTATGAAGCCTTCCGCGTCCAGGAAGCGCCGGGGGCAGTTGATCATATTGACAAAATCCATATGAACCGCAAACTGTTCCCGGTCCACATCCCGCATCAGCTGCAGATAGACCTCCGGGCTGTCCGGAATCATCCAGGGCATGGGTTCCAGGCAGTAGAAGGTTTTTTTCGGGTTTGCCCGGTCAATGATTTCCCGGATGGAGGAAACCAGCCGCCGGTACATGGCGTCCGAAAAATTCCCGGGATCCGCCGCGTCCCAGCCGAAGGGACTTTCCGTACCGGCAATGTTCACGCAGCAGGGAACGGACAGATTCTCGGCCAGCTGAAGCTGGCGGACGGCATAATCCAGGTTGGCGGAGCCTTCTGCCGGATCAAAAGGATTCCGCCAGACGCCGACCTCAGCGATGACTACGTCATGTTTTTCGATGATCCGGAGAAGCCGTTCGGTTTCCTCCCGGGGAGTCTCGCAAGTAAAGGGTGCGGTAATGGCCCGGAAACCGGACTGAACCAGCTTGTCCTCCCATTCCGCCGGATGATCGCAGCATACTGTTCCGCCTAAACGCATGTAATATTCCTTTCCGCAGGCCGCCGGCGGACTGCCGGATTTCCCGCTGCCCTGAAGGGTATATATGGGAACTGAACTGTCTGCCTGCAGTATACCATAGATGAAGGCGGCCGAAAAGCGGGGGAAAGACTTGTGAAGGCCCCTGTTTTGTGGTAAGGTATCCATAACGTCAGGAAAGAGAATATACCCGGGATCGCGGAGAAACCGGAAGGCTTTTTCATGACATGCTGACAATGTTTTCAGCCGGAACCGATTACCGGATGAGGGGGATATTTCGATGCGGAAACTGACGGCACTGCTGCTGGTGCTTGTGATGCTGACCGGGCTGGTCTCCACCGCCGCGGCGAAAACGGCCTATACGCTGGATATCTACTGGATTGCGAACAAGGATGACCCGTCTGTCCGCGCCGGGGTGGAGGAAGCGATCAACGAATATCTTGCCGAACTGTATGAAGGCCGGCAGGTGAAGGCCAACATGCAGGTTTCCTTCCATCTGGTTCCCTGGGATCCGGCCTGGACGGAGCAGGCGATCGGCGCGCTGCTGAATGACGAAAAGATCGACCTGATCTTTACCGCGGACTGGGAAGGCTATGTGCAGGAGATCCAGGCGAGAAAGCTGGTACCGCTGGGGGACCTGCTGGACAATTACGGCGGGGATATCCTGGCCGGCCTGCCGGCGGATTTCCTCGAAGGCGTGAAGTATAACGGACAGATATACGGCATTCCCACCTACAAGGAACTGTGCGTTCCCACCGGTCTGATCGTGAACAAAACGGCTGCGGCACAGATCGGCTGGGATCCGGACAAGGATCCGGTCAGGACCACGGAGGAGCTGGAGCCTTACCTGGCAAAATACAAGGCGCTGTATCCGGATAAGTATCCCTACCTGATGGAGCAGGGCCGCTGGTCTGATGAACCCTGGGGCCATGACTGGATCGGGTTGAAGGGCGATGTGCTGTCCATGAAATATGCCGGTGATGAAAACGGCCGGTTTGATGAGACGGTTTACAGCATTTATGAGACAGATGTTCAGGAAGCCCATATCCGCCTGATGTATCGCTGGGCGCAGCTGGGTTATATCGCGCCGGACGCCGCCACCTATGACTATAACGGCATTTTCGGCACGGGAGATTTCCTGGTTTTTACCCAGCCGCTGAAGGGAAACGGGATCAAGTCCACGGAAATGTATGCTGCCAACAAGGCGGCCGGCGTGCCTGATTTCGAGTGCACAGAGATTACGATGCAGGATCTTTACAAGGTAACCTGCCAGGCGGGCGGCTCCATGTTCGCCATTCCGAAGAGCAGCAAGAAAAAGGACGCTGCCATGCAGTACCTGAACCTGATGCACAGCGATCCGGTGCTGGTGAACCTGATGCTCTTCGGCCGGGAAGGGGTTAACTACTACAAGGTCAACGAGACACAGGTGGAGCTGGCAGCGGACGCCAACTGGTACGGGCTGCACGGCGGAGCCTGGACGGTCGGGGATACCGCGCTGCAGTATGTGCTGACGACCGAGAAGCCGGACAAGAATCTCCTGCTGCAGGAGTACGGCAACGACGCGCCGAAAACCGCTTCCTACGGATTCCGGTTCAACAAGAAACCGGTGGCGGATATCGTGGACGCGGTGGAAGCGGTTGTGGAGGAATACCGCATTCCGCTGATGGTAGGCGCGGTGGATCCGGATGATCCGGTTAAGGGCCTGGAGGCTTTCCGCAAGGCCCTGAAGGACGCCGGGATTGACGAGCTGAAACGGGAAGTGGAAGACCAGTACGAAATCTGGACGATCGAAACCAAGAAATAAAAAGCAAAGGCGCTCCGGAAGGAGCGCCTTTACAATTAAAATGAAGAATGAAAAATTAATACTGCTTGTCACGCTGTGCGTGGCAGGAAGCCCTGCACTGGGAGCAGTTGCCGCAGCAGCTGCTCTTTCCTTCAGCCTTTCTTTTCCGCGTACGGTAAAAGGCAAAGCCGGCAGTGCCGGCGATAACCAGCAGGATCAGGATATCCCAGATGTTCATGGGAAAACCTCCTCAGAAAAGCATTCCGATGAGCCGGATGATCAGGGCGGCGGCCCAGGCAATGGCACACTGCCAGAGCACCACGCCCAGCGCCCACTTCCGGCCGAGCTCGCGCCGGATGGCGGCCACCGCGGCCACACAGGGGGTATACAGCAGGCTGAAGGCCAGCATGGAAGCCGCGGTCAGGGAGCCGAGGGCTGCCAGTCCGCCGCCGAAGAGGGTTTCCATTATGGAGACCACGCTTTCCTTGGCCATGAAGCCGCTGATCAGCGAAGTAACAATACGCCAGTCGCCCAGTCCCACAGGCGCCATAACCGGCGCCAGGAGTCCGGCCACCGCGGCCAGTATGCTGTCATGGGAATTATCGACCAGGTTCAGCCGGAAATCGAAGCTGGACAGGAACCAGACCACGATGGTGGCGATCAGGATAACGGAGAAGGCGCGGTGCAGGAAATCCTTGGACTTTTCCCACAGCAGCAGGGCTACATTCCGGGGGCTGGGGAACCGGTAATTCGGCAGCTCCATCACAAAGGGAACGGCTTCTCCCTTGAACAGGGTATTCTTGAACAGGAAGGCTACGGCAATTCCGGTGAGGATGCCCAGCAGGTACAGGCCGGTAATGATCAGCCAGCCGTACTGCGGGAAGAAGGCGGTGACAAAGAAACCGTAAATCGGCATCTTGGCTGTGCAGGACATGAAGGGGGTCAGCAGGATGGTCATTCTGCGGTCCCGTTCGCTGGGCAGGGTGCGGGTGGACATGACTGCCGGCACCGTGCAGCCGAAACCGATCAGCATCGGGACGATGCTCCGGCCGGACAGGCCGATGCGCCGCAGAAGCTTATCCATGACGAAGGCCACACGGGCGATATAGCCGCTGTCCTCCAGCAGGGACAGGAAGAAGAACAGGATCACGATGATCGGCAGGAAGCTGACCACGGTGCCCACGCCTTCAAAGATTCCGTTCAGCACCAGGCTCTGGATCGTCTCGTTGATGTGAACCGCTTCCATTCCCTGTTCCGTTGCATTTCTCAGGGCGTCAATGCCGCTCTGGAGCAGGTCCTGGAAGAAGGGACCGATCAGGAAGAAGGTCAGGAAGAAGACCAGGCCCATGATCAGGATAAAGAGCGGGATTGCGGTATGTTTTCCGGTCAGGATCCGGTCAATCTTCTCGCTCCGGACCCGTTCCCTGCTTTCCCTCGGCTTGATGACAGAGGCGTCACAAACCTTCCGGATGAAAGCGAAACGCATATCGGCAACGGACGCGCTGCGGTCCATGCCCCGCTCCTTTTCCATCTGCAGGACCAGGTGGTCCAGGGTTTCCCGTTCGTTCTGATCCAGTTCCAGCTGGTCAGCCAGCAGCGGATCGCCCACAATCAGCTTGCTGGAAGTGAAGCGGACGGGCAGTTCCGCCCGTACGGCGTGGTCTTCAATCAGGTGTTCGACAGCGTGCAGGGCGCGGTGAACGGCGCCGTTATGATCTTCCGGACCGCAGAAATCCTGTATCAGGGGCTTTTCCTGATATTTGGCTACGTGAATGGCGTGGCGGATCAGTTCGTCCACGCCTTCGTTCTTGGCGGCGGAAATCGGCACGACCGGAACACCCAGCATGGCTTCCATGGCGTTTACGTCCACGGTGCCGCCGTTGCCGCGCAGCTCGTCCATCATGTTCAGGGCAACGACCATCGGGATGTTCATTTCCAGCAGCTGCATCGTCAGATACAGGTTGCGCTCAATGTTGGTGGCGTCTACAATATTGATAATCGCTTTCGGATGTCCCCGCAGTACAAAGTCCCGGGAGACCAGTTCTTCGCTGGAATAGGGGGACATGGAATAGATGCCCGGCAGGTCGGTGACCAGCGTGTCGCTGTGGCCGCGGATGACGCCGTCCTTCCGGTCCACGGTAACGCCGGGGAAATTGCCCACATGCTGGTTGGAACCGGTCAGCTGGTTGAACAGGGTGGTTTTGCCGCTGTTCTGGTTTCCCACCAGCGCAAAGGTCAGCTTGGTGCCGTCCGGCAGGGGATCACCGCTGCCCTTGGGATGGAAGCGGCCTTCTTCGCCCAGACCGGGATGCTCCGGAGAGCGCTGAGCTTGCTTTTCCTCTTTGCCTTCCTGCCTGCTCACGGGGACGATCCCGATCTTTTCCGCGTCTGCCAGGCGGAGGGTCAGCTCGTATCCGTGGATCTGCAGCTCCATGGGGTCGCCCAGGGGAGCGAGTTTGATGACGCTGACCTCGGTACCGGGAATGACGCCCATATCGAGGAAGTGCTGGCGCAGGGCACCCTCGCCGCCGACAGTTTCAATGACGCCGGACTGGCCGGGCTTCAGTTCATTCAGATTCATGCGGGGAACTCCTTCTCTGTTATTCCGGGCAAAGTGAGGAGAGTATCTGCCTCAATGCCGAATGCATTTTACTACAATTGACCACAGATAGCAATATCTAACAAAAATTTGTTTAATCTAACACGAGGTTTGGAAAATAAAAACAGTATGAAAAGTTTTTTTTTCTGTTTGGTTTCGTCTAATGAGATGAAGGAACGAAAAAATCTGCCCGACACCATTTCCCTGAGCTGCATGCTGGAAAACGGCGGGCTGATGATTTTTCCTTTGAAGGTTCGGTAATCTCCCGGGTTTGTTCGCCTTGAAATGCCGTTCGGGAAAGGATACAATATCAGTATCAACGGGAACGGAGCGAAGAGGATGGCATTGACAGCCTATTGCAAGAAATGCGCCAGGGAAGTGGAACCGGGAGAGGTCTGCCCCTATTGCGGAAGCAAGCTGGGGAAGAACGCGGCCCATGCTGCCTGGTGCGTGGAGCGGACTCCGGTAAAGGACTGGATGTGCTGGAACGCGCTGATGCGGATTCTGCTGCCCGCGGCGCTGGTGATCCTGTTGCTGGTGCTGGCGGCGGAGGGAATTTCCGGAGGGATCGGCGCGGTGGAAAGAATGCTGGTTTCCGGGTTTCCCGCTGTTCTGCTGATCCTGCTGGGAACGATCCTGCTGCTGGCGCTTGCCGCCCTGCTGCTGCAGGGGAAGGAATTGACCGATTATGTGGTGGATAACCGGGGCCTCCATGAGGTTCATTACCTGCCGGATCCCACGCCTCTCAAGCTGATTGCCCGGCTGCGGTCGCCCGCACAGATGAAAGAGGCGATGCAGGGAACCGGCGCTCCCGTGCTGAAGCTTGGGGAGAAGCACCTGGCCTGGAAGGATGTGGCCCGGGTGCAGCTCTGGCCGGAGAAGTGCATGATTCTGTATTATGCGCCGGGCTGGTGGATGCGGATCGCGGCGGCCTGCACCCCCTTCATCTGGGAGGATGTTACGGCGCTGACCCGGGAAAAGCTGGGCAGGAAACGGAAGGTGAAGCTGCCCTCCTCCCTGGTGGTACCCGCGGAACCGCGGTCACGGCGCACGGTTTCCCGGCCGAAGTATACGCCGGAACCGGGCCCGGAAGATTCCCCCGGACAGATGAGTATGGATACGCTGTTTGACGCGCCGCCTGTGGATGATACAGAACAGATCTGAGTGAAATGCATATGAAAAGACCCTGCTGTCGGCAGGGTCTTTCTGTATTCCCGGATCAGCTTCCGAGATAGGCTTTCTGGACGTCGTCGTTCTGCAGGAGTTCCGCGGCGTCGCCGGACATGGAAATCCGGCCGGTCTCCAGCACATAGGCGCGGTCCGCAACGGAGAGTGCCATCTGGGCGTTCTGCTCCACCAGCAGGATCGTAACGCCGGACTCGTGCAGTTCCTGGATGATATCGAAGATCTGGTCCACCAGGATCGGGGCGAGACCCATGGAGGGCTCATCCAGCATCATCAGCCGGGGCTTGCTCATCAGCGCCCGGGCCATGGCCAGCATCTGCTGCTCGCCGCCGGACAGGGTGCCGCCGATCTGCTTTTCCCGCTCCTTCAGGCGGGGGAAGCGGCGGAATACATCCTCCAGGGAGGCTTCGATTTCGTCATTGGGGCGGCTGTAGGCGCCCATTTCCAGGTTTTCCCGGACGGTCATCTGCTGGAAAATCCGCCGGCCTTCCGGACAGAGGCTCAGGCCTTTGTAGACCATTTTGTTGGCATTGGTGCCGTCCACGGGAACGCCGCCCAGCACAATGGAACCCTGGCGGGGTTTCAGCAGCCCGGCAATGGTGTTCAGGGTGGTGGACTTGCCGGCGCCGTTGGCGCCGATCAGGGTGACGATTTCCCCTTCCCGCACTTCCAGGCTGATGCCCTTCACCGCGTGGATGGCGCCGTAATAAACATGGAGATCCTTTACCTTCAGCAGGGGCAGATCCTGATTTTTGTTCTCGCTCATTTTCTGCCCTCCTTTTTCTTGCCCAGGTAGGCCTCGATGACATCCGGATTGGCCTGGATTTCATCGGCGGTGCCCTTGGCAATAATCCGGCCGAAGTTCAGCACGCAGATGCCTTCGCACACGCCCATGACCAGGCTCATATCATGTTCAATCAGGAGGATCGCGATCTGGAACTGATCCCGGATCTTCGCGATGTTCTCCATCAGCTCTTCTGTTTCGTGGGGGTTCATGCCCGCGGCCGGTTCGTCCAGCAGCAGGAGCCTGGGATCCGTGGCCAGGGCCCGGACAATCTCCAGGCGGCGCTGCGCACCGTAGGGAAGGCTGCCGGCAACCTCGTCCGCCAGGTCCTGCATACCGAAGATATCCAGCAGCTCCATGGCCCGCTCATGCTGGCGCTTTTCCTGTTTCCAGTAGCGCGGCAGGCGGAGGATGCCGCTGAACATATCATACTTGATCTGATTGTGCAGGCCGATGCGCACATTCTCTTCCACCGTCATCTTGTCAAACAGGCGGATGTTCTGGAAGGTACGGGCAATGCCCAGCCGGGAAGCCTGCACGATGCTCATGCCGTGGAGGTCCTGGCCGTTGATCAGCACCGCGCCGCTGGTCGGCTCATACACCTTGGTCAGCAGGTTGAAAACGGTGGTCTTGCCGGCGCCGTTGGGGCCGATGAGGCCGGCAATTTCGGTTTTGCCGATGGTCAGGTTAAAGTCATCCACAGCCTTCAGGCCGCCGAATTCGATGCCCAGATGACGGGTTTCCAGAACCGGGATCTCATTCACGTCCCGTTCCGGGACGATGGAATGGGAGGGAACCGGAACCATTTTGGTATCTGAACGGTGTCTCTTTACCTCTGTCATTGGACGTCACCTCCTCCGGTGATTTTCCTGCGTTTTCCGTGGAACAGCTTTTTAACCGGAGCAAAAAACCGGTTGGCGATGGCCCGGGTGGTCGGGTTGTTGGTGAAGATCATGACCAGGATCAGCACCACCGCGTACACCAGCATACGGTAGTCCGCAAACTCGCGCAGGACTTCCGGCAGCACGGTCAGGAAGGTGGCGGAGATGATGGAGCCCAGGATGTTGCCCAGGCCGCCCAGCACTACGAACACCAGTACGTTGATGGACTGGTTGAAGGTGAACTGGGTGGGAACTACGGTGGAGGAATTCAGCCCGTAGAGGGCTCCGGCCATACCGGCCAGGACCGCGGCGGTCACAAAAGCCATCATCTTGTACCGGGTTACGGAAACGCCCATGGATTCAGCTGCGATCCGGTTGTCCCGCGTGGCCTGGATGGCCCGGCCTGCACGGGAATTGACCAGGTTCAGCACAACGATCAGGGTGATGATGATCAGGACGAAACCCACGGTGAAGGTCGAGATCGGCTTGATCTTGACCGCGCCTTTGGCGCCGTCCACCAGCATGGTGACATCGGCGGGCAGATCCTTGTTCAGGAAGGAGAAGTGGAGCTTTCCGTCCGCGGTACCCACATAAAGCACGTTGACCAGGTTCCGGATAATTTCGCCGAAAGCCAGGGTAACGATGGCCAGGTAGTCGCCGCGGAGCCGGAGAACCGGAATGCCGATCAGCACACCGAAAATCCCGGCAATGATGCCGCCGGCCACGATGGCGAGGACGAGCCGCAGAGTGGGATCCTGCATGTCAAAGGCGGCCATCAGCCAGCCGCTGACAATGGCGCCCGTATAGGCGCCGATGCTCATGAAACCGGCATGGCCGAGGCTCAGCTCTCCCGAGAAGCCGATGACCAGGTTCAGGGAAACCGCCATGACAATCCAGGCGCAGATCGGCACCAGCTGTCCCTTCAGGGAGCGGCTGATGGCCTTGGCGGCGATCATGTTCTGAAGAATCAGGAAGGCGGCAATAACCAGGCCGAAGGTGATCAGGTTGTAGATGAGGCGTTTGCGTTTTGCTTTTGTCATGTTCCTCACCTCACACTTTCTCACGCATGGGCTTGCCCAGCAGTCCGGCCGGCTTGAAGAGCAGAACGATAATCAGCACGGCGAAGACAATGGCGTCTCCCAGCTCGGTTGAAATATAGGCTTTGCCGAAAATCTCAATGATGCCCAGCAGCACGCCGCCCAGCATGGCGCCGGGGATGGAGCCGATTCCGCCGAATACGGCGGCTGTGAAGGCCTTGATACCGGGCATGGAACCGGTAGTGGGCTGCAGAATGGGATAGGAGGAGCAAAGCAGGATACCCGCGATGGCAGCCAGCGCGGATCCGATGGCAAAGGTCAGGGAAATGGTCCGGTTGACGTTGATGCCCATCAGCTCTGCCGCGCCCCGGTCCTCTGATACGCACCGCATCGCCTTGCCCAGCTTGGTTTTGGAGGTGAACAGGGTCAGCAGGACCATGATGGCGACGCTGACCAGGATGGTGATGAGGGTGGCGGAGGAGAGGTTGATCTTCCCCAGGTGCAGCGAGCTGCTGTTGATAAAGGTGGTGGGGAAGGATTTGGGGTTGGCGCCCCAGATCATCAGGGCGATATTCTGCAGCAGGTAGCTCATGCCGATCGCGGTGATCAGCACGGCCAGGGAGGTGGCCTGACGGAGAGGCCGGTATGCCAGCCCCTCGATGGTGATGCCCAGGACGGTACAGACCACCATGGCCAGCAGGAACGCAAAAACAGGGGGGATGCCCCAGTACTGCAGTCCGCAGAAAGCAATATAGGCGCCGACCATGATGACATCGCCGTGGGCGAAGTTCAGCATCTTGGCGATGCCGTAGACCATGGTGTAGCCCAGGGCGATGATGGCGTAAATGCTGCCCAGGCTGAGGCCGTTAATCAGATTATCCAGAAAAATCATACAGATGTTTCCTCTCAGGAAAGATGGCTGTCCAAAGGAAACAGGGTCCTTCGGGGGGTGGGATAGAACAAGCGAAACCGGTCCGGGAACGGACCGGTTCGCGAATCAGAGACCGGAGGATCAGTCTTCGAAAACGTATTCGCCATTGACGATGGTGGCGGCCATAGGCGTCTTGGTAACAGCGCCGGACTCGTCCCAGGTCATGGAACCGGTAAGGCCGTCCACCTGGATTTCCTTCATGGCATCGATCAGCAGGTCGCAGGCTTCTTCAGCGGTCATGTCGGAGGTGACGCCGGCTTTGTCAGCGGCGGCAACCAGGGCGTAGATGCCGTCATAGGCGTCCGCGGCGAACTGGATGGGGGTCTCGTTGTACTTCTCCTGGTACTTGGCAACAAAGCTCTTGACCTTCTCGTCCTCGGAAGTGGCAACGAAGGGGGTCAGCAGCATGACGCCTTCCGCCAGGGAGGTGTCGAAGCCTTCAACGCTCAGGATGCCGTCCATGCCGTCCACGCCGAAGAAGATGGGCTTGAAGTTCTTGTCGGCAGCGGTCTTCAGGATCAGGGAAGCGGGGGTGTAGTACATGGGCAGGAAGACGATTTCAGCGCCGGCTTCCTGGGCCTTGCCGACCTGCACGGTGAAGTCGGTGGTCTCATCGGTGAAGGTTTCCTCGCTGACGATTTCCAGACCCAGTTCCTTGCTCTTTTCCACGAAGGTGTCACGGATACCGGTGGAGTAAACGTCGGCGTTGTTGTAGATCACGGCGATCTTGGTGCCCAGCTTGTGATCCGCAATGTACAGCGCGGAAGCGGAGCCCTGGTTCGGGTCGGTGAAGCAGACCTGGAAGACGTTGTCCTTGTCTTCAATAACGGCAACGGAGGAAGCGGAGGGGGTCAGGAAGAACACGCGTTCGGCGTATCCCTGGGCGCCGGCGGCTTCGCAGGGCTTGGAGGTGGTGGTTCCCAGAATCATCTGGGCACCGGCGTCCAGTGCAGCGTTGTAGGCGTTGATAACCTTTTCCACGTTGTGCTCGTCATCTTCGTTAATCAGTTCAATCTGGAATTTGCCGCCCTCGGCGTTGATTTCATCCACGGCGATTTCAGCACCGTGCTGGGTGGCCAGGCCGTACAGGGCCGCGGGGCCGGTGGTCGGACCGATATGGGCGATCTTCAGGGTGACGGTCTCCTCGGCGAAGGCAGAGCAGACAGTCAGCGCCAGCATAAGGGCGAGGACCATAGCGATAAGCTTTTTCATTTGGAATTCCTCCTCTAATAATATACGAATGTAACAAAGCGCCTTTACTTTGTATCGCTCATTATACACCGGATTCGCGGTGAGTAAAGCGCTCAGACCGTTTTTTGTATGTACTTTGTATTCTTGACAGGTGTGTGCATTCCCGTATAAAATACTATAGATATCCTGTATCTATCCATATTGACACGTCCGGCGGGTTTTCCGGCGGGGGAAGGAGGAAGGAGCTTTATGCTCCGACACAATATGAACAGGAAGCATTTATTCCTCGCACTGGCGCTTGGGATCGTGCTGGTTTTACTCTGCGCGTCTATGGCGCTGGCGGCGGACAGACCGATCAAGGTCTCCATGGAATTAAGTAAATATAAATTATCCGGGCCGGAGACAGTCACAGTCTCCATTACGGTCACCAATGTGGGAGACGGAGACATGCCGGCTCCGGTAACCCTGTATTATCCGGATGGCAGCAAGGTTGAAGATTTCGGCTCCCCGACGCTTTCCGTCGGAAAGAGCAAGCGCTGGACCGGTGACTGGGCTGTTACCCAGGAAGAACTGGACGACGGGAAGATCGCGTTCTCCGTCAAGTATTCCGCCTATGACGGCCCCATCGGGGAGGACGGAGAGCCCACGCTGAAGGCCCATAAGGTGAACTACACCAAGAATATCACGAACCTCGGCAAGGATCCGCAGATCACCGTCAACAGGATCATTGTACCGACCACGGCCCAGAAGGACCAGGAAATCAGCGTCACCTACGAAGTGACCAACTCCGGCGATGTGGAAGTCAATTCCGTGAACATCAAGGAAAACGCCGCTGTTTCCGCAAAGTCCGGCACCATTAATTCCATTGCGGTGGGTGCCACGGAAAGCTACACCTTCACCACCACGATGGGGAAAAAGGACATCACCAGCGCGGCTACCATTTCCTACAAGGCCGGCGGCAAGGGCTACACCAAGAAAGTGGATGCCACCACGATCAAGTACGGTGAAGTGAAGCTGAACGCGACGCTGAAGGCGGACAAAAAGGGCGGAGCGCCCGGAGATACGGTCAAGCTGACGCTGACGCTGAAGAATTCCGGCACCCTGGACTTTACCAATATCACCGTAACGGATCCCGTGCTGGGCACCGTGTTCGAAGGCCTGGAAGTGAAGGCCGGCAAGACGGAAAACTTTGAAAAGGACGTTACTGTTACAGAAACCCAGGATCTCCAGTTTACCGTGAAGGCGGACGAGAGCACCGGCAAGGGCGTGGAAACGGCCACCGGCCGGCTCAAGATCACCGCTATGGACCCGACGCAGGTGATTGCGCTGCGGGTGGAAGCTTCCGCTGACAGGGATACGATTTACAAGCGTCCCGGAGAGGTCCGCTTCTTTGTTACGGTTCATAACGACAGCGCCGTGGAGGTGAAGAACGTCACCGTCCGGTCCGGCGATGTCACCCTTTACACCTTTGACAGCATTCCCGTGGGCAAGAGTTCCTCCTTTGTCCGGGATATTAATGCCAACCTGACGGATAAGATGCAGTCCGGAACCTTCCGGTTTGTCGCCTCCTGCAGGGACCAGCTGGATCAGACGCTGCAGTTTGAGAGCAATGACGTTGTCATCAACTATGTGGAGCAGACCCCGGTACCTGAAGAGCCGCCGCTGGTAACGCCGCCCAAGCCTGCCAGCGAGCCGATGCCGACGGATCAGCCTGAACCGGAATGGCTGGACCAGGCGGAGACGATCGCAGACGGAGCAAAATGGATTTTCGCGGCTGTTGCCGGAATCCTGCTGATTCTGCTGCTGATCGGCGCGGTCCGCCGCGGCAAGAGCCGGAGCGAATCGAAGAAGGCCATGGATCATCTGGAAGGCGCCAACTACCGGGATTACAGCGCGGTACCGAAGCGGGGCCAGCGGAGCGAAATCTCCAACGGCGGAACGACGGAAGACAAGCCGGCGGCTGAGGATGAGAAGCCCGAAGTGAAGGAAGAAGTGGAGAATACCGTCCAGAGCAGCGAGCTGATGGCGGAGACGCTTCGCAGGCTGTATTCCGACAAGGCTGAAGAAACGGCGGAAGCTGTGACGGAAGCCGTTGAGGAAAAGGCTGAAGCGGCTGCTGAAGCAGCGGAGACCGCCGCGGCTGACGCCGCCGAAGCAGCGCAGGAAGTGAAGAGCGCCGCGGAGGAAACCGGCGGAGCACGCCGCCGCAGGGGCCGCAAGCAGGAATAATACCGATGAAATCATTGAACCGGAGCCGTAAAAAGGCTCCGGTTTTTCTGTGCCCCGGAGCGGAATTCCGGGAGAGGGAAAAAAGCAGGGTACAAACTTGCGTCACAAGGGCTGCAGGTGGTATACTAACCTGTAATGCTTTGCCCGTTTGAACGGGCGTGAAGGAGTAATCAATGCTTGAATTTCTGAAGAAGATCATGGGCGCGGGAAACGACGCCCAGTTAAAGAAACTGGAGAAACCCGTCAAGGCGGTCATGGCGCTGGAGGAGGAATACCGTGCGCTGACCGATGAACAGCTGCAGGCCAAGACGGCCGAATTCAGACAGAGACTGCAGAATGGCGAAACGGAAGACGATATTCTGCCGGAGGCTTTCGCCACTGTCCGCGAAGCCGCGGACCGGGTGCTGGGAATGCGCCCCTTCCGGGTACAGGTGCTGGGCGGTATCGTGCTGCACCAGGGCCGGATTGCGGAAATGAAAACCGGTGAAGGTAAAACCCTGGTGGCAACCATGCCGGCTTATCTGAACGCCCTGCGGGGGGAAGGCGTCCACGTTGTGACGGTGAACGATTACCTGGCCCGCCGGGACAGCGAGTGGATGGGCAAGGTGTACCGCTTCCTGGGACTGAGCGTCGGCCTGATTGTCCATGACCTGGAGCCCGAGGAACGCCGGGCTGCCTATGCCTGCGACATTACCTACGGAACCAATAACGAACTGGGCTTCGATTACCTGCGGGACAACATGGTGATCCGCCAGGACAACCTGGTGCAGCGGGGCCATGCCTTCGCCATCGTGGACGAAGTCGACTCCATCCTGATCGATGAAGCCCGTACGCCGCTGATTATTTCCGGCCAGGGAGAAAAGAGCACCGAACTGTACGACCGGGTGGACGCGGTGGTCCGCACCATGAAGCCCGGCGTCCACTTCGAAGTGGAGGAAAAGAAAAAGGCGGTTACCCTCACGGATGAGGGTGCCCAGAAGGTGGAAAACGCCTTCAACATTGAGAACATCAACGACGCGGAAAACAGTGAGCTGAACCACCATGTAAACTGCGCCCTGCGCGCCCACAACCTGATGAAGCGGGATGTGGACTATGTGGTGCAGAACGGCCAGGTAATCATCGTGGATGAGTTCACCGGCCGCCTGATGATCGGCCGCCGGTATTCCGAAGGCCTGCACCAGGCCATTGAAGCCAAGGAACACGTGAAGGTGGAACGGGAAAGCAAAACCCTGGCCACCATCACCTTCCAGAACTACTTCCGTATGTATAAAAAGCTGTCCGGTATGACCGGTACGGCGAAGACGGAAGAAGCGGAGTTCCAGGGCATCTACGCGCTGGACGTGGTGGAGATTCCCACCAACCGGCCGAATATCCGTGTGGACCAGGAGGACATGGTCTACAAGAACAAGGCGGCGAAATACAATGCCGTTGTGGCCAGCATTGAGCAGTATCACGCCAAGGGCCAGCCGCTGCTGGTGGGTACGATCAGCGTGGAAGTCAGCGAAATGCTCAGCGACATGCTGAAGCGCCGGGGCATTCCCCATGAGGTGCTGAACGCGAAGAACCACGCCAAGGAAGCGGAAATCGTCGCCCAGGCAGGTCACTGGGGAGCTGTGACCATCGCGACCAACATGGCCGGCCGCGGTACCGATATTTCCCTGGGCGGAAACCCCGAGTTCCTTGCCCGCCGCGCCCTGTGTCAGGAAGGCCTGGATGAGGAGATCATCGAAGAGGCCGTCGGTCACAGCGAGCATGTGAGCGACGAGGTGCTGGAAGCGCGGAAACGCTATCAGGAACACTACGCCCGCTTCAAGGTGGACACGGACCGGGAGCACGAGCGGGTGCTGCAGACCGGCGGTCTGCATATCATCGGTACGGAACGTCATGAAAGCCGCCGGATTGACAACCAGCTGCGCGGCCGCTGCGGTCGTCAGGGCGATCCGGGTTCCACCCAGTTCTTTATCAGCCTGGAGGACGACCTGATGCGGCTGTTCGGCAGCGAACGGATCAGCGTGATGGTGGACCGGCTGGGCCTGAAGGATGACGAACCGCTGACGGCAGGCCTGCTGACCAAGCAGATTGAGAATGCCCAGAAGCGGATTGAAGCCCGGAACTATGAGACCCGTAAACGCGTGCTGGAATATGACGATGTGATGAACCGCCAGCGCGGAATCATCTATGGCCAGCGCCACCGGGTGCTGATGGGCGAAAACGTCCGGGACAGCATCGAGCGCATGGTGGATCACGTGATCGACTTCGCCGCGGGACGCTGGATGAACGGGGAAGAAGCCGCCGAATGGGAATGGACGGAAGCAGCGAATTACCTGGAGAACCTGTGCTGCCACCACGGCGCGCTGGAAGCCAACCGGGCGATTGCCGTGGAGCAGGAAGACCGGGCCGGCTTTATCGAAGCCCTGAAGGAAGACGCCCGGGCCTTCTATGCGGAACGGGAGCAGCTCATGGACAGCATCCATGTGGATATGCGGGAGCTGGAGCGGGTGATGCTGCTGCGCAGTGTGGACACCCGCTGGATGGACCACATCGACGCCATGGACCAGCTGCGGGACGGCATCGGATTCCGCGCCTACAGCGGCAAGAATCCCGTTACGGAATACCAGATTGAGTCCGGCCACATGTTTGAAGAGCTGAACCACCTGATCCGGGAGGATACGGTGCGCCGGGTTTACCAGACCAAGGTGGAGGTCACGCCGGAACGGGTGCAGACCGCGAAACCCACCGAGGCGCGGATGGCCGGAGACGGTCCCCGCCAGCCGAGAAGGGTGAAACCCTCTGAAAAGATCGGCCGGAACGATCCCTGCCCCTGCGGCAGCGGCAAGAAGTACAAGAACTGCTGCATGCTCAAGGACAATGCGCAATAGACAATGCATAAGGCACAATGAAAACAGCCGGCTGCAACCATCGACGTAATTGTGAATTATGAATTGGAGGATAACATGTTAGAACTTGAACAATATGCCCAGGATATTACGGGCATCCGGAAGAGCATCCTGGCCGCCGGAGAAGCGCTGCACATTGATCACATGAAGGAACAGATCGACGAGCTGACAGAGGAAATGAATCAGCCGGAGTTCTGGAACGACACAGAGCGCTCCACAAAGGTGAACCAGAAGCTGGGCCACCTGAAGAACAAGCTGGCCCATTATGAAGGCCTGCTGAGCTCCGCCGACGACATCGACACGATGATGGAACTCGCCAGGGAAGAAAATGACGAGGAAATGGTCCTGGAGATCGGCACGGAGCTGGCCAGCCTGAAGGAAAAGGCCGACGCGCTGGAACTGGAGACCCTGATGCGGGGCGAATATGACGATAACGACGCCGTACTGAGCCTGCACGCAGGCGCCGGCGGAACGGAAGCCCAGGACTGGACCCAGATGCTGTACCGCATGTACACCCGCTACTGTGAGCGGATGGGCTTTGAAGTGAAGCTGCTGGACTTGCTGGATGGAGACGAAGCGGGCATCAAGAGCGTGACCTTTGAGGTCAGCGGCGATCATGCTTACGGCTATCTCCGCGGGGAGAAGGGCGTGCACCGGCTGGTGCGGATCAGTCCCTTTGACGCCAACGCCCGCCGTCATACCAGCTTCTCCAGCCTGGACGTTGCCCCGATGATTGAGGACGACAACGACGAGATCAAAATTGATATGAAGTATGTGCGGGTGGATACCTACCATTCTTCCGGCGCCGGCGGCCAGAACGTCAACAAGACAAGCTCCGCCGTCCGCATGACCTACGTCAAGGATGATGTGACCATCGTGGTGGCCTGCCAGACGGAACGCGACCAGGTGCAGAACCGCGCCACCTGTCTGAAAATGCTGAAGGCCAAACTGCTGGAACTGCGGGAACGCGAGAAGGAACAGCAGATGGCGGATATCAAGGGTGAAATGAAGAAGATTGAATGGGGCAGCCAGATCCGCTCCTATGTCTTCCAGCCCTACACCATGGTCAAGGATCACCGCACCAACTATGAAAGCGGCAACATTGACGACGTGATGAACGGTAACCTGGAGGGCTTTGTCACCGCATACCTGAAAATGCAGTAATGCATTTTCAATTCAGAATTCACAATTCATAATTCATAATGATTGTGTTACCCCGTAATGAGGGATGACAGTCATGTGAAGGATGAATACTGAAGGACTGAAAACGTATTTGTAACAGCCGGGTACAATTATGAATTGTGAATTATGAATTATGAATTGAAATCGCTCCTTTCCCGCCTGTCCGGTTTCCTGCTGGTCTGGGCCGTGATCCTGTTTGCCCTGGCGGCAGCGGTATACGGTACCGCCGGGGACGGGGATCTGCTGGCACGGGAGATGCGCCGCCACGCACCCCCGGAAACAACAGGGCTTCCGGAAACGGAATATACGGGTGTAGGCCGGATGACAGCCGGATACCTGACCGGGCGGGAGGAGACCTTCCAGTATGTTTTTTCAGACGCGGAAGGCCGGCGGTTTGTCTGTTTCCAGCCCCATGAGGCGGCTCATATGGCAGACTGCCGCGGCCTGATCGGCCTGGCCGGCAGGCTTCGGTGGATTATCGGTACAGCGGCGCTGCTTCTGACCGCCGCCGGTATTTTTCTCCGGCGGCGCGGGCCTTTTGCCGGCGGGATGCTGGCCGGGCTGTGCGGAGCGGCGGCCGTATTCACCGGCATAACGGTATGGGCACTGGCGGATTTTGACGGACTGTTTGTCACCTTCCACCGGCTGGCCTTCACCAATGACGGCTGGCTGCTGGATCCCCGGACGGATCTGCTGATCCGGCTGATGCCGGTGAACTTCTTCATAACGCTGGGAACCAGGATCCTGGGCTGGGTACTGATTACCGGCCCGGTGCTGCTGGGAACGGCAAAACTTTTTCAGAACGGCAAGGCAGAAAGGCAAAGGAATGCATAATGGCCTGACAGAAACAATTATGCATTGTGAATTATGAATTATGAACTGAATTCCCGCCGTCAGGCGGAGGAACTGCGGAACAAGGAAACCGTCCGTATCCTTTCCCTGGAAACCAGCTGTGACGAAACCGCCGCGGCTGTGATTGAGAACGGCCGTAAAATCCTGAGCAATGTGGTATTCAGCCAGATTGACCTGCACGAACTCTACGGCGGCGTGGTCCCGGAAATCGCCAGCCGGGCGCATATGGAAGCCTGCGACCGGGTGGTGGATCAGGCGCTGCGGGAAGCGGGCATGAGCCTGCAGGATGTAGATGCCCTGGCGGTGACGAAGGGACCGGGCCTGGTCGGCGCGCTGCTGACGGGCGTGAACTGTATGAAAGGACTGGCGTTCGCGGCGGGGAAGCCGCTGGTGGGCGTCAACCATATTGAAGGCCATGTAAGCGCCAACTATCTGAGCCATCCGGATCTTGAACCGCCCTTTCTGTGTCTGGTGGTTTCCGGCGGCCACAGCCACCTGGTGGAGGTTTCGGATTACGGAACCTATCACCTGCTGGGCCAGACGGTGGATGACGCGGCGGGAGAAGCCTTTGACAAGGCGGCCCGGGCGCTGGGCCTGCCCTATCCGGGAGGCCCGCGGATTGACAAGCTGGCAGAAGAGGGAAATCCGGAAGCCTTTACCCTGCCAAGTCCGAAAACGGACGGGCGGTATGATTACAGCTTCAGCGGGCTGAAAACCGCGTTCATGAACACGGTGCATACGCTGGAGCAGCGGGGAGAAACCCTGCCGAAGGCGGATCTGGCAGCCAGTTTCCGCCGGGCGGTATGCCGGGAACTGACGAACAAGGCCAGGCTCCTGCTGGAGGAGCGCGGTCATGAAGGATATAACGGCTTTGCGCTGGCAGGCGGCGTGTCCGCCAACAGGGAGTTGCGGCGGATGGCTGCGGCGATGTGCGAAGACCTGAAGATTCCCCTGTTTATGCCGGAGCTGCATCTGTGCACGGACAACGGGGCGATGATCGGCAGCGCGGCTTATTACAGGCTGAAGAACGGAGAACTCGCGGGGCTGGACCTGAACGCCATGCCCGCGCTCAGACTGGTTTGACACACAAACTCCGGAGGGAATGGACAGGAATGATTGAAAGGCTGAAATTCTGGAACCAGTACGGGTGTCAGCCGGATGTATTCAGGCAGTACGGGGAAGCCGTCCGAAGAAGCAACCAGGGCACCCTGCAGGTGGTCAGCATGATTGCTGTGATCGGATCCATCGTGACGGCCTGTTTCGGGTTCGCGACCCACCAGGTGCACGGCGGCATTTATTTCTGCCTGGGCATGCTGGCCGCAGGAATTGCCGCGGCGTTCTGTGCCTTCAGCGAAAAGCCTTCCGAAAGATCGCTGCTGATCACGGGCTATCTTCTCGGAGCGGCGGTTTACGCCATGTCGATCTGGGCGGCCATCAGCTACGATACGGATGTTTTCTGGATCGGCGTCAGTCTGCTGGTGGGTGGTTACCTGTTTGACTATGCCTGGCGGATCGGCCTGCTGCAGATTGTGAGTTATGTGGCGCTGGAGATTTCCTGGCAGGCGCAGGGGATCCGGCAGGAATCGGTTCACAGTGCCTTTACCGCTCTGTATCTGGTGATCAGTCTGATTATGCTGTACACGCTGAACCGCTCCCGGGCGCTGCTGATTACGAGCCGGGAGGAAAGCCAGCACGCGGCGGACACGGATCAGCTGACCGGCCTGATGGCCCGCGCGGCGGCGCAGCAGGAGATTGAAAAGCATCTGAGGACCGACGAACACGGCGTGATGATGCTGCTGGACCTGGACGGTTTCAAGAGCGTGAACGACAAACTGGGCCACCAGATGGGCGATAAGGTGCTGATTGAGGTGGCCACAGATATGAAGACCATGTTCCGCAACTCCGACGTGCTGAGCCGGCTGGGCGGAGACGAGTTTGTGATTTACCTGAAGAGTGTTCCCGGTAAGGAATGGGTGCTGGAACGCTCAGAACAGATGGTGCAGAAAATCTGCCGCGTGGTCGGCAACGGCGCGGACGGAATCCGGGTGGCTGCCAGCGTCGGCATCGTGATGACGGATATGGTCGGCCGGACGTACGACGACCTGTACCGGGCGGCGGACATTGCCATGTATACCGCGAAAAACGCGGGCGGAAACAAAGCGCTCTTCTATACGGAAGAGATGAGAAAAAAACGGGAAGCCGCGGAGAGTTCCGGACAGAACACTGCCGAACCCGCCGGGGATGCGGCTCCGATAACGGACTGAGACAGCAGGAAAAGAAAAAAACATGAATGAATACCTGATTATCAGGGGTGCGCGTGAGCACAACCTGAAGGACATTTCTCTGAAGATACCGAGAGACAAGCTGACGGTCATCACAGGACTGAGCGGCAGCGGAAAAAGTTCCCTGGCCTTCGATACGATTTACGCGGAAGGCCAGCGGCGCTATGTGGAAAGCCTGACCAGTTATGCCCGCCAGTTCCTCGGCCAGATGGACAAGCCGGATGTGGATTCCATTGAGGGCCTGAGCCCGGCTATTTCCATTGACCAGAAGACAACGGGACGGAATCCCCGTTCCACTGTAGGTACTGTGACGGAGATTCACGACTACCTGCGCCTGCTCTGGGCGCGGGTCGGCGTGCCGCACTGTCCGGTCTGCGGCCGGGAGATCCGGAAGCAGTCGGTGGACGAGATTGTGGACGCGGTCTGCGCCGCTCCGGAAGGAACGCGGATGCAGGTGCTCAGTCCGCTGGTCCGCGGACGGAAGGGTGAACACAGGGATCTGCTTTCCTCCGCACGCAAAAGCGGCTATGTCCGTGTGCGGATTGACGGGCAGATGTATGACCTGGAGGACACGCCGGAACTGGATAAAAAGAAGAAGCATACCATCGAGATTGTGGTGGACCGCCTGATCCGCCGGGATACGGACGAGTTCCGCCACCGCCTTGCCGAGGACGTGGAAACCGCCGCGGTGCGGGGCGCGGGTCTGGTGATCATCGACTGCATGGAGCAGGGCGAAACGCTGTACAGCATGAACTATGCCTGTCCGGACTGCGGCGTGTCCATCGAGGAGCTGACGCCCCGGATGTTCTCCTTCAACAGCCCCTATGGAGCCTGCCCGGCCTGCAGCGGCCTGGGAATCCGGATGAAGATCAGCCGGGAAGCGATTTTCCCGGATGAGCGGGTGACCCTGCGGGAAGGCGCCATGAACCTGATGGGCTTCAACGCCTCGGAAGACAACGGAATCGCGGCGCAGTACTTCGGCGCGATGGGCAACAAGTACGGATTCACGCTGGATACGCCCCTGGAAAAGATCAACGAAGCGGGCATGGACGCCCTGCTTTACGGTACCGGGGACGACAAGATCAGCATTTCCTATGAAGGCGCTCACGGTACGCGGGAGTACACCACCAGCTTTGAGGGGATCATCCCGACGCTGGAAAGACGGTACCGGGAGACCACCTCGGACGCCATGAAGCAGGCCTACGAGGAATACATGGCGGAGGAAACCTGTCCGGAATGCGGCGGGCAGCGCCTGAAAGCGGAAGCCAGGGCTGTGACCGTGGGCGGGAAGAGCCTGCCCGAGGTCAGCGATTTGAGCATCCGTCAGGCCCGGGAGTTCTTCGCGAACCTGGAACTGGACGGAAACAACCGGATTATCGCGGCCCAGATCCTGAAGGAAATTGACGCCCGGCTGGGCTTCCTGTGCGATGTGGGCCTGGAATACCTGACCCTCAGCCGCGGCGCGGGGACGCTTTCCGGCGGTGAAGCGCAGCGGATCCGGCTGGCTACCCAGATCGGCAGCGCGCTGATGGGCGTAATGTATATCCTGGATGAGCCCAGCATCGGCCTGCACCAGCGGGACAACGCGAAACTGATCGCGACGCTCCGCCGGATGCGGGATCTGGGGAATACCGTCATCGTGGTGGAGCATGACGAGGAAACCATGCTGGCCGCGGACTGGATTGTGGACGTGGGTCCCGGCGCGGGACTGCATGGAGGCTATATTGTGGCGGAAGGCACGGCGAAGGATATCTGCGCCTGCCCGGATAGCCTGACCGGCCAGTACCTGAGCGGGAAAAAGGTGATCCCGGTGCCGAAGACCCGGCGGAAGCCGACCGGCTGGCTGACAGTCCGGGGTGCCGAAGAACATAACCTGAAGCATATTGACGTCAGGATTCCGCTGGGCGTGCTGACCTGTGTGACGGGCGTCAGCGGCAGCGGCAAGAGCAGCCTGGTCAATGAGATTGTCTATAAACAGCTGGCACGGAAGCTGAACCGGGCCAAGACCCGTCCCGGCCGGTTTGAAAGCATGGAGGGGCTGGAACAGCTGGACAAGATCATCATGATCGACCAGAGTCCCATCGGACGGACGCCCCGGAGCAATCCGGCCACCTATACCGGCCTGTTTGACCTGATCCGCAGGCTCTTTGCCCTGAGCCCCGAGGCAAAAGCCAGGGGTTACAAGGAAAACCGTTTCTCCTTCAACGTGAAGGGCGGCCGCTGCGAAGCCTGCCAGGGCGACGGTATGAAGCGGATTGAGATGCACTTCCTGCCGGACCTGTATGTGCCCTGTGACGTCTGCCACGGACACCGCTACAACCGGGAAACCCTGGAGGTTACCTGGCAGGGAAAGAATATCAGCGAAGTGCTGGACATGACTGTGGAGGAAGCCCTGGGCTTCTTTGAAAACCATCCCCAGATCATGCGCAAGCTGGAAACGCTGTATGACGTGGGCCTGGGCTATATGAAGCTGGGCCAGGCGTCGACGACGCTCTCCGGCGGCGAGGCGCAGCGCGTGAAGCTGGCGACGGAACTGAGCCGCAGGGCGACCGGCAAGACCATTTATCTGCTGGACGAGCCGACCACCGGCCTGCACATGGCGGACGTGGACCGGCTGATCCAGGTGCTTCAGCGCCTGACAGACGCAGGCAACTCGGTGCTGGTTATCGAGCATAACCTGGACGTGATCAAGGTATCGGATCATATTATTGACCTGGGACCGGAGGGCGGCAGCGGCGGCGGTACCGTCGTGGCGGAAGGTACGCCGGAACAGGTGGCTGAAGTCAGGGAATCCTATACCGGGGAATACCTGAAAAAGGTGCTTTGAGCGCAGGACGCGGAACCGCTGTATCCATTGACAGGTACGGTGAGGACGGATACAATGAACATGCGTGAGAAGTGAATGCTGAACATGGGAATAGATCGAGAAACGTACGGGGATAAACCCGAAAGGAGATGATACGATGGCTTGTACCGCGCTTGTCGGCATCAACTGGGGCGACGAAGGAAAAGGCAGGATGGTAGACCTGCTGGCGGAGGCTTTCGATATTGTTGTCAGGTTCCAGGGCGGTGCCAACGCAGGCCATAAGATTATCAACAAATTCGGTAAATTTGACCTGCACCTGCTGCCCTCCGGCGTATGCCGTCCCGGGGTGGTCAATATTCTGGGAAACGGCGTCGCGCTGGATCCGGAGACCCTGATCAAGGAGATTGCGGATCAGAAGGGAATCGAGATTACGCCTGAGAACCTGATGATCAGCGAACGGGCGTCCCTGCTCCTACCCTGGCACAGGGAGCTGGACGTGCTGGAGGAAGCCCGGCTGAAGGATAAGCGGGACGGCTCCACCAAACAGGGTATCGCGCCCTTCTACTCCGACAAGAACCAGAAAAAGACCATCCTGGCCGGGGAACTGTTCTATCCGGAACGCCTGAAGAAGCACGTGAAGGAGCTGTGCGCCTGGAAGAACCTGACGCTGGAAAAGATCTACGGCGCCAAACCGGCTTCCGAAAAGGAACTGATGGCCTGGCTGAATGAATACTGCGAGCAGATCAAACCGTTTATCAAAAATACGCGGGATTACCTGATCAAGGCGGACAGCGATCATAAGCGCATCCTGTTTGAGGCGCAGCTGGGCGCCCTTCGGGACCTGGACTTCGGAATTTATCCTTACACGACTTCGGTCAGCACCCTGGCTTCCTACGCCCCGATCGGCGCAGGCGTGCCCGGCGTGGAGGTGGACCGGGTGATCGGCGTAATCAAGGCATACTCCACCTGCCTCGGAGACGGTCCTTTCGTGACCGAGTATACCGGGGAAAAGGGAGATCAGTTCCGGAAAATGTGCGGCGAGGACGAACCGGAAGGCGGACGCATTGTCCGCATCGGGCCGATCGACCTGGTGGCCAGCAAGTACGGCGCGGAGACGCAGGCGGCTACGGAACTGGCCCTGACAAAGCTGGATATGCTCAGCGACCTGGAGGAGATCCCGCTGTGCGTCGGCTACAAGCTGGACGGCCAGGTGCTGACGGATATGCCCTTCCCGGCGGCCCTGGACAGGTGCGAGCCTGTATACGAGACCATGAAGGGCTGGAAGTGCGATATTTCCGGTATCCGCAACTGGTGGGACCTGCCGGAGGAAGCCAAGGCCTATGTGAACCGCATCGAGCATGCTGTCGGCTGCGTGATCTGCTGGATTTCCGTCGGACCGGAACGGCACAGCATTATCCGCCGGGGATAATCATTCGGTTTTTCTGCAGCTTTCCGCGATGCGGAAGGCTGCATTTTTATCCCGGGGGAGGGCTGTTTCCCTATAATGCTTGACTCGCTTATGTTACCGGTGCTATAATGCTATGTATTTTTTACCGATATGAGGTACGATTTCTGGGAGGGATTCGATGTCCGGGCATTCCAAGTGGCACAATATTCAGGCGAAAAAGGGCAAGGCAGACGCGCAGCGCGGTGCGGTTTTTACAAAGATCGGCCGTGAAATCGCCATCGCGGTTCGTGAAGGCGGCGCCAATCCGGAGTCCAATGGCAAGCTGCGGGATATTATCGCCAAAGCCAAGGCCAACAATATGCCTAACGATAACATTCAGCGTTCCATCAAGAAGGCGAGCGGTGAACTGAGCAATGTGGTCTATGAAGAGATCACCTACGAAGGTTATGCACCCGGCGGCGTTGCTGTCATCGTGGACTGCATTTCCGACAACCGCAACCGCACCGCCAGCGACGTGCGCCACTGCTTCGCCAAGTACGGCGGGAACCTGGGCACCACCGGCTCCGTCGGTTTCATGTTTGATGAACGCGGCGTGCTCGTGGTTGAGCGGGAACCCGGCAGCGACGAGGACGAGATGATGATGATCGCCCTGGAAGCCGGCGCCGAGGACGTGAAGGTGGATGACGATGTCTTCGAGATCGTGACCGCCCCCAACGACTTCAGCACTGTCCGGGAGAACCTGGAAAAGCAGGGAATCACCTTCCTCTCCGCTGAGGTTGCCAAGATTCCGCAGAACACCGTGGCCGTTTCCGATCCGGATACCGTCCTGAAGATCCAGAAGATGCTGGACCTGCTGGAGGAGAACGACGACGTGCAGAACGTCTATCACAACGCGGATCTGCCGGAAGAAGATGAAGAAGAGTAATTGTCCAGATCTCTGATTTGGGTAACATCTTCTTTAAATTCATAATTCACAATTCATAATTCATCATTATGAGTTGTTATACAGCCCGAGAGTGGGCATGAAGGCCGATATCCGGGCAGCCGGATATCGGCTTGTTCTTTCTCTGGAGAACAAAGGAGGATTTCCGCATGACGATGCTGGACATTATCGAAAAGAAAAAGTTCGGGCAGGAGCTGACAAAGGAGGAGATTACCTTCTTTGCGCAGGCGGCTGCGGAAAAGTCTGTGCCGGATTACCAGCTTTCCGCCCTGCTGATGGCCATCCGCCTGAACGGCATGACCGATCAGGAAACAACAGACCTGACCCTGGCCATGCGGGATTCCGGGGATATCGCGGATTTGTCCGGGATTCCCGGCATCAAGGTGGACAAGCATTCTACCGGCGGCGTGGGAGATACCACCACGCTGGTGCTGGCACCCCTGGTGGCGGCCTGCGGAGCGCCTGTGGCCAAGATGAGCGGCCGGGGCCTGGGCCATACCGGCGGCACGCTGGACAAGCTTGAATCCATTCCCGGCCTGAGCGTTGCCCTGCCCGTGGAGGATTTCATCCGCCAGGTAAAGGAAATCGGTGTGGCGGTTGTCGGCCAGACCGGGCATCTTGCGCCCGCGGACAAGACGCTGTACGCCCTGCGGGACGTGACCTCCACTGTGGACTCCCTGCCCCTGATCGTTTCCTCCATCCTGAGCAAAAAGCTGGCGGCCGGATCTGACGCGATTGTGCTGGACGTGAAGACGGGTTCCGGTGCGATTATGCATACGCTGGAAGACAGCCTGAAACTGGCGCAGAACATGGTTCGGGTCGGCGAACTGGCCGGTAAGCCCATCGTGGCGCTGGTCAGCGGCATGGATCAGCCCCTGGGAACCCATGTGGGCAATGCCCTGGAAGTGAAGGAAGCCATTGATATCCTGGCCGGCCGTGCCGGCGGGGATCTGCTGGAGGTTTCCCTGACACTGGGCGGCTTTATGCTGCATCTGGCCGGAAAAGCGGAAACGCCGGAGGACGGACAGAAAATGATGAAGCAGGCCATCGACTCCGGTGCGGGCCTGCAGAAGCTGAAGCAGATGATTGCTGCCCAGGGCGGCGATCCGTCTGTCTGTGACGATGTGACCCGCCTGCCCCAGGCAAAGGTGATCCGCCCTGTGGCCTGCGGCGTGTCCGGCTGGGTGACAAAGATGGATACCATGACGCTGGGCCTTGCCGCCCAGGCGATGGGCGCCGGCCGGCTGAAGGTGGACGATGAACTGGACTATTCTGTGGGCTTTGTGCTGCAGGTCCGGATCGGTGACCGGGTGGAAGCCGGTACCCCGCTGTGCGTGCTGCATGCGCGCAGCGAGGAGGACGCGGACCGGGCGGAGGCTGCGATCCGCGCTGCCATTACGTTTGGACAGGAGCCCTGTGGCCGGGTGCCCAATTTCTTCGCGGTGGTGACAAAGGACGGCATCCGCAGGCTGGAGGCGGATGAATGAACAAGGTTTTCCGGCAGGGAATCCGTCACGGGATTCCGATTGCCCTCGGTTATCTGAGCGTTTCTTTTGCCTTCGGCATGAAGGCGGTGGGCGACGGCCTCACCGTGCTGCAGGCAGTTCTGATCTCCATGACCAATGTGACCAGCGCGGGCCAGATTGCCGCGGTGCCGCTGATGGTGGGCGGCGCGTCCCTGGCAGAGATGGCGCTGACCCAGCTGACAATCAACCTGCGCTACGCGCTGATGAGCCTGTCTCTCAGCCGGAAGCTGGACGGGAGCATGGGCACCCTCCAGCGCATGATTTTCTCTTTTGCCAATACGGATGAAATCTTTGCCGTTGCCTCTTCACAACCGGGAAAGGTGGGCAAGTATTATCTCTACGGCCTGATGCTGACGCCGTGGATCGGCTGGTCCCTGGGAACCTTCCTGGGTGCCGCAGCCGGCACGCTGCTGCCGGAGTTTGTCCGCACGGCGCTGGGCATTGCTATCTACGGTATGTTCCTGGCCATTATTCTGCCTCCGGCGCGCAAGAGCCGCCCGGTGCGCTTTGTGGTGCTGGCAGCAGTGGCGATGAGCCTTTGCTTCCATTATATTCCCGGACTGAATACGGTTTCCTCCGGGTTTGTGATTATCATCTGCGGCGTTGCCGCCGCCGCGCTGGGAGCCTGGCGGTTCCCGGCGGAGGAGGATGCCGCATGAAGTGGAGTATGTTTCTGCCTTACCTGGCTGTGACAGCCGGAGTGACTTATCTGATCCGTATGCTGCCGCTGACGGTTTTCCGCCGGGAGATCAAAAGCCGGTTTGTCCGGTCTTTCCTGGCCTATATTCCGTACGCGGTGCTGGGAGCCATGACGTTTCCGGACGTGTTTTATTCCACGGGGGATATGCGTACAGCCATCTGCGGCGTCGCGGTGGCGGTGCTGCTTGCCTGGCGGGGACGGAGTCTGCTGACGGTGGCTGTGGCCGCCTGTTGTGCGGTGGCGCTGGCCCAGGGATTCCTGCTGCTGGTATAAACAGCTGAATGAGGAGGACGGTACGATGGGTTTACAGGAAAGACTGTCCGCCTGCCTGCGGCAGGCTGTGGAGAACCATGAAGCGGCGGGCGTCAGCCTGCTGGTCCTGAAGGACGGCAAAGAACTCTGCCATGCCCGGGAGGGATACGCGGATATCGCGGCGGGAAAACAGCTGCGCCGGGATTCCATTTTCCGCCTGTACAGCCAGTCCAAGCCGGTGACGGCTGCGGCGGCGATGATCCTTGTAGATCGGGGGATCCTGGATCTGATGGCGCCGGTGGATCAGTACCTGCCGGGCTTTGCCAATCCCCGTGTGGTGGAGGCGGACGGGACGGTACATCCCGCGGTCCGCGGACCGTGGATCCTGGATCTGCTGGGAATGACCTCGGGCACGTGCTATCCGGACGCGGATCCGGCGGGACAGTATGCCGCCCGTGTGTTTGATGAAAACCACGCGCAGATTCTCGCCGGCGGCGGAATGAACACGCTGGATTTCTGCAACCGGCTGGGGGAACAGCCGCTGGCCTTCGAACCGGGCACCCGCTGGCGTTACGGAACCAGCGCGGATATCCTGGGCGCGGTGATTGAGGCGGCGTCCGGTAAGCGCTTCAGCGATTTCCTCCGGGAGGAGCTGTTTGAGCCTCTCGGCATGAAGGATACGGCTTTCTGGGTGCCGGAGGAGAAACGGGACAGGCTGGTGACCTGTTACAAGCGGGTGCCCGGCAGCCTGGAAACCTTCAGCAGTCTTCATCTGGCGGTGGGTGTGTACGACCGGGAGCCGGCATTTGAGTCCGGCGGCGCGGGACTGGTTTCCACCCTGGACGATTACGCAGCCTTTGCCGGCATGCTGATGAACGGCGGCAAGGCGGACGGCCGGCGGATTCTTTCCGAGGCGGCGGTACGGTATATGACGACGCCGCAGCTGACCGGGAACGTCCGGAAGGATGTCTGGGACAGCCTGGGCGGATACAATTACAGCTGCCTGATGCGGGTCTGCGATCATCCGGGGCGGGCAGCGATGTTCACCGTGAAAAACGAATACGGCTGGGACGGCTGGCTGGGAACTTATTTCGCGAACCTGCCGGACCAGGGGATCACCTTCCTTCTGGCCCAGAACGTAACGGACATGGGAACGGGAGCGGTGACCCGGAAATGCCGGAATATTCTGGCCGCGTGTTTGGACTGCTGATGTATCAGCAGTCCTATTTTCTTTACAATCCGGCAAAAAATTGTATAATGAATCCATCCGCATATGTTGAGCGCCGGGAGCATCCGCACCGGACGCAGGAAAACGCGGAAATATATTTTGACGACGGGTATCCTGAGTGAACCCGAACGGAGGTATTCTTATGACAAACACAACAAGGCGCACAAAACTCGCGAGAATGACGCTGCTGGCTATGCTGGTGGCGGTTTTGATCGTTCTTGCCTACGTCAACATTCCCATGCCCATGGGTCTGTCGATCACGTTCAACATGATCCCTGTGGCAATCGCCGCCATGGCGATGGGACTGCCCGGAGGTATGATCATCGGCGGAGCCTTCGGCCTGATCAGCTTCCTGCAGTGCTTCGGCATCTGCGGTTCCAGCGCGCTGGGCGCGGCGCTGGTCAGCGTAAGCCCGGTGCTCATGTTCATTCAGCGCTTTGTTTCCCGCGTGCTGGTCGGTGTACTGGCGGCGGTGATTTACCGCGCTATGGGCAAAACCAGGGCGCCACTGTATATCCGCGGTTTGGTGACCGGTTTTTCCGCTGCTTTCTTCAACACCCTGTTCTTTATGACCCTGCTGGTGCTGTTCTTCGGCAGCACGGAGAAACTGGCCGGCCCGATCGCGGAAAAAGGGGTGCTGATGTATATCATTACTTCCGTGGGCATCAACGCCGTGGTCGAAATGGCTGTCGCGGCTGTTGTTACCGGCGCTGCTGGTGTGGCGCTGAAGAAAGCCCGTCTGATCTGACCGCAATTTAAAGGAGAAAACCGTCATGATTCTGACCATGGACATCGGGAATACTAACATCAAGACCGCTCTGTTCGACGGAAAAGAAATGTATAAATACTGGCGTATGTCCACCAATATTACGTCCACATCGGATGAATACGGTGTACGCCTGATGTCCATGTTTGCCCATGAGGGCGTCTCCCCGGATGTGGTGGAAGGCATTGTGGTTTCCAGCGTGGTGCCGACAATCAACTACACGATTGAGCACATGCTGCTGAACTACATCGGCAAAACGCCGCTGTTCGTGGCTCCCGGGATCAAAACCGGTATCAACATCAAGTATGAAAATCCCCGGGAGCTGGGCAGCGACCGGATTGCCAACGCGGTAGCCGCCTATGACGAATACGGGGGGCCATGCATTTTCATCGACTTCGGTACTGCCACCACCTTCGGTGTGGTGGATCAGGAAGGGTCGT
>Ga0310695_10002635_pt1 | contig 37279 bp, 23 predicted proteins | sample RumenRJG_04DNA_FD_203882 | JGI IMG/M metagenome (GOLD analysis project Ga0310695, IMG submission 203882) | Bovine rumen microbial communities from Lethbridge, Alberta, Canada - RJG_04 (v2) (version 2) | ecosystem: Host-associated > Mammals > Digestive system > Stomach > Rumen | place: Canada...
AGCGATCCAGCATATTGTCCCAGTCGAATGTTACCGAGGGCAATTCGGGCACATTGACCGTTGTCGAGCCCCAGAATGAGTAACTCAGATTAGTGCGATAGGCAGGTACAACAGGCGTTGGGTCAACGGGGTATTTCCAGTAATAGAACACCATCGCAGCCGATGTTGCCGGGCAACCAGTGAGACACTGATAGCCACCTATGTTGCACTGGTTGTAATAAGGTGCATCCTGGTCCCAGAGTGCCGTGAGCAACGGCTCGACAGTCGTAGCATTGAGCATGACATTGGCCTTGAATGGTTTCTCAACCTGAATGTCAGGATTGTCAAACAGATAGTCAATCTGCTCACGATAACCATTGAGCCAAGCCTTCATGTTAGCTGGCATGCGGTCGACATTGAGTGGACGATCGCCGACAGCCAAGATTTCCTCGGCTCGATCATCACCTGCCACGATGATAAAACGGTCATCGGTGTTGAAGATGTAATAGACAGCCTTATCAACATTAGTCTTACCCATCTCGGTAAGCACCAACTTCGGGTTAACGTTTGCCGCAGCACGCATCTTCCCGCTTGCGACCTTTTCGAGCACAAACTTCTTGGCCTTAGCTTGCGCTGTGGCCAGGTCAACCTGAGCAGCCGAGAGTTGCATTGCACACATCACGACAGCCAGCATCAGTAACATTTTCTTCATAAACAATGAATAGGTTATGGTAATAAAAGTAAAGATTATTGTCTGGGGCGAATATATGGCACTAAACGTCCATTAAAGGTAAGTCGTGGACCACTGAAGGCCGGCTCGACGATGGCCTGCGCATAGTCGCTTCCGGCATAGACGGTAATGTCAATATGGGCATTGATGTCTTCACCCAACAGGACATAGGAGTAATTAATATTCCCTTTCTTGTCGGTGCGCATCTTCACGTCGCTGACTCGACCTTTCATCGTCATTCCACCCATGCCATTTGTGCCCGGGTTGGCATGATTAAAGGCAAACTGCACTACGCCTTCCTGCGCCTGCTGGAAGACGAAATTGCTGTTCCCGTCCAGTCCTGCAGCCGTATAGGCCGTGTATCCCACATTGATGCGGTCGGCCACTAGTACCCAGTAGCCACGCTCAAGCGCCATCGCTGCCTTGGCATGCCCCAACGAATCGACACGCTGCTTGAGTAGTTTCTCACGTTCTTTCTGCGACTGCTTGCTAGCCTTGTCGGGCTTGGCTGGAGTGACAATGGACAATTGCACGTCATTGCCGTCCTTGATGTCGCCATAGATGTCATCAACCACCTGTGCCGACAAGACAATAGTCGTCATCATCATTATTGCTAACAAAAAATGTCTCATGATTTCAACATATTTGGTCATTGAGGCCGCAAATTTACGAATTTCTTCAACATTCTGCAAACATTTTAGCAAAAAACAAAGAAATATGGAAGAACAATGTAGTTTTTCAACACCTACCATCGTCCAAGAAGCACAAAATATTTGCCTCCTTTCAAAAAAAAGTAGTATTTTTGTTCTCTAAAAAAAATGACAATCATGATTGAACCAAGACAGAACACGACTAATGCGGTGCGGGTGCTCATCCTGTTAGCACTGGCACTGGCTGGTGCTGCGGCCACTGGCATCATCACAATTGTGCTCACTGCAATGGGAGCAAACATCATGTGGGGGATTGTCCTACAGGACATCCTGGTATTCATATTACCAGCCATCCTGCTGGCGGTGATTTGCTACAAGCAACCATGGCGGTTCCTGGAGGTGGATCGCGTCCCACAGTGGCAAGCCATAGCGGTAGTTTTGGCAATATGGGCAGTTTCACTTCCGGCGCTAAACTGGATAGTCGACTGGAACGAGAACTTGCACTTGCCTGCCAGCATGGCCGCTTGGGAAAAAGCCATGCGCGACACCGAGGCAGCACTGGAACAGATGACCAACCAACTGCTTGCTACCGAAACGGTTGGACAGATGCTCGTGGCCTTTGTTGTAGTCGGCGTGATGGCTGGCTTGAGCGAGGAACTCTTCTTCCGCGGTGCCTTGATGGGCATCATGCGCCGTGGCCGAGCCAACATTCATGTGGTCATCTGGACTGTGGCCATCGTGTTCAGTGCCATCCACTTCCAGTTCTTGGGCTTCGTACCCCGCATGTTGCTGGGTGCTTGGTTTGGCTACCTGCTGGTGTGGACACGCAGTCTGTGGGTGCCAATTATCGCTCACACACTGAACAATGGGATGGTTGTAGTGTTTCAGTGGATGGGCAACAATCACTGGATTGATAGCGATGCGATGGAGCGCCTGGGCATACCCACCGATGGCAGCTTTCCCTGGATGGCGCTGGCCAGTGCAGTGGCGACAATCGCCTTGATTGTGTTCGCGCAACACATTTTTTCAAAAAAACCGCTATAAAATATGCGCGGTTTAATAACTTTTCACTACCTTTGCTTGATTATTTGTGACATTCTGTCGGCATTTAGCCAGCAGATGGCGCTAACACTTTGATTATAAATATATTAAAAACATACCGCTATGATGAAGAAATTCTTACTGATAGTGTGCGGCTCGTTTGTTGGCACAACTTTAGCACTATTTGTGTTCATGCTGATGAGCATCGTGATGAGCATTGCCATCATGAGTGTTGGCAGTTCGATGGGCAAAACCACAACCAGCGTTCAGAAGAATTCGATTCTACACCTCAAACTCACAGGTGAAATCGCCGAGCGTGAGGGTGGAGGCGAAATGTCGATGATCGACATGCTGCAAGGTGGTGGCACCAGTTCGATGGGACTGAACACATTGCTTGCCGCTATCGACAAGGCTAAGACCGACAAGAAGATTGAAGGCATCTACATCGAGTGCGATGGTTCAGCGGCAGCACCAGCAACCCGCTTGACTCTGCGCAATGCGTTGAAGGATTTCAAGAAAAGCGGCAAATGGATTTATGCCTACGGCAACGAGGGCATTGACCAGGGCGACTATTACCTGGCTAGCGTGGCCGACAGCATCTTCATCAACCCCGTGGGTGCCGTCGATGTGCACGGTATGGCTGCTGCCAACCCCTACTTCAAGAAGTTGCTTGACAAGGTGGGCGTTGAGATGCAGGTGATTCGTGTGGGCACATTCAAGAGTGCCGTCGAGCCCTACATGCTTGAGGACATGTCCGAGGCCAACCGCCTGCAGACCGAGCACTACATGGGCAGCATCTGGCACAACATGCGCGACTCAATGGCTGCCGACCGTAAGATTGATATCGCCAAATTTGACCAACTGACCGACAGCATGCTGGTGACCATGGAGCCTGACAGTCTGGTGAAGAACCATGTTGTCGATGGCACGTGCTATCCCAACGAGATGGAAGCACGCCTGAAAGCGGTGACCAAACTGAAAAAAGATGATGACCTGCGACTGGTAAATCCAGCGGACTATGCCACTAATGTTGAGGAGTCAACCAATGGAGACCACATCGCCGTACTCTATGCCGTGGGCGAGATTGTGCAACAGGGCAGCAACAACCCGATGAGCGACCTCAATGCCATCGTGGGCGAGAAGTTGGTCAAGCAGATCAAGGAACTGCAAGACGACGAGCATGTCAAGGGCATGGTGCTACGCGTCAACTCGCCTGGAGGCAGTGCCTTTGCCAGCGAGCAGATTTGGAAAGCCCTGGAGGATTTCAAGGCAGCGGGCAAACCCCTGGCCGTGTCGATGGGCGACTATGCAGCCTCGGGTGGCTACTATATCTCCAGCGGTGCCCAGCGCATCTTTGCCGAGCCTACAACAATCACAGGCTCAATCGGCATCTTTGGCATCATTCCTTGTGCCGAAGATCTGGCCGAAAACAAGTTGGGCGTACACATGGCAGTGGTCAAGACCAATGCCAACTCGGACTTCGGCATCATGACCAAGCGCATGACGCCATCACAGCGCAATGCCATGCAGCAGATGATCAACCGTGGCTACGACCTGTTCACCAAGCGTTGCGCCCAGGGTCGCCATGTGACCCAGGACAGCATCAAGCAGATTGCCGAGGGACGTGTGTGGGATGGCATGACCGCACTGAAGATTGGCCTGGTCGACGAGTTGGGCAATCTGGATGCCGCCGTCAAGTGGGTGGCCCAGAAAGCCAACATGAAGAAGGACTACAAGACACAGAACTATCCTGCACTGGAAGTTGATTGGCGCAATATGCTGAACATGATGATGGCATCTCAGTATGAGATGAAGATGCAGGGCGAGATGGGCATGCTCTATGACTGGCACAAGCGTCTGCAGCAGATTGGCACCCGTGACCACATCCTGTGCCTCATGCCCGAGACTGTAATTTATTAAGCAATTCTTAATTTAGAAAATTATCATCGACCTCACCAAAATATTGAACAAGCAGCAACGTAAGGCTGCGCTCAACGCCATACTGACACCCTTCTCGTGGCTGTATGGCGCGGGAGTGTGGCTGCGCAACATTGCATTCAATTGGGGCATACTCAAGCAGGAGAGTTTTGAGGTGCCTGTAGTGAGCGTGGGCAACATCACTGTGGGCGGTACGGGCAAGACTCCGCATGCCGAGTATATCATCGAGGCCTTGTGTCGGCGTTACAAAATCGGTGTACTGAGCCGTGGCTACAAACGCAAGACCAAAGGCTTCATTCTGGCTACCGACTCGCTCTCGCCCAAGGATATCGGTGATGAACCTTATCAGATTTTCCATAAATTCAACGGACTGATTACACTGGCTGTGTGCGAGGATCGTCGCAAGGGCATCCGCGAGATGATGGCCATCAATCCCGATATCAATCTGTTTATCCTGGATGATGCCTTTCAGCACCGCTATGTCAAGCCCAAGGTAAACATCGTGCTGGTCGACTACACCCGTCCGCCATTCAACGACAAGTTGTTGCCTCTGGGTCAGTTGCGTGAGCCGATGGACCGACTGGTGAATTGCGACATCGTGGTGGTGACCAAGTGCCCGAGTGACTTGTCGCCTGTTGATATCCGCACCATGAAGGAGAATCTGAACCTTTTCCCCTATCAAGAATTGTTCTTCAGCAACATCCGCTATGCCGACCCGGTGCCAGTGTTCCCTGTGCCCAACCCACAATTGTCGGCACTGTCGTGGCTGCGCCCCGAGGATACCCTGCTGTGTGTGACGGGCATCGCCAATGCCAAGCCCCTGGTGCGCTACTTGCGCCAATTTGCGGCACAGGTCAAGGTGATGCACTATGATGACCACCACTACTTCACCCGCAAGGACTTTGCCGACATCTTCAGCATCTTTGAGGGGCTAGAGGGTCAGCGCAAGTTCATCATCACCACCGAGAAGGACATGGTGCGCATCCTCAATAACCCCTACTACCCGCCCACCATGCGCGACATCATCTACTATATCCCCATCCGTGTGGGCATCCTCGAGAACGAAGGGCATGAGTTTATCCCCAACCTGGTCAAGAGAATCGAGGAGTAAAGTTTACAATTTAAATTGTTTTCAGTTTCTATTTAAGATAAATGGCAGAAATTTCAACACTTGGTGAGTTTGGCTTGATTGACCATCTCACCAATGATTTTGTGAGCAAGAACGAAAGTACTCAACGTGGCGTGGGTGATGACTGCGCCGTGATGAACTATGGCGACAAGCGCACCCTGGTCACCACCGACCTGTTGCTCGAAGGTATACACTTCGACCTGCGCTATGTGCCCCTGAAACACTTAGGCTACAAGGCAGTGGTGGTGAACCTGAGTGATGTCTATGCCATGAATGGCACTCCGCAGCAGATTACTGTGAGCCTGGGCATCAGCAAGCGTTTCACCCTTGAGCACATCGAGGAACTGTACAGCGGCATACGCCTGGCCTGCAAGGAATATGGAGTGGACCTGGTGGGCGGCGACACCAGCGCCAGTGTCACGGGTCTCATCATCAGCATCACTGCCATTGGCGTGGCCGATGCTGACGACATTGTCTACCGCAACGGTGCGCACGACACCGACTTGATTTGCGTCAGTGGCGATCTGGGCGCGGCCTACATGGGCCTGCAACTGCTCGAGCGCGAGCGCCAAGTGGCTGAGGGTGTAAAGGACGACTCGTTCCAGCCCGACTTTGCCGGCAAGGAATATCTGCTCGAGCGGCAACTCAAACCCGAGGCACGCCGCGACGTCATCGCCGAACTGAGAGACCTGGGCATCCGCCCCACGGCCATGATGGACGTGAGCGACGGCTTGTCGAGCGAACTGCTGCACATCTGCAAGGCCTCGGGCGTGGGATGCCGTGTGTATGAGGACCGCATCCCCATCGACTATCAGACAGCCATCCAGGCCGAAGAGTTCAACATGAATCTAGTGACGGCAGCCATGAACGGCGGCGAGGACTATGAACTGCTATTCACCGTGCCACTGACCGATCACGAGAAAGTGTCGCAAATGAAGACTGCACACCTCATCGGGCGCATCACCAAGCCCGAACTTGGAGCCTATCTCGTCAGTCGCGACAACCAGGAGCTGGAAATACGCGCCCAGGGATGGAACGCCTTCAATTCTGCGCACAATTCATGATGCTCCAACAACGAGGCGACTCGCAATACAGGGCACAGACCATAACTTGAACACCGCATGGCACCTTCATCTTAGGGGACTAAGTTGCAAAACTTGAATAAAAAATAGGCCGTTGCCCTATCAAGGCAACGGCCTAAAATACTTATACTTATGAATCTTTTATCAGGGAGTGTCCATATATCACCAGCCACTACCACCAGAATAATTTGAAAGCGACACTGACGAGCCACCGCTAGCATTGCTATAACCCTTGCCACTCCAGAAAGAGGTTCCGCTACCGGTGACGCCACTATAGAGCTTGCACGATGGCGAAGTGACCACCATGGTATTGCCACCACCGCCGCCACCAGGCCCATAACCACCACTACTACTCAAGGTGGGTGTCTGGAATGCAGCCACAACAGTACTGCCGTTTTACAGAGCATACCATGTGCTGGAACTGGCTGTTGTCTGATAGCACGTTTGGCTGATTGATGCGCCACTCTCGACAGCACCCATGCTCCGGCCGATTGCAGCAAGACTTGCACCACTTTGGATATACACCTTGTAGCCTCCCTCACTGTTGGCATCAAGACCCTCCTCGCTACCGCAGCAGAACACCATTCCACCACTCAGATACATATTACCATTACTATCGATGGCATCGTTGTTGGTAGCCACAGCGTAGACGTAGCCACCCTTGATATACATGTGCGTGGCACTGTTCAGAGCATCGTCATAGGTGTTGCACTCAATGTAACCGCCGTTAATGGTCATGACGGCCTTACTCTCAATACCCTCGCTTCCTTCGCCGCCGGTAGCACTTACCTTGACGGTGCCACCATTGATGGTGATGTTACCCACCACCTTTATACCCTTTGCAGAGCCGCTGACGCTGCTGCCACCACCAGGGCCTCCCCAGCCACCACCGCCACTGCTTGTGCCGGCTGCTGTACCGGTGGTGGTCATCAACATTGTGGGGCCGCTAGTGGCACTGGTTCCCTGAGTATATGCCCCATTGACCTTGATGCATTTGCCGCCGTTTCCTGTCATCTTGATGGTGATGTCGCCAGCATTCAGAGCCATGTTGCCATCGGCCTTCATACCTTTAGCGGTATAGTAGTCACCGCTAGACGCCGCTTGGGGAGCACCGATGTTGGTGATGTTGATGGTACCGCCATTGGTGGTGATGCCAGTGGATGAAATGCCCTTTCCGGCAGTGCCCGATGCGTTGATGGTGAGCGAGCCGTCGTTCATCACAAAGTCTACAGCCTTAACACCAGTGCTATAAGAGGCGTCAGATACACCATTGAGCGTGGTAACCTTCATCGCACCACTGGGTGTGAGTGTTATGGTGCCGCCATTGATGGTGGCTGTGGCCTTAGTCTTGATGCTCTTGCTCATCGCCCCGCTATTGGCGATGGTGACTGTGCCGCCACCGATGGTGAGGTTTCCGTCACACTTCAGGCCCGAAGCGTTGTAGGTGTCACCGCTGTCCTCGGTCGACTCGCTGGTGCCGCCATATTGCGTGGTTACGTTAGTCCACGTATAAGTGCGCGTTGAACCGCTAGTCTGGTAATCATTAGAAATCTGGTAGTAAACATCACTACCCGAGTTGGGACCAGTGAAGGTTTGTGACACAATGGTGTAGGTGACACCACTATTTTGTGAGGTGTAGTCATCTGCCTTAAAATAATATGAATCTGTGGTAGCCTGACCAAAATCGTAATAATAGAATGTTAGGGTTGAATAGCCCGATGACCGAGTGACAGTGTTGGTCAATTGACCTAAATTAGTGCCATCGCTCTTATAGAGATAGACTTTAGTCCAAGGATTGCCACCACCATAGCCACCACTAGTGGGTAGATTAACATATACCTTGTATGAACCTGTGGTCGTGCTTCCGCCAGTGCCGGGCTCAGCGTTCTGGTCCAGCACGCCGCCGGCACCGTTGGCCTTGATGTCGATGTTGGTCGTGGCACTGCTCTGGTCGATGGTGATGGCCCCGTCGCAGTTCAGGCCGCGCCCGCCGTCGGCGGTGCTGGTGATGTTGACTGTGCCGCCGGTGATGGTGATGTTGCCGTCGGTCTTGATGCCGGCGCAATAACTGCCATCAGTGCCGTCGTAGGTGTAGCCACCCGTCTGGTTGACAGTGACCGTACCGCCTGTCATCACATAGTCGACCGCAGCCTTGATACCCTTGGCACCCGAGGCAGTAGTGGTGATGTTGAGTGTGCCGCCATTCATGGTGAAGATGCCCGTGTTGTCGACATCCTCCTCAACATTGCCGGCATCGTCGGTACTCTGGCTCAGCTGCATACCGTCATCGCCCACACCACTGATGGTGATGGTGCCGCCGTTCATCTCAATGTACTGGTTGACATTGAAACCGTCGCCCACGGCCTTGTTGACCGTGATTGAGCCGGTGAGCTTCTTCTTGAACTGCACATACTCCTTGCCCCAGAAGGCGTGGTTCGAATTGCCCGTGATGGTGAGCGAGCCGCCACCGGTGAACTCGGCATGGCCCTTGACGGCGAAGCAGCCCTTCTGCGAGCCGTTGGCACCGTCGGTCAGGGTGTTGGTTGTGCCGTCGACCAGTGTCACGCCGATGCGTTTGCCATCGCGGATGTTGATGGCAGCACTGTCGGGGTTAGTCAGGTTGACACCATCCAACTCAAGCGTCATTTTGTAGGCACCGTCCATCCAGAACGATCCATTGGTCGACGTGCCACTCAGCACATAGGTTATCTCGCCCAAGTCATCGCCGGGGTAAGTTTCGCTCTGCGTGATAGCCACATGAGCGCCATTGGCAACAACATCAATATACTGTGCTATGTTGCCCGCCACACGCACCTGGGCGGTAGTGCCGTCATAGTCCACGTAGACCATATTGTCGGTCACAGGTGTTTCATCGAGATACATCTCATCCACCTCGTTGAGGTTAAACACCTTATTTAATATAGTGGCTACTGTCCCACTCTCGGACAGATTCATGCGTCCAACCTGATCGGTGGCATACTGGAAAATAACTTCGCCCAGACGCACATTCAACGTCTGAACGGTTGCCGCAAGAATGGCCACAGTGGCCACCATCGTGGCAAAAATGGTTAATGAGCGTTTCTTCATATTACTGATTATTAAAGAATTTGCAATAAACTGGAATGCAAAGTAACAAAAAAACAGCCTCAATTGCAAATTCTTACAACCAGTATTCAACCAATTAAGTTGAAGTATCAACCAACTCCACCGATATTAATCTGATTCTGACACAAACAAAAAGAGGAAATCGTGATTGATTTCCTCTTCAAGTGACTCCCGCGGGATTCAAACCCACAACCTTCTGATCCGTAGTCAGATGCTCTATTCAGTTGAGCTAGGGAGCCATGCTTTTCTCAAATGCGATGCAAAGGTACTGCCTTTTCAGAAACTGACCAAATTTTTGACAAACTTTTTTTGAAAAAAATTTGTTTTAGGGCATTTTTTCAAATACACCTTATTATAATAGTTACAACAACCAGGTTGCAACTGCCCATACCACAAAAATGCCAAGGGCGATGAGTGTAGGTTTGACCAGTGTCTTATAGTCGACGATATACAATCCCTGCTTGGGCACATCGACAGGCTCGGGACGCTCGCTGGCAACAGCCAACTTGTGCTCATCAATAGGCTCGATGGGCTGCTCGACTTCGTTGTATAATGCTAACTTTGCTTTCATTGTCGTGATGAATTATATATGTTTCGGACTGCAAAGGTACGACAAATAATTGAGAATCTAAAATGAGGAGTTGAGTTTTTTTGATTTTTCTCAAAAAAACGGGGCTGATCCTCACGACCAACCCCGCACTCCATTTAGTCTTATGATTAGAAATTACTTCACAACTTTGGTTGTGCTCTGGGTGCCATCACTATAGTTAGTGACCACCATGTTCACACCCTCGAAGGGCACATTGCTCACATGGCCAGCAAGGTTGACATACTTCACACCGGTGGCAGTCTTAGTGGCATTAACGTTGCTCACTGCAGTGGAGGGTGCGCTCATTTTGTAGCATGCCACGAACAGACCCGGCATGTACTGATAGATATAGGCATCATTACCGACGACCTCGGCATTCACCCAGTTGCACTGAGCATAGGCAGTCTTGCCAGTGGGCTCGACAGTGAACAGAGGCTCCTCGGCACCAACCTCGGCGACTGCAAGGCCGTCCTGATAGTTGGGCAGCGTGGGATAGACAGCAATGTCCTTGCCGTCAAATTGGAAAATCTGAGCTCCACAAGAAGCACCCTTGTTGGGCAGCGCGATTGCCTGACCAGCAAAGTTGTCACCGTCGGGAGTGAGAATGACAGGAGCAGCATTGCGAGTCACATAGAAAGCACGCTCGCCGTCAATGTTGTTAATGACAGTAGCCGTCGAGGGAGTGACAGCCACATCGACGGTAGCCTCATAAGAGTTGTCGACATCGACCTCACCGTCAACAATCGAGAGGATGACAACGCCCGAGTTGGAAGCATCAGCACTCTGACCGACCATGAAGAGTTTACCTTCATTCATGAGGTCGCCCTGCGCCATGCCCAGCATGTCGCTACGACCCAACACCGCAGCATCCTCGGGGATAGCATATTCCTTGGTCTCACCCGTGGTCGGATTAATGACTCGAATCAGCGGAGTCTCGCCATCGCAAGCCCAAGATCCCGGGAATGTAGCCAGACTGATTACCAGATTACCAGCCTCATCACAGGTAATGCCGCAATTAAGTCCACCCTCAAAATCAGTCGTCTGGACACCGTTCTCGTCCACAGCAACCACATAGGGTGTAACGCCCGTTTCAGCGTTATTAGTCTTGACGTTGATGTAGTAGGTGCCATCGACACAGATACCTTGACGAGAGTCAGCATTGGTGGGCAGCCCTTCGGTCACCTCCCAAACTTTCTCGAACGTATAGTCCTGAGCAGTCATCGTCAGTGCTGCAAAAGCAGCTGCAAAAAGTAAGATTCTTTTCATAATTACATAAGTTTTAGTTAATAATACATGCAAACAAGTCTTGTTTCCTTACAAATTAGAATGCACAAAGGTATAAAACTTTTCCGAATCAACCATCAAAAATACCAAACATTTTCAGTTAAATACTATAAAAATCTGTTATCAAATCACAAATCACAATCAACACAACTAGCCTCACCTACCTAAAAACATAAAATTAAAGCCACTTATTAAAAAAAATCGTAAAACTTCATCAATAATTCTCAGTTTTGTTGTACCTTTGCACCCGCATTTGTCGCCACATGGCTCCAAGTGCATGTGAAATTAACTGATTTACTAACTATTAAAGCATGCTCCGTCATCTCCACGCCTGCAAAGGTGTGCTGGCGAAGCAAAAAAACTAAATGAGCGAAGAATTAAAGAATTCTCCCATCGCCGATTTCGATTGGGAAGCCTTCGAAAAAGGCGAAACTCAGCGTGACAAATCGTTCGAGGAACTGGAAAAAACCTACGACAAGAGCCTTGGCTCGTTCCGTGACAAGGAAGTAACCGAAGGTACTGTGATCTCAATCAACAAGCGTGAGGTCGTGGTTAACATCGGTGCCAAGTCGGACGGCATCATTCCTTTCAATGAGTTCCGTTACAATCCTGACTTGAAGGTTGGCGACACCGTCGAGGTGTTTGTCGAGAACCAGGAGGACAAGAAGGGTCAGTTGATCCTGTCGCACCGCAAGGCTCGCGTGGCCAAGAGTTGGGACCGTGTCAACGAGGCACTGGAGAAGGACGAGGTCATCAAGGGCTTCATCAAGTGCCGCACCAAGGGTGGTATGATTGTTGACATCTTCGGCATCGAGGCATTCTTGCCCGGCAGCCAAATCGACGTCAAGCCCATCCGCGACTATGATGTATTCGTGGGCAAGACCATGGAGTTCAAGGTGGTCAAGATCAACCAGGAGTACAAGAATGTGGTCGTATCGCACAAGGCACTGATCGAGGCCGAACTCGAGCAGCAGAAGAAGGAAATCATTGCCAAACTCGAGAAGGGTCAGGTGCTCGAAGGCACTGTCAAGAACATCACCAGCTATGGTGTGTTCATCGACCTGGGTGGCGTGGACGGTCTGATCCACATCACCGACCTGTCGTGGGGCCGCGTGAGCAACCCCGCCGACATCGTCGAGCCTGAGCAGAAGTTGAATGTCGTGATTCTCGACTTCGATGACGAGAAGAAGCGCATCGCTCTGGGTCTGAAGCAACTGCAGCCGCATCCTTGGGACAAGTTGGATCCCAACCTGAAGGTTGGCGACAAGGTGACTGGCCGCGTGGTCGTGATGTACGACTACGGAGCATTTGTCGAGGTCGCTCCCGGCGTGGAGGGTCTGATTCACGTCAGCGAGATGTCGTGGTCGCAGCACCTGCGCAGCGCTCAGGACTTCATGAAGGTTGGCGACACTGTCGAGGCACAAATCCTGGCACTGGATCGCGAGGAGCGCAAGATGTCGCTTGGCATCAAGCAACTCAAGAAGGATCCTTGGGAGGACATCGAGGTCAAGTATCCCGTTGGTTCGCAGCACACCGCCAAGGTGCGCAACTTCACCAACTTCGGCGTGTTTGTTGAGTTGGAAGAGGGCGTTGACGGCCTGATTCACATCAGCGACCTGTCGTGGACCAAGAAGGTGAAGCACCCCAGCGAGTTCACTCAGATTGGTGCTCCCATCGAGGTGAAGGTTCTGGAGATTGACAAGGACAACCGCCGCCTGAGCCTGGGTCACAAGCAACTCGAGCAGAATCCTTGGGATGTGTTCGAGACCATCTTCACCACTGGCAGCGTGCACGAGGGCGTGATCACCGAGATGCTCGACAAGGGCGCCGTGATCAACCTGCAGCCTTACGGAGTTGAAGGCTTTGCCACTCCCAAGCACCTGGTTAAGGAAGACGGCTCACAGGCCCAGAAGGATGAGAAGTTGCAGTTCAAGGTGATTGAGTTCAACAAGGACGCTAAGCGCATCATCTTGTCGCACAGCCGCATCTTCGAGGATGAGCAGAAGGCCGAGGCTCGCAAGGCTCGCAAGGCCCAGCAGAGCACCAATAAGCCCGCCGAGGAGGCAGCTCCCGCAACCACCATCGAGAAGACTACCCTGGGCGACATCAGCGCCCTGGCAGCCCTCAAGGAGCAGATGGAGAAGGGTGGTGAGTAATCACATCACTTGATTCAATGATAAAAAGTGGTGCCGAGAAATTGTTCGGCACCACTTTTTTGTGCAATTATTTTGCCGTGTTGATAAAATCAATTAACTTTGCAGCGTAAAAAATGAAAGCGAAGTTTAGCAAATATCTATTCACCGCAGCATTGGGGACAATATTGGCCACCGCAGGCTGCACGTGGGGCAACAGCGACAACCAGTCGAGCGGCATCGATTCTGATTCGATAAAGCATCCGATTGACTCGATTGATGTCAATGGTGATAGTATGTGGCTGTATCGCGGCATCATCGTTGATGGCTCAAGGAGCAACATCAACCTCAAATTTTACGGTGATACGCTAGACTTTGAAATACCTTCGGACATGGATTTCACCTACGAGGTGGGCGACTCGGTGAGCATCCTCATTAAGGCTAGCAGCAATGGCTCGGACAGCATAGCCGAGATACGAAACTACAACCAGTAGATGAACCAAAGATTAAAATTAAATACGCGATAGTAGCTCAGTTGGTAGAGCATCAGCTTCCCAAGCTGAGGGTCGCGGGTTCGAATCCCGTCTATCGCTCAAAAGTTTAGCGGCCAGTCTCCGATATGAGAACTGGCCGCTAACTATATACTATTAGGTCAGGCGACGCAGGAAGTATGGGGGGATGGGCGTCTCAAATGAGAGGGGTTCGCCTGTGATGGGATGCGTGAAGGCGAGTTTGTAGGCGTGCAGGCAATGGCGGCTACCAGGCTTATCCTGCCGGCCATACTTGCCATCACCAGTGACCGGGTGACCAATGTCACGCATGTGGACACGTATCTGGTTCTTGCGGCCTGTGAGCAACTTCAATTCGATGAGCGAGTGTTCCTTGGCACGCTCCAGTATGCGCCATGTGGTGATGGAGAACTTGCCTCCACCCGGATCCTCGCGATAACTGATGACACGCATGTTCTTGTTGTCTCTGAGCCAACTCTCTACCCTACCCTCGTCACGCTCCATGATGCCATCGACCACTGCCACATAGCGGCGGTCGGTTACCACGTTGCGCCAGTCCTTGACAAACGCCTGTTGCACCTCGCTGCTCTTGGCATAGACCATGAGTCCACTAGTGCGGCAATCCAGACGATGCACCACATGGGCCGTGCAACGCTGGCGCGTCTCAGCAAAGTGGCGGTCGAGCAGTGACTTCATGTTCAGACTGCCAGCACCAACCCCCATCGAGAGCACGCCCGGCTCCTTGTCGACCACCACTAGCCACTGATCCTCATAGATGATGGTGTAGTGCTTACTGGTCTCGGCAGGAGTCTTGGGTTGACGACTGATCTCAATCACGCTGTCGGGCATCACCTGGAAGTCAAAATGGGTCTCGGTCTTGCCGTCGACCGTAACTCCGCCATGACTCAAAATGGACTTGGCCTTGTTGCGGCTGATGCCATCCAATGCCTTCATAACAAAGTCAAGCAAGCCCTGTTGCTCACGGGCCTGGAACACGGTGCCTTGCCTCTGGGCGCGGGGCACGTTATGATTGTGGTTGCGACTCACCTTAGTTTAATTGAAAATTGAGAATTGAAAATTGAGAATTTTGACTGCGCTGCGCTCCGTCAGTTTTCGGTCTTCGGTCTTCGGTTTCGGTCTTCGGTTTTCGGTTTTCGGTTTTCGGTCGCTACCGACAACTGATAACTGATAACTGATAACCGATAACTGATAACTGATAACCGATAACTGATATCCGATAACCAATTGCCGATAGCATTAATCGAAGATGTGGCGCAAACGGCTGAAGATGCGGTTCTTGATCGACTCAGAGGGCTTGAGGTTGCTCGATCCTCGCAGGCTCTCGATGGCCTTGCGCTCATCGGCAGTGAGTGTCTCGGGGACATAGACCATGACATTAACCAGCATGTCGCCCGTGCCATATCGGTTGGGATCGGGAAGTCCCTTGCCTCGCATGCGCAACACCGAACCAGGCTGTGTACCCGCCTTGATGGTGAGCAGTGCCTTGCCATCGACAGTGGGCACCTCGACCTTACCGCCAAAGACTGCTGTGGGGAAGTCAAGCATCAAGTTATAGACAAGGTCGTTGCCATCGCGCACGAGTTGGCTGTCAGCAACCTCCTCGATGACGATGAGCAGATCGCCAGGAATGCCACCACCCGGGGCATCATTGCCTCGACCCGACATCTTGAGTTGCATGCCCTCGGCCACACCGGCAGGAATATTGACCGAAACCACCTCTTCCTTGCGAATCAACCCCTTGCCGCTGCAATACGGGCATTTCTCCTTGATGATTTTGCCTGAACCGCCGCAAGTGTGGCACACCTGCTGCGACTGCATGCGCATGAATCCCATGCTCTGAACGACGGTCTCGACACCCTGTCCGTGACAAGTGGGGCACGTTTCATGAGCCGTGCCATTTTTCGAGCCCGTGCCGTGGCAATGCTGGCATGACACCATGCGCGGAATCTTGAGTTTCTTTTCGCATCCATGGGCCACATCGGCCAGAGTAACCTTGACACGCACACGCAGGTCGGTGCCACGGTTCACGCGCTGGCGCGAACGGCCACCACCACCGAATCCGCTGAAGCCTCCTCCACCGAATCCGCCGAAGTCAAACCCGGCACCAAACACCGAGTTCAAGATATCATTGATGTCAAATCCGCCAAAGCCACCACCGGCACCGCCCATCTGCTCATCGGCGAAGCCAAACTGGTCGTAGCGCTGACGCTTCTCGGGGTCACTGAGCACGCCGTAGGCCTCGGCCGCCTCCTTGAATTTCTCTTCAGCGTCCTTCTTCTCCTGCTCGGTCTTGCCTTGCTGGCGGTCGGGATGATACTTGACTGCCAACTTGCGATAGGCCTTCTTCAACTCATCGGCCGTAGCATTCTTCTGTACGCCCAGTACCTCGTAGTAATCTCTTTTGTTAGCCATAATTCAATTGAATTGAAATTGAAAATTGAGAATTGAGAATCATTTTCAATCCCCATCTTTTCCTGTTGCTCCACCTCTCTCATGAGAGGGGTGGGACTACACTTATTGTCCGACAACCACCTTGGCGTGGCGCAGAACCTTGTCGTTAATCATATATCCCTTGGTGGTCGTGTCAACCACTTTGCCACGCATGCTCTCGTCGGGAGCGGGGAATGTAGTGATGGCCTCGAACAAATCAGCATCAAAGTCCTTGCCAGTGGACTCAATGGGCTTGACTCCTTGCTGCTCCAGATACTTCACCATCTTGTTATAAATCAGATTCACGCCCTCGGTCAAAGCCTCGACATCACCGCTCTTGCTCATGGCATCGAGCGCACGTTCAAAGTCATCGACCACAGGCAACAAATCCTCCATGGCTTTAGCCGAAGCGCTCTTGATGAGTTCTTGCTTCTCCTTGAGTGTGCGACGGCGAAAGTTATCAAACTCGGCCATCAGCAAGAGGTATTCCTTCTGCTGCGCCTCGAGTTGTTGTTGCAATTGTTCGACAGTGACCTCAGGCTGAGCCTCGTCTTGTGCGTTGTCCTGTTCCTGAGTCTGCTCGTTGTCAAGTTGCTGATCTACTTGCGGTTCTTCTTGTGGCGTTTCAGCCTTCTTGTTATCTTTGTTTTTCTTACTCATAATCGTGACAAAATTTCATCTGGAGGCACTAGATGTTCTGGATTTTCCAGGCTGCCTAGAGCCTCTAGACAAATCAAGCAAAAACCTTGCCCACTACAAGGCGAGGACGAATGTGGCGCAATCGGCAAATTTGGCACTTGCATCTTCTGCCAGTTTGGCATTATCAAAGATGCCATAAATTGTGGATCCAGACCCCGACATGGCGGCATATAGTGCTCCGGCATCGAGCAGAGCAGCCTTGATAAGCCACAACTGGGGATACAGCGCGAAGACACTGGGCTCAAAATCGTTGGCCAGTGCACCATCCCACTGCTGTATGGGCCAAGTCACCACATCACACGCCCACTGTGGTGGCGTGGCTGGGACGACACGCGAGTAGGCTTGGGCAGTCGAAACCGCAACCGCCGGCTTGACCAGCAGCAACGTCAAGCCCTTGACATCGACATCAACAGGGGTGAGCACGTCACCGATGCCGGTGGCTGCCATGGGACGGTTGTAGACAAAAAATGCGCAATCGGCACCAAGTTTTGCCGCCATGACCGCCAGTTGCCGGTCAGAAATATCAAGTTTAAACATCTGGCGCAGCATGGTCAGGGTGTGTGCCGCATCGCTTGAGCCACCTCCCAGCCCTGCACCATCAGGGATATGCTTGTACAGATAGATGTCGACCGGCGGAATCTCGCATTGCTCGGCTAGCATTCGATAGGCCTTCATCACCAGATTTTTCTCTGGCGGGCAATCGACAGGGTTGCCATAGGTGGTGAGTGTAGTCTCGCTGCCCTGTGCGGGCACGATTTCAAGGATATCGGTCAACGGGATGGGATAAAACACCGTCTCGATATTGTGATAACCATCGGGCCGCCGCTCCACCACGTTCAGTCCCAGGTTAATCTTAGCATTTGGAAACGTTATCATGATTATGCGTTTCGTTCAAGAATGGTTGATTTCTATCTCGAGTGTTCGAGCAATCGACTGTTTGATTTCCAAAAAAACGCTGATTATCTGGCGAAGAGGAGGGTTGTGACCGACTCCTTGCCCAGATAGTAGGCGCGAGCCTTGATGACGGGCGGTATAGTGGCCAACTTGACTGGAGCCGTCCACACGGGCGAACTTTGCGTAGGCTCACTGCCATCGAGGGTGTAACGGATGGTCACACCAGGATAGAGGGCGTTGGCCAACAGCATCCCATTCTCAACCTTGAGACCGGGTTGCCCCAACCTGAAATTATAGCCCATGCGGTGCAGCAACGGCAATTCGCGAGTGCCTATCTTGAGATTGTACTGGTGCCGTGCGCTATCGTAGGGTGCCGTGTTGGCCAGGTCCAGGCTCCAGTCGGGCTGGGCATTCCAGCCACGCTCGGCGACACCGAAGACCTTGGGGAACCACATGCGTTGCACCTGGTCAAAGTTGCGGATAGTCTCGCCCCACATTTGCGCCTGAATGCCGATGATGTTCTGCCGCTGAGTCAAGGCCACCTTGCCTTGATGATTGGTCGCCACATCGATGGCCGAGCCATCATAGGCCATGCGCGCGCTGGCATAGACATTCCAGGGAAGAGCACTCCACGAGTCAAACTCATCGACCTTGCCTCCCCAGTGAAGGCCCTGCTCATAGGGATGCCAGTTGTAGCCCATGTCCATATAGAAGTTGGTTACATTTGACAGGATGACCGGATAGCCGTCGTTGGCTATACTATAAGGCACGATGTCGCGACTGCCCACGGTGCTCCAGGCATTGATGCCCGCAAAGCGCGGTGCCATCTGTCGATTAAATTCGTCCGAGTGGTTCTGTGCCACCTCCTGCCAACCCTCGATGCGGATGCCGCGCTTGTAGAGGATGTCGGTGATGCGGCGGATGTAGTAGCCGTTGACCTCGTGGTTGTCCTTGAGGTGCTCGCGCTGCATCAGTGCCTGCACATCGGGCGACTGGCTCCAAGCTCCACTGGCCACCTCATCGCCACCCAGGTGCACGATGTCGAGCTTCAGGCCAGCATCTTTGTACATCTTCTGCAACTCGGTCACCACGTGGGTGATGAAGTTATAGACCCCATCGCTAGCCACATTGAGCACATTGTCGTGATAGCTCTGAGCCGAGGTGTAGACCGACGCATCGTGGTCGTCCCACAACTTGAATTGCTCAGCAAGTGTGCGGTCGGTGCCAATGTACTTGTCATAACGGTTTCGCATAGCAATGATGGCGGCACGGGCGTGGCCAGGAGTCTCAATCTCGGGAATGACCTTGACACCACGCTGATGGGCATACTTCAGAATCTCGACGAATTGCTTGCGAGTGAGGTAGCCGTTGGCGCTCTGCGCAGGGTCATCGGGATTGCCGTTGCCATCGAAGATTTGGGCTAGATAACCCTTCTCGTCCAGCGTGCAACCTCGGCGCGAGGCCACCTCGGTGAGTTCGGGCAGCCCAGGAATCTCAACGCGCCATGCCTCATCGTCGGTGAAGTGGAACTGGAAGCGATTCATCTTGTAGTAGGCAAGGATGTCGATATAGCGCTTGATTTCATCCAGACGGATGAAATTGCGGGCGATGTCGAGCATGAAGCCACGGTAGTGAAGGTCGGGCCAGTCGACGATGTGGGCGTTCTGCAGGTTGTTACCCTTGCTGTGATCGAGCGCTGCGATGAAGGTCTTCACACCGTTGATGGCACCCTCCTGCCCTGCTCCAATGATGGTAACCTTGCCATCATTGACATCCAGGGTGTAGTACTCGGGATTGTCGCTCAACTTGCCGTTAACCTTAACGGCAATAGTGGTCTTCTGCCCCGAGAGGCTATAGATGCCACGCTGCTGCAACTGCTGTTTGAGCAGTTTGACAGGATTCTTGAGTTTTGTCTGCCAGAAGTATCCACCCTTGACAGTGACCATGTTGCCAATGGCGGTATAGCCATCGTTGATGTCGACCTGCTTGGGCATCGGGAAGATGTCGTAGTCGTTGCCCGTGTAGGCATCGCCGATGTTGTTCACTGCCTGGTTGTAGGCATAACTGAACTTGCCATCGGGATAGGCGGCATGGTTGATCCACTGCCCGGGCTTGTCGAGCAAGCCATACTGCAAGTTGACGGCAATGGGGTGACGGGTATCGCCATCCAGCACCAAGTGTGTACCGGCAGGGCGATAGCTGATGTTGACCATCGTGCCTCGCATGAGCATATCGACAACGATGGAGTCGCCAGGTGCTATGTCCTTGTAGCGCACGTTGGGCGTAATCTGATAGTAGGTGGTCGACACCTCCTTGATGTCGACGACCGAGGTCTCGGGCATCTTCAACGAGCGCGAGAACTGGTTGAAGTACAGTTGCCAGTTATTGGCGAGCGGGTCTTGCGAGACGTTCTTGATGACGAACCGTGAACTGTAGTATCCCTTCTCGGCCTCGTTCTGGCCCATCTCCCAGCGCACCTCAACCGGTGCCTGTGCCCAGGCTTGCACTGCCATCGCAGCCATCAGCCCAAACAGAACATAAGTCTTTGCCATGATCTTCATCGTTCTTCTGTTATTTGCTAGGTATCCTTACATAACTCAAAGACTGCAAAGTTACAAAAAGTTACCTAATGTAAGTTGCATTTAGGTAACTTTTTCAAGTTTCAGGAGTGACTCCCATAATTTTTTGTGAAATTGTGGTAGGGATCAATCAGTTCTAGCAGAAAAACAGCCTTTAAAGTCGGGAGCAGTACTCCGAATAAATGTTGTTATGTCTTGCTCGTAAGCAGCTGGGTGAGGAGGTTATCGCAGGCGTCCTCGAGCAGGTCGAGGACCAGCTCAAAGCCCTCGCTGCCCTCGTAGTAGGGGTCGGGGACGTAGTCGTAGTGGTTGCGCTGCAGGCGGATGTAGTCGCCCATCATAACGACTTTGCGGGCCTCGTCCACCGTGGCGGCCATGCGGCGCAAGTCGGCGGCATTGGCACTGTCCATGGCGACAATCAGGTCAAAGTGCTCAAAGTCGCTGCCCTCGACGCGTCGGCTGCGGTGGGTCAACTCGTAGCCCCGTGGCCGAGCATGCACGCGCATGCGGCGGTCGGGCAGGTCGCCGTCGTGATAGCCACTGGTGCCTGCCGAGTCAATCTCAAACCGGTCGGTCAGGCCGCGCTCGTCCACCAGCCGCTGCATCACGCCCTGTGCCGCCGGCGAACGGCAGATGTTGCCCAGGCACACAAACAGGATGCGGTATTTCTTATTGCTTTCGGTCATAATAGTTGCAAAGATACAAAAAGTTACCTAAATGTAAATTACATCCAGGTAACTTTTTTTGAGAAGGTGCGGCTTTTTACTTGTCGCTGTAATGTCCGTAGGCACTGATGGCAATCACCACCACCTCATTGTCGTGTATCTCATAGATGAGTCGGTGTTCTTGGTGATTCGCCTACTCCATTTGCCACTAAGGTCTCCTGACAACTGCTCGGGATGCCCCGTGCCTGTGTACGGATGCTCCATTAATTCACCGATTAACCGTAACGCCTTTTTATAGCACTTTGGTTAATTGCGCTTCAGCAATCCCAAATCATCAAGGGCACTGTCCCTATAATCAATGCGATAACTCATGATCTTGACTCAAGATAATGATCGAGCGCCTCAATGCTATCAAACGTACGCAACGAGCCTTTTTCGGCATTTTTAACACGGGCAACAAACTCGTCGTAGGTCATCTCGGTGGGGTCGGGTTTGGGCGTAGTGATGCGCTTGAGCGCCTTCAGAGCGCGTTGCAGTTTGCCCTCGTCTTCGGTGATGAGACTCACCTGCTGTAATATCTGTGATGTAAGTTGTGCGGTTGACATTGTAAACAATATGAGAATTAAGTTCTTGGGGTTTGAACCTTAAGACTGCAAAGTTAATATATTTTTCTCAAACGACCTAAAATACAATGCACAATTCACAATCCATTATGCACAATGCAGGGGTGCTTCTGTTCTTATGCCTAAAGTCCTGCGTGACGCTAAAACTCGAGGGGGAATGCGAGTTTGAAGATGACGTTGCGGCCCATGTTGTTGACCCCCATGCGACCGGTGACGGGGTTGACATCAGTGTACTTGAGGCGGCTCAGGTGGTTCTGATATGCCTTGTTGGTGAGGTTGGTGCCCGCGATGCTCAGGCAAGCAATGCGGTGCCCATTGACCACAATGTCGGTGCCGATTGTGGCATTTAGCAGGCAATAGGCCGGTGTGGCAGTCTCGGTGCCACCAGCCTTGTAGTAGTGATCCTGCTTGAAGTTATAGTCCACACCCAGCGAGATGAAGGCATTGTTGAACACACTGCGCGGCTCATGCATGATTTCCCACTTGATGTCGGTCAGCCAGCGAGGTGCCGGTGTGAAAGGCAGATACTTGCTCTCCTCGGGTTGATGCAACTGCACTGCATTGACCAGGCTGAAAGCTGTCCCCACATGCAAGAAGTGCCACGGGTGGATGTCAAGTACCACCTCGCCACCCAGCAGCTGTGCATCGCCACTGTCGTAGCGATAGGTCAAGAACTCATCGTCGATGACCTCGCCCGTGCGGTGCATGAAGATGTAGTTGTCGATGCGGTTACTGAACAGCGACAGTTGCGCCCCCAGCCACTCGTTGTTGTAGTCCAGTCCCAGGTCAAACTGCAGGCTGAACTCAGGCTTGAGGTCACGGTTACCCACCTCATAGCGCAGCGAACCCTCATGCACGCCGTTACTGGCCAGCTCACTGATGTTGGGCGCACGGAAGCCCCGTGCGGCATTGGCGCGAACATCCAGTTGCTCGGTGGCATGCCACACGGCACCAACACTGGCGGTGAAGCCATTGAAGTCGCGCTTGAACGCCCCAAATCGCACTGCCCCATCCTCGGTCAACTCATGACTGCTCAAATGACGGTTGTCGAAGCGGATGCCACCGTTCAGTGCCCAATTGCCCACATTGGCTGTAGTTGTGACAAACGCACCGAAGTCAAACAAGGCATAACTGGGAATCAAATATTCCTCGCCCAGATTGAGAGAGCGTTGCCACATGCCATTCACGCCGCCGGTGATGCGCCAGTCGCCCAGGCGACGGGTCACATAGTGCACATTGTAGTTGACCGTGTGTAACTTAAAGTAGAGACTATAGTCGTCAGGTTCTTCAAACTCCTGTCGGCGATTCTGCTGATAGGCGAACACAGCATTCAGCCGTCCCCCACCCAGGTGAAAAGCGTTGTCGAGCACCGCCTTGTAGTGATAAACCTGCTGGTAGGGCAGACCGTGATGATAGGTCTTGGTGTCGGCATAGGGCTGCTCGAGTGAGCCCGTCTCGGGGTCACGTTCACCCTCGGCGATGCTGGGTGTCAGGTGGAAGTAGGAACCGATGAGGCGCGTGTGCCCCCAAGCCTTGTTCACACCCACCATGCCCGACAGGGCTCGCTCGCGAAACTGCGAGTTGGCCACATAGCCGTCACAGGGAGCCTTGTAGGCATGCGCCATCTTGTCGCCATAACGCAGGTTCCACGACAGTCCCTGCTTGTTGCCACCGAAGTTGAGCGAGTAGTTGAACAGACCATTGTTGGTCTGATACTCGGTGTTGACATTGAGCCGCATCTTGCCTAGCGGCACCACAGGGTCGGTGTTGAGCTTGAGCACGCCGGCCAATGCGTCCGAGCCATAGAGCAGGCTGGCCGGCCCCTTGAGCACCTCGACCGAACTCACGGCGTTGGCATCAATCTCAAGACCGTGCTCGTCGCCCCATTGCTGGCCCTCCTGGCGCACACCATCGGCCACGACAACCACGCGATTGTAGCCCAGGCCACGAATCACGGGCTTGGATATGCCCCCACCCGTGCTAATCTGTGCCACGCCAGGCAACTTGCTCACCGCATCGACAATGTTGGTTGCCGCCGCCATGCGCAGGTCGTTACGGTCGATGACCGCGGCAGGCATCGACATATCCTCCATCTTCACGGCACCAGTGGGGCCGGTAACAACCACTTGTTTAAGTTCTATGTGGCGAAAGAACACGTCGGTCGAGTCAAGCTCAACCACATCTTGTGCTGCCATCGTGCCTGCGCACGCCAGCAGCAGAATCGAAAAGTATGATTTCATTCTGTGAGATTTCTTAAGTTTTTAAAATAATGTGAATCTAGAAACTCTAGAAAATCTAGAACCTCTAGCGAATCTTGGGAAAGGAAAAATCACAGAACGACAGGAGGGCCACGCAATGTGGGACAAGCCACCGCCGGGCAAACCGGCTGGGTGGCTTGGGAAAACTCTAACTCGCAAACGCACTGATTGTCATAATCTTGAACCTGATTATCGGGAACAATCAGTTGCGTGCTAATGAATCGGCACGAGAGACATTCGCCATGATGCTGCGAACTGGCAGTGATGTGCCCCTGATGATGCGCCGAGGTCTCACACAGGTTGCAATCCACCACCTGCGACAACTCATGCAACGAGTGCACATGCAACGACGAGAGCAATACCATCGGCACATAAACCAACAGCAGAACCCAAGCACTCATCCGCTGACGACGCGTGGGTAAGATATGACGCAACTCGCGCTTCATCGGCTGCAAAAGTAATCTTTCAGAATGAATTTCCATCAGGCTTCACCTGATTATTTTGATTTATTAACTTTAAAATTACTTAAACATTACATATTGATACATATTCGGCAAATAATCCGACCAAAAAGACCGAGAAAGGATAAAAAAGTTGCCACTTTGCAAAAAAAATTATTATCTTTGCACACAAAAATAATCACTTTAATATAACTATGAAAAATTTTTACGGAAAAAAGCTAATGATGGCGGCCCTGAGTATAGCCACGACTGCCATCGCATGGGCCAATCCCATCAGTGAAAACCAAGCCAAAACAGTGGCTTCTAACTTTATGGAAGGCAAAGTTTTGCACTCGGTAAGTCTGCAGCGTGCCCACAAGGCTCCCCAGCAGGGCAATGCTGCTGATGCAGCCTACTATGTGTTCAACGCCGAGGCCAATCAAGGGTATGTCATCGTGGCTGGCGATGACTGCGTACCCGCAGTCCTAGGCTACAGCGACAATGGCGCTTTTGACCCCAACGACGTGCCCGAAGCTATGCAGCAGATGCTTGACTACTATGCCGAGCAGGTTACAGTACTGTCAGGCAATGGCCTGAAATCTCCTGCCCGACTCATCGCACGCACAGCCATCACCCCATTGACCACCAGCATCTGGGGTCAGAGCGAGCCATTCAACATCTATCTACCGTTCACCCGCACAACCACATCCGATGGTGTCACCCGCGCATGGCATGGCAAGGTGGGTTGCGTGGCCACAGCGATGGCCCAGGTGATGTACTACCACAAGTGGCCGGCTCAGAACGACCTGCCCATTCCCGATTATGTCACCAAGACCAATGGCTATGTGATGCCCGAGCTGCCGATCACCACCTTCAACTGGGAAGCTATGAAGGACAGTTACAACAGCACCGACAGTACCAATGAAGCCGGCCAAGCAGCCGCCTTGCTGAGCCTGTATTGCGCGCAATCGCTGGAGATGGACTTCCAGAAGAGCACCTCGAGCGCATCGACCAGCAATGTGGGTGCTGCACTGGTCAACTACTTCAATTATGCCGCCACAGCCCGCTACATCCAGCGCTCCAACTACAACACCCAGGCTTGGGAAGACCTGCTGTATGCTGAGTTACAGGCCAATCGCCCCGTTGTCTATCGTGGCGACAAGAACCCTGGCGGACACGCCTTTGTTATCGACGGATGTGACAACACGGGCTTATTCCACGTCAACTGGGGTTGGAATGGTCTGAGCAACGGCTACTTTGTGCTGAGCGACCTCAACCCTGAGGCACAAGGCATAGGCGGTGCCGAGGGCGAGTGCGGCTACATCTTTGGCCAGGGCATGGTCACTGGCATCAAGCCCAACGACTACAGCCTGGCACCCATCAACGTGCGCTTCTACACCATGGTGGTCAACACGCTTTACGAAGTACGCACCTCGGCCGATGCCCCCTTCAATGCCAACATCAGTGGCCGCTTCCACAACAACACCAGTGAAGAAGAGGTGTTTGAATATGGATGGGGTATCTTCAATGCCAACAACGAGATGCTGTCTGTCCTTGAAAGCCGGTCGCGCACCAATGGTCTGCAGCCCAATTACTACTTGAACACCACGTTTGACTTGTACTTTGGTGCCGGGTTGAGCGACGGAACCTACTACCTGCGTCCCATCTATGCCGACCTGTTTGAGGACAACTGGAAAGTGTGCGAGGGCGGTATGGTCAACTATGTTGAAGCCAAAATTGCTGGCAACTACTGCACATACCAGGTGTTTGGCTCTTCAGCAACGCCACTATACCAGGTCAACGACATGACCTTCGTCGGCACCATGCACACCAAGAAACAAGTGACTGCAACAGCCAAGGTTACCAACCTGGGCAACACTATGGGCGACATGATCTATGTTCTGGACAATGGCACCAAGGCCAATGTGTCGCTGGTTGACCTAGAGAAGGGCAACACCGGCGATGTCGTGTTCTACTTCACCCCCGAGGTGTCTGGCGACCACACCATCACACTGTCGCTCAGCGAGGATGGCAGCAATCCGCTCATCACCAAGCAACTGACCATCACCGACATGCCTGCAGCCAATCTGACCATGTCCAACAAGATACTGGATGTGACCGATGCTACCAACAAGATTATCACCTCGACTAAATATCGCGTTGAGACAACCGTCACCAACAGCGGTGCCGAGCCCTACGATGAGGAACTTGTGCTGCGTCTGTATCGTGTATACAACGGCACATCGGGAACCAATGTGCAAGACGTTGCTGTGCCAGTGCAGTTGGCCGTGGGCGAGACCAAGACCGTAACATTTGAGTGCGACAATGTGGTCAGCGGCGAGAAGTACTTTGCTTGGGTATACTACTTCTCGGCTGGCGAGCAAGTCAGAGGTCGTGGCACATCGAGCCACACGCTCATCTTCCCCACCGAGCCTGAGTTCATCACCGGTGATGTGGACGGCAACGGCGTGGTTGACATTGCCGATGTCAACGCGGTGATCAATGTCATGCTGGGCAAGATGCAACCCAGCGAGTGCAAGGGCAATCCCAATGTTGACGGACAGGGCGGCATCGACATCGCCGATGTCAACGCCGTGATCAACATCATGCTCGGCAAATAGATTTCACGCAGATAACACTGATCTAGCGGAATATTGAGAGAACAACCCTATGTTTGCACCTTCAAAGTCAAGCATAGGGCTTGTTTTCTTACATTTACCACTGGTTTTGTGTCTAGTGTTTGTCACATCTCAAAAAACTTTGTAAATTTGTGGGTCAAATCAATTAGCCTAAAGTAATGTATAAGATATTTAAGACCAAATTAGTGATTTCGATGCTTGCGTTGGCCTCTGTGGCCCTGGCAAGCGCCAATCCAGTCAGTGAAAATCAAGCCTTGTCGGTGGCATCACGCTTCATGGCAGGCAAGTCGTTAACACCAGTAGCCATGCAGCGCGCCAACAGAGCACCTGGCCAGTCGCATGCCGCCTACTATGTGTTCAACGCCGAGTCTAATCAAGGGTATGTCATCGTGGCTGGCGACGACCGTGTGCCCGCCATCCTGGGCTACAGCGACAATGGCACATTCGACCCCACAAATGTTCCCGAGGCCATGCAAGCGTTGCTTGACGGCTATACCGCACAGATTGATGCTTTGCCCGAAGGCATGTCGGCCCCACAGCAGGTGAGCCGTGCGCCCATCCGACCGTTGTTGCCTTGCATCTGGGGTCAGAGCGAGCCGTTCAACTACTATCTGCCGTTCACCAGCACCACCACCGACAACAATGGCGTGACCACCGCCTGGCATGCCAAAACCGGCTGTGTGGCCACGGCAATGGCCCAGGTGATGTACTACCACAAGTGGCCACCACGCACCACGCAGACCATCCCAGCCTACACGTCATCGACCACCACCAACGGCAAGACCTTGACATTTAATCGTCCGGCCATGCCTGTGACCACCCTCAACTGGGATGCCATGAAAAACGCCTATAACACGACCGACAGTACCCAGGCATCGGGTCAGGCCGTGGCTAAACTCATGGAGTGCTGCGACCAGGCATTGGAGATGCAGTTCAGCAAGTCCAGTTCCTCTGCCAGCGTCAGCGATATTCCTGCCGCGCTCATCAGCTACTTTGACTATGATGCCACTGCGCGCTATGTCAAGCGCATCAGCTACACGACCACCGAGTGGGAGAACCTGCTCTACAGCGAGCTGCAGGCAGGCCGCCCCGTGGTGTACCGCGGCCACAAGAACCCCGGCGGCCACGCCTTTGTGTGCGACGGTTGCGATGCCAATGGTCTGTTCCACATCAACTGGGGTTGGAACAGTCAGAGCAACGGCTACTTCCTGCTGCGCGACCTCAACCCCGATGCACAGGGCATCGGAGGCAGTGACGGCGAGTGTGGCTACATCTACGACCAGGGCATGGCCATCGGCATCAAGCCCAACGATGGCGGTGTGCATGCGATTAATGTGATGTTCTATGAGATGGAAGTCATTTCGACCGCCGACACGCGCACCTCGTCGACTGCCAACTTCAGCATCACTGTCAAGGGACTCTTCATGAACAATACCGCCTACGAAGAGTTATTCGACTACGGTTGGGGCTTGTACCAAGGTACGACTCTCAAGTCGGTTCTGTACGAGACATCTCGCACCAGTCCTCTCAAGCCCAACTGGTACACCACGGTTGAGCGAACGCTGAACTTCGGCAGCGGCCTGAGCAACGGCACCTACGAGCTGCGCCCCATCTTCAAGGAGCAGAACCAGAGCACATGGAAAGTGTGCGAGGGCGGCATGGTCAACTACATCACCGCCGTGATCAGCGGCAATAACTGCACCTTTGAGGCCAATGGCACCAAGGCCAACCCAAACTATGTAATCAACAACGTGAGCTTCGGCGGCACGCTCAACACCGGCAAGCAAGTCAATGTCACGGCCAGCGTGACCAACAAGGGCAAGAGCCTGGCCAACATCATCTATATGTTTGTCGACGGCGTGAAGACCACCAGCGCACTGTCCGACATGGAACAGAACCAGACGGGCGACCTGACCTTCCATTTCACGCCCACGACGGCCGGCACCAAGACGGTCACCTTCTCACTCAACGAGAACGGCAGTAGCCCGCTAGCCACACGCACGGTCACCATCAACACCATGCCCGAGGCCACGCTTAACACCAGCAACCACATTCTCAACCTCACCGGTTCCGTTACCACCTATATCAGCAGCAACATGTACAGTGTCGAGACCACATTTACTAACACCGGCACCACGGCCTATAACGAGGATGTGACCCTGCGTCTGTATCGTGTGAGCTACGGCACCTCGGGCTCCAATGTGCAGGACGTGACCCTGCCACTGCAGCTGGCTGCCGGCCAGAGCAAGGTGGTGCGCTTTGACTGCGACAACGTGGTCGATGGCGAGAAATACTTTGCTTGGGTCTACTACTGGTCGGCAGGCTCGAAAGTCAGAGGAAAAGGAACTGCTAGTTACAAGATTGTCTTCCCCAACGAACCAGAGTATCAAAAGGGCGACGTCAATGGTGACGGCAAGGTCGACATCGCTGATGTCAACGCCGTGATCAACGTCATGCTGGGCAAGATACAACCTAGCGAATGCAAGGGCAATCCCAATGTTGACGACCAGGGCGGCATCGACATCGCCGATGTCAACGCTGTGATCAACCTGATGTTGGGCAAGTGAATTTCGCACCGATAGAGTCCACAGATTAAACGGATTAGACTAAAAAATGGTGAATCTGTACATCTGTGGACTCTATTTCATTTCCTTTGAATCCAATCTAGCAGCTTGAACGATTACTCAATCAACCCTGAGTTGTCAAAAGTTATTTGAAATTTTGCAAGTCCATAAAATAACCCAAATGAAAAATTGTTTTAGCACAAAACTGATGACTACAATGCTTGCGTTGGCCTCTGTGGCCCTGGCAAGCGCCAATCCAGTCAGTGAAAATCAAGCCTTGTCGGTGGCATCACGCTTCATGGAAGGCAAGTCGTTAACACCAGTAGCCATGCAGCGCGCCAACAGAGCACCTGGCCAGTCGCATGCCGCCTACTATGTGTTCAATGCCCAAGCCAGTGACGGCTATATCATCGTAGCCGGTGACGACCGTGCGCCCGCCATCCTGGGCTACAGCGACAATGGCACATTCGACCCCACAAATGTCCCCGAGGCCATGCAAGCGCTGCTCGACAGCTATGCCGCACAGATAGCCCAGTTGCCCGATGCCATGCAGATCCCGCAACAGGTCAACCGAACGCCCATTGCCCCTCTTCTCAAGAGCATTTGGGGACAGAGCGAGCCGTTCAACTACTATCTGCCGTTCACCCGCACCACCACCGACAACAATGGCGTGACCCGTGCCTGGCACGCCAAGACCGGCTGCGTGGCCACAGCGATGGCCCAGGTGATGTACTACTACAAGTATCCCGACCAGACCAGCGTGGCCATCCCGGCCTACACCTCGGTGGGCGAAGACAACACGACGCTGGAGCGTCCCGAACTGCCGGCTACCACCTTTGACTGGAGCGCGATGAAAGACGCCTACAACTCGATGGACAGTGCTAACGCATCGGGCCAGGCCGTGGCTCACCTGATGGAGTATTGCGACCAGGCCTTGCAGATGAGGTTCAGCAAGTCCACATCGTCGGCCGTCACCGCCATCATTCCCGGTACGTTGTCATTCTTCTTTGACTACTCGCCCAACATGCGCTATGTGTCGCGCGACAACTACTCGACCACCGAGTGGGAGAACCTGCTCTACAGCGAGTTGCAGGCCAAGCGCCCCGTGGTGTACCGCGGGCACAAGAACCCCGGCGGACACGCCTTTGTGTGCGACGGTTGCGATGCCAATGGTCTGTTCCACATCAACTGGGGTTGGAACAGTCTGAGCAACGGTTACTTCCTGCTGCGCGACCTCAATCCACAGGCCCAAGGTGTGGGCTCGGCCTCGGGCAACTGCGGTTATGTCTACGACCAGGCGATGGTCATCGGCATCAAGCCCGCCACCGACGAGCCGCTGGCCATGAGTGTGCGTTATGGCAACATGGGCTGCACCACCCACATGGACCTCAAGCGCAACACGGCCGAGGAGAACTTTAAGTACTACATCACGGGCAGATACTACAACAACAGCGGCCACGAGGAGACATTCGACTATGGTTGGGGCCTCTTCCAGGACGAGAACATGACCGCCGTGCTCACCAAGGAGTCGCTAAGCGAGAGCATTGAGCCCAACGAGTATGCCCCGATGGATGCCGATATCTACTTCGGCAAAGGGCTTGCCAACGGCACCTACCAGCTGCGACCCATCTTCAGCGAGACTGGCAAGGAGCAGTGGAAGCAATGCGAGGGTGCAGCGGTCAACTATGTGGTAGTGGTCATCGACGGTCTGAATGCCACCATCGACGCACATGGCGTGATGGGCAACCACAACTACACGGCCAATAGCCTGGAGTTGACAGGAACTATGCACACCAACAAGAGCATCAAAGCCACCGCCAACATCACCAACAAGGGCAATAGCATGGGCGACATCATCTACCTGTTTGTCAACGGAACGAAGACAGCCAGCACCCTGTCAGATCTGGAATTCAACCAGAGTGGCGACCTCACCTTCATCTTCACGCCCAAGACTGGCGGCAACTTGTCGATCTCGGTCTCGGCCAACAACGACGGCACCAATCCGATGATCAGCAAGAGCATCTATGTCAGCGACATGGGTCATGCCCAACTTGAAAGCACTCACCAGGTGCTCAATGTCACCGACGAGGAGAGCCACATTGTCACCGGCAACAAGTTCTCGGTCAAGTCGACCATCAAGAACACCTACAGCGAGGAGTATGACGAGGAAGTGACCATGCGACTGGTCCGTGTCAATGACGGTGAGCATGCAGGATCGAGCGTGCAGAACATCACGCTGCCGGTCAAGATTGCCGTGGGCGAGAGCAAGACAGTGCAGTTTGACTTTGACAATCTGGTCAATGGTGAGCGCTACTTTGCCCGCCTGTACTACTACTCTAACGGCGAGCTGGTGCGTAGCACCGCAACTGTGACCTACAAAGTGGTCTTCACCAGTGGCGATCAGCCCACCAAGGGCGACCTCACGGGCGACGGCAAGGTTGACATCGCCGATGTCAACGTCGTGATTAATGCCATGCTCGGAAAAGCCACGACTGACGAACAGAAATCAGCAAGTGACCTCACAGGCGACGGCAAGGTCGACATCGCCGATGTCAACGCCGTGATCAACATCATGCTGGGCAAAACAGTGACAAGTTACGAGTTACAAGTTACGAGTTACTAGTGACATCACGGGCGACAGCAAGTAAATCTCACGCAGATGACGCAGATTTAGGGGATTTGCTCATCTCGCAGATTTTGAGTCTCATCTAGCAGATGGGGCGATCAACAAGCACAACTCAACCAACCCGGACAACCGTTTATGCTTACAAAATGGTTGTCCGGGCTGGTTGTTTTTTTATAATGATTATTATGGGCAATCATTCAGAAACAAACCGTCACGATTTCAGCACAAAACTTCGCAATATGTAAGTAAAAATGCCAAAATACAATCAAATGAATAATAAATTTATTAATATGGTTAACAAATTCTAAAAAATGGGGGGGTAATTGTTACGATTGAAAAATGCATTATATTTGCAAAAAATTAAAAATCCACCTCATTGAAGGCTTAACCGGGTTCAGCCTTCGACGTGGTGCTGAAAACTATAAAAGAACCCATTTCTACTAACTAAAAACTTTAACTTATGAGACGACTAACTTTACTCGCAGTGTTGATTGCTGCAGCCGTCACGGTTTCGGCCACCGGGCATTTCAAGGCTAATGTACGCCAATTGCCCCAGAACCAAATCAAGAAGGAGAATGTCATGAGCAAAGAGAACGCTATGCTGGCTAAGAAAAGTGTCATGCAGAGCAAGGCCGCTCGTGTCATCACCGAGCAACCCGAGGGCACAGCCTACGACTATCAGACCGCAGGCCGTGCCGACTATGCTTACTATGAGTACGGCTTTATGGATGTGGTGGATATGAGTGGCAAGACGCGTGTTGTCTTTGCTGAGGATGGAACCGTCTATGTCCGCAATCTGCTCTTTAACTCAGGCAATAACTTTGGTGACAACTGGGTGAAAGGCACCATCGAGGGCAATGTACTTTCGATACCTCTGGGACAGTCCATCTACAGAGACGATGAGAATGACTACGATGTAGTTCTCGCATGGGGCGAGGTAGTCGCTGATGGTGAGGACTTCGCCTTAGTCCGTGACGAGTCGGTCACTGAGGTCAAATATCTCATCGACGAGGATGGCACCATGACCATGCAGGGTGGCATTTTGCCCACAACCGATGAACCGTGGGAACAAGCGGCCTATCTGGGCACAGGCCTGGTCGCCATGTACTCTGATGATGGCAGTTGGGGTGGTTACTGCAACTTCTCTCATGTGCTTTCTGACCCTGCCGAGGCAGTTGTGCCGCCAACGGTCATCACCGAGCAGCCTGAGGGCGAGTTGCGCATCTATATGCGCAGTGGTGCTTGCGTGTTCAACGCCTATCCCGGCTATGGCACACCTGGTGTCATCGAGCAGAGTGGCAAGATGTATGTGGTGCTCAACCCCGAGGCTGGCAAGGCCTATATCCAGAGGGTTTCTTACTGGCACGATATGGATGGCTGGGTTGAGGGCACCTACGACGAAGCGACCGGCATTATCTCAATTCCGGTGGGTCAGTACCTCTATTATAGCGAGAGAGGAGAGTATGGCATCCAGATGTTGTGGGGCAGCACAAGCACATACGAGGATGTTGACCCGCGCACCGGGCAATCGGTCTACTATCTGAACGGCGAGATTGACGAGGAAGTCACCGAGATTCAGTTCCAGATTGAAGGTGATCACATCAAACTGCTGGGCAGCGAGGGTGACATGAATGCCGAGTACCCCTACAACCTCGAAGCGACAGGTGTGTACTATCACTTCACCGACGACAAGCACATGACCGCACTTGAGTTTGACACCCAAGGCACCTATTTCGAACTGGTTCCCGCAGTGCCTGCCGATCCGGCAAATGTAGAGTGGCATGACGGTGGCGATGAGAGTGGTTTCAGCCACCTCGTGTTCACCCCTCAGACTGTTGATGTCGATGGCAACATACTTGACACAGAGAGCCTAGGCTATAGCGTCTATACCGACGATGACCAACTCTTCACCTTCGAGGCAGCAACCTACTATTACGACTTCCGTGAAGATGTTACAGAGATTCCTCACGAGTTCTTTAAAGAAGGTTACGACTTCAACGGTGGATGGGAAATCACCGAGTACGAAATCCACTTCTACCGTACCAATGCCGAAGGCTTTGAGCGCTTCTTCAACAACCGCATCGGCATCCAGGCCATCTACACAGTTGATGTTCCCGAGACCCCGGGTGCACCCCGCAAGGCTCCTGTAGTGAATAAATCGAACATCGTCTACTATGATTTGGACAACACTGCCATCAGCGAGGTGAAGACCGACGCACAGGTCAATGGTCCCATCTATAACATCATGGGCCAGAAGATGGACAGCAAGAACCTGCCGGCCGGCATCTACATCCAGAATGGCCGCAAGTTCATCGTCAAGTAATCATCACTCCCTTCAATCCCTCTCTAATGAGGGCTAAATGAGAGGGGCCGGGGGACGTGCTAAGCACAACCAATGTTGCCATCCCCCGGCCCCTTTACTAATAACAAATCACTCTATTTTGTTTTATGAAGAGAATACTACTTATTATGGCCGTCTTGCTGGCGGCATTGCAGCCCTGGGCGGCACCAGTTGACCCAACCGCAGCCCAGTTCAAAGCCAAGCAGTGCCTTTTAAATCCATCTAGCAACGGACGGGCAAATGCTGGTTCAACGCTTGAACCTAAGTTGGTGCTCACCCAGATGGGCAAGGTCAATGCCACCCAGGCAGCCTTCTACATCTTCAACACCGACCGCAATTTTGTCATTGTGGCCGGTGATGACCGCGCCGAGGAAATTCTGGCCATCGGCGACCGCCCGCTTGATGTCGACCGCATGCCCGACAACATGAAGTCGCTGCTTGACACCTATACCCGACAGATTGACTACTTGTTGTCCTATCCCGACATCCATGTAGAGAAACCATTTCGCGCCAATGGCATACCGGGTGCAATAACGGTTGAGCCCCTGCTCACAGCACTCTGGGACCAGCATGAGCCCTATTGGGACCAATGTGTCTTCAATGGCTATCAGTGCCTCACGGGTTGCCCCGCGACCTCGGCATCGATGGTCTATCACTACTGGAAGTATCCCACCGAGCCCACGCCTGTCGTCCCAGGATATCTCCTTGATTTGAATTACTCTGTTTGGGACACCCTGATGGTTGATGTGCCTGCACTGCCGTCGGTCACCTTCGACTGGGAGAACATGCTTGATGTTTATACCAATGGGTACACCGCCGAACAAGGCAATGCTGTCGCCACCCTCATGCGCTATGTCGGTCAGTCCGAGCGCATGCACTACGGCACTTCAGAGATGGGCGGCAGCGGCGTGTCAACAGATAGTGTAGATCACATTGCAGAGACGTTCAAGTTCTTCGGTTACGACAAGAGTACGGTACGTACTGTCAAGAGGATGAGCAACCCATACAACGGGCAGATGCTCTATAATGATGCCGAGTGGGCCGAAATTATTTTGGACGAACTCATCGAGCATCGCCCCATTGTCTACACCGCCAACTCGCGCCTGGGAGGCCATGCCTTTAACGTTGACGGCTATGACGCAGACAACAACCTGTATCATGTCAACTTTGGGTGGAGCGGCAACGGCAACGGCGACTTTGCGCTCAACGCGTTCAATGATGGCATTGTAACATATAATGAATATCCCCAAATCATCATCGGCATCCAGCCGACATACGATGGGCCTGCCGTCATATGCTCGACTAACAAGATGGTCGTGGAAGCCTTCACGGGCGAATTGGCCACACAAACCCTCATCATCAAGGGACGAAATCTGACCCAAGACGTGACCCTGACTATCGAGGATGACAATGGCGTGTTTGCCACTGATGTTACCACTGTGAGCCTCAGCGACACGCAAGGCGATGGCAAAGAGATAACCATCACCTACTCGCCCCAGACTGTGGGCGAACACATTGCCAGCCTCGTGCTGTCGAGCAACGGCGCAAGAGAAGCAACCGTGAGACTGATAGGAACAGCCATGCCACGCAAGGAATCTCCTGTTGCAATCGAGCCCACCGAGGTCGGTGCCACTTCGTTCCGTGCGGTCTGGACCGATGAGACTCCTGCAAGCAATGTAGCAAGTTATACGCTCATGGTGCAGCAATCGGGCACTCCTGTTGCCGAAGAAGTGGCCTCTGCCGACTTCACATCGCTCAACTATACAGGCAGACAAGTTGACCCATTTGCTGAATTTGACACCTACTGTACACCCAATGGGTGGACCGGCAATGAGGTCTATCCCGACCGTGGAGGAGTAAGACTCGGGCAAAGTTCAGAACTACCTGTTGGCTATATGGTTACACCACCTCTTGACCTGTCGAGTAGTGGAGGCAAACTGACTATCACCTTCAAGGCCAAGGGCTATGGAGGCAACACGGGCACAGCCTCACTGGTGATCAAAAATGGCGAACACATCATTTCACAGGCACTCACCAATTCGGCCAAGACCTACACATTGGTGCTCGATTGCGATGAGTATGCCAACGAGATCATAACATTCACCAGTCAAGAGAAGCGTGTCTTTCTGTACAATGTGAGCATCACAACCACCGATGTGAACAATGCGAGCATCAAGGCTCCAATTGAGCAAGGCGACGCCACATCGCGCACCATCACGGGCATCACCGACAAGTGAACTGCACCCCAAAAGTTAGACAAAAAACTTTTGGGGTGCATTATGTATCGAAAACATTCATTTGAAGAGAAACTTAATCTCGTTAACCAAGTATT
>Ga0310695_10002637_pt1 | contig 37267 bp, 30 predicted proteins | sample RumenRJG_04DNA_FD_203882 | JGI IMG/M metagenome (GOLD analysis project Ga0310695, IMG submission 203882) | Bovine rumen microbial communities from Lethbridge, Alberta, Canada - RJG_04 (v2) (version 2) | ecosystem: Host-associated > Mammals > Digestive system > Stomach > Rumen | place: Canada...
TAGGGGGGGCAGGGGGCGTTGACCCTCACCCTCAAAATTAGATTAGAGGGGGGCAGGGAGGCGTTGACTCCCCCTCTAAGAGGGGGCGTTGACTCTCACCCTAAGAAGAGAGTGGTGGGGCAGGGTCAGTTCTGCCACTTTCTGATTGTCAGTTTCCTTTACAAACGACGGCGCGGCGGCGGAGAAACGGCGCTTCTCGGGCCGAGAAGCGGTCCTTTTTGAGTCAAAAAGCGGCACTTCTCTGCCCGAAAAGCACCGCTTCTTTTTGACGGTTATTATAAGTTGTTGAAAAACAAAGGCTTGCGCGAAGAGCACAAGCCTTTGTGAATAATGTTTACAAATCGCGGTTGTCTGCTTACTTCATGACGACCTTCTTGCCACCGATGATGTAGAGACCGCGCTGGGGCTGGGCCACGCGCTGGCCGCGGAGGTTGTAGACCTCGGCCTGGGCCTTGTCGGCGGCGAGCTCGCTGATGCCAGTCCCGACGTCCTTCTTGGTGATGCTGAGCACGGTCACGTCGACCAGCTCGATCGTGGTGGTCTTGTAGGTCTTTCTGGGACCGCAGACCTCGACGACGTCGCCCTCCTCGATGCCGAGGCTGGTGAAGTTCTTGGTGTTGCCCTCAGCGTCGAGCGTGCCGTAGATGAGAATCTCGCCCGTCTCGTCCTCCAGGATCCAGTTGCCGTAGGTGGCGTTCTGGATCTCCTTGCAGGTGCCCTTCACGTGGTAGAGCTCGCCGTCGACGCCCTCAGTCAGCACTACGGCGCAGGTGGTCAGCTCAGGAATCTCTACACTCGGAGTGGTGCCTTCCTTCACACGCAGCGTGTAGCTCACGGTCTGAGCCTCATACTCGTCGTTGCCTTCGAAGGCAGCGCTGATGACGGTCTCGCCGGCGGCCAGCAGCTCAATGACGCCCTCAGCGTCGATGGTGGCCACTGTCTCGTCGCTGCTGCTGTAGACGACGGTGAGGCCGTTTTCGTTGCTCAGCTCAGGGAAGACGTTGCTGTCCGAACCGATGGTCACCTCGCGGCTTGCTGTACCCCAGCTCAGTCCGGCATTCTTCTTAGCTTCGCCCTGATAGAGCTCCACATCGTCGAAGCGTACATTCGACGGGTTTGAGTTGGTAAAGGTGAAAATGACTTTTGTCGAACCGGCATTGACGGTCACAGGAATGGTGTAGCTGTTGCCGGTCTTGGTCTTCTCGCCCAGAACGGCACCTTCGGCGGTCACCGTCAGGCGGTCGTAGTTGGCCAACCACGTGAGCGTCATCTCGCCGCTGTTGCCCTTCAGGTCGACCACGGCGGTGAACGAGCCGTTGTTCTTGCCTATCAGCAGTTCAGGGGCTGTGCCACCGGCCAGATTCTCGGCATAAACTTTTGTTCCGTTGCCTACCTCAGAATAAGCCGTATTCTTTGCAGAAGGCACATCGTTCTTTTCATAAGCACTCCAGTCTTCCGACCAGATGACATTCTCGGCAAAGGCCGAACTGCACACAAGCATCAGCATGCTGAGCAGCGAGAAGCGTAAAGATTTCTTCATAGTCTGAAAATGTTTTGTTAAAATGGTTTGAAGTTAATATGAAATGAATTTGGGTGCAAAGTTACTCAAAAGAATTTAAACCTGCACATCTTTTTCCGCTAATTTTTTGCGATTTCCGCATTTTTCATTATCTTTGCAGGTTGAAACAGAATTAAATCAAGACAAAACGATATGGAATACAACTTCAGAGAGATCGAAAAGAAGTGGCAGAAGCGGTGGGTCGACACAGGCATCTATCGCGTGGTGGAGGACGAGCGGAAGAAGAAATTCTACGTGCTCAACATGTTCCCATACCCCTCAGGCGCCGGACTCCACGTGGGCCATCCACTGGGCTACATCGCCTCCGACATCTATGCCCGATATAAGCGGCTGCGCGGATATAACGTGCTGAACCCCATGGGCTACGACGCCTACGGACTGCCCGCAGAGCAGTATGCCATCCAGACCGGACAGCACCCCGCCATCACCACCGAGAAGAACATCCAGCGCTATCGCGAGCAGCTCGACAAAATAGGCTTCTCGTTCGACTGGAGCCGCGAGGTCAGAACCTGCGACCCGCAATACTACCACTGGACGCAGTGGGCCTTCCAGCGCATGTTCAAGAGCTACTACTCGCTCTCCTCGCAGAAGGCTCAGCCGACGATCAAGCTCATCGAGCACTTCGAGCTCATGGGCACGGAGAACTGCGGCGCTCTGGGCACCGAGGAGCTCCACTTCACGGCCAGCGACTGGGCGTCGTTCTCGGAGAAGAAGAAGCAGGAGGTGCTGATGAACTATCGCATCGCCTACCTGGCCGAGACGATGGTCAACTGGTGCCCCGCGCTGGGCACGGTGCTGGCCAACGACGAGGTGGTCAACGGCGTCTCCGAGCGCGGCGGCTATCCCGTCGAGCAGAAGAAGATGCGGCAGTGGTGTCTGCGCGTCTCGGCCTACGCCCAGCGACTGCTCGACGGCCTCGACGAGATCGACTGGAGCGACTCCCTCAAGGAGGCCCAGCGCAACTGGATCGGCCGCTCCGAAGGCACCGAGATGGTCTTCAAGGTAGCTGACAGCGACAAGCACTTCACCATCTTCACCACCCGCGCCGACACCATCTTCGGCGTCACCTTCATGGTGCTCGCCCCTGAGTCGGAGCTCGTCGACCAGCTCACCACGCCCGAGCAGCGCCAGGCCGTCGACGAATACCTCGCCTACGTCAAGAAGCGCACCGAGCGCGAGCGCCAGACCGACCACTCCGTCACCGGCGTCTTCTCAGGCTCCTACGCCATCAACCCCTTCACGGGCGAGAAGATCCCCATCTGGATCGCCGAATATGTCCTCGCAGGCTACGGCACCGGCGCCATCATGGCCGTCCCGGCCCACGACTCGCGCGACTATGCCTTCGCCCGCCACTTCGGACTCCCCATCGTCCCCGTCATCGAGGGCGCCGATGTCTCCGAGCAGAGCCAGGACGCCAAGGAGGGCATCATGTGCAACTCGCCTGCCGCCGGTCCGGTGAATGGCGGCAGTGCCGCCATTAGCGACGGCTTCTCCCTCAACGGCCTCACCGTCAAGGAAGCCATCGCCGCCACGAAGAAATACGTCACCGAGAAGGGCCTCGGACGCGTCAAGGTCAACTATCGCCTGCGCGACGCCATCTTCTCGCGACAGCGCTACTGGGGCGAGCCCTTCCCCGTCTACTATAAGGACGACATGCCCTACATGATTCCCAAGGAGTGCCTGCCGCTGGAGCTCCCCGAGGTCGACGAGTATAAGCCGACCGAGACGGGCGAGCCCCCGCTGGGCCGCGCCAAGCGATGGGCATGGGACACGAAGACCGACACTGTGGTCGATTGTTCAGCAATCGACAATAAGACCGTCTTCCCCCTCGAGCTCAACACGATGCCCGGATTCGCCGGGTCGTCAGCCTACTACCTGCGCTACATGGACCCCCACAACGACCACGCACTCGTAGGCCGCGACGCCAACGAGTACTGGCGCTCCGTCGACCTCTACGTCGGAGGCTCAGAGCACGCCACAGGCCACCTCATCTACTCGCGCTTCTGGAACAAGTTCCTCTACGACTCGGGCTACACCTGCGAGGACGAGCCCTTCCGCAAGCTCGTCAACCAGGGCATGATCCAGGGATGGTCGAGCTTCGTCTTCCGGCTCAAGGGCACCAACCGCTACGTCTCCTACGACCTGCTCGAGACCACATTCGACAACGAGGCCAAGAAGCAGCGCTACTACTACCAGGGCCAGGAGGCCGACCCCATCTACACCGACATCAGCACCGTCGACGGCAAGGAGCTCGACGTGGAGAAGATACGCCAGTGGATGCCCGACTTCAAGGACGCCGAGTTCACGATGAACGCCGAGGGCAAGTATATCGTCATGCAGGCCATCGAGAAGATGTCGAAGTCGAAGTATAACGTCGTCAACCCCGACGACATCTGCGAGCGCTACGGCGCCGACACGCTCCGACTCTACGAGATGTTCCTCGGACCCGTCGAGCAGTCGAAGCCATGGGACGTCGCTGGCATCGACGGCTGCCACCGCTTCCTCCGCAAGTTCTGGAATCTCATAGCCCCCGTGGCCGACGCCTCGGAGACCGCACAGGAGGCCTCCCCCGAAGAGCTCAAGGCCCTGCACAAGCTCATCAAGAAGGTGACGCAGGACATCGAGGCCTTCTCGTACAACACCGCCATCTCGGCCTTCATGATCGCCACCAACGAGCTCAGCGCCCTCAAGACGAAGAACCGCGACGTCCTCCGCACCCTCGTCGTCCTCATCGCACCCTTCGCCCCCCACATCGCCGAGGAGCTATGGGAGATGCTCGGCGGTGAGGGCTCCGTCTGCGACGCCCAGTGGCCCGAGTGGGACGAGCAGTACCTCGTCGAGAGCCAGGTGAAGATGGGCGTGGCCTTCAACGGCAAGGCCCGCTTCGAGATGCAGTTCGCCGCAGATGCCGACAACGCCGCCATCGAGCAGGCCGTCCGCGCCGACGAGCGCACCGCCCGCTACACCGACGGCAAGCAGATCGTGAAAGTCATCATCGTGCCCAAGCGCATGGTCAATATCGTATGCAAGTGAGAAAAGAGAGGTGAGAAGTGAGAAGTGAGAAGTGAGAAGTGAGAAGTGAGAAGTATAGTTACATGAATACCTCTGACAATTCTGCCGGCAAAACTAATAAAACTTCTCACCTCTCACTTCCCACCTCTCACTTCCCACCTCTCACTTCTCACCTAAAAGAAAGAATCTATGACCTTAAATCACAAACTGATCATGAAGGAAGTGCAGGACTACGTCTTCATCACCATGGGACTGATCCTCTACGCCTTCGGATTCACCGTCTTCCTCATGCCCTATGAGATCGTGACGGGCGGCGTGGCCGGCATCTCGGCCATCGTCTTCTATGCTACGACCTTCCCGCTGGAATACACCTACTTCGGCATCAACGTCGTCCTGGGCATCGTCGCCCTGCACATACTCGGATGGAAATTCCTGTCGAAGACCATCTATGCCTTCACCATGCTCTCCATCCTGCTCGGACTCTTCCAGCAGCTCATGCCCGTCGACGAGAGCGGACACTTCATCAAGATCCTGGGCGAGGGACAGAACTTCATGTCGCTCATCATCGGCTGCACCATGACGGGCTCCTCGCTCGGCATCGTCTTCCTCAACAACGGCTCGACGGGCGGCACCGACATCATCGCCGCCTCAGTCAACAAGTATCACGACGTCTCGCTCGGCACCGTCCTGACCATGCTCGACCTCGTCATCATCGGCTCCTGTCTGCTCATACCGCAGTTCGGCGACATGCTCCAGCGCGCCCACATGGTCGTCTTCGGCCTCTGCACGATGGTCATCGAGAACTTCATGCTCGACTTCCTGATGAACCGCCAGCGCCAGTCGGTGCAGTTCATGATCTTCTCCAGCAAGTGGCAGGAGATTGCCAACGCCATCGGCATGAAGCTCAACCACGGCGTCACCATCCTCGACGGCCACGGATGGTACACGGGACAGGAGCGCAAGGTGCTCTGTATCCTGGCCAAGAAGAGCGAGAGCACCGTCATCTTCCGCCTCATCAAGTCGATCGACCCGCAGGCCTTCGTCTCGCAGAGCGCCGTCATCGGCGTCTTCGGCGAGGGATTCGACCAGATTAAGGTAAAAACGAAAAACGAAAAGTGAAAAATTTGCTACCGCCGGATAAGGGAATAGGGAATAGTGAAAAGTGAAAAATTTGCTACCGCCGGATAAGGGAATAGGGAATAGTGAAAAGTGAAAAATTTGCTACCGCAATAATATGATGAAGATTGTCTTTGCAACAAACAACAAGCATAAGCTGGAGGAGATCCGCCAGATCCTCGGACCGCAGTTCGAGGTGCTCTCGCTCAGCGACATCGGATGCCATGAGGACATCCCCGAGACGGGCATGACCCTCAAGGAGAACGCCCTCCAGAAGGCCCGCTACGTCTACGACCACTACCACGTCAGCTGCTTCGCCGACGACACGGGCCTCGAGGTCGACGCCCTCGGCGGACGGCCCGGCGTCTTCTCAGCCCGCTACGCCAACGTCATGTTTTCTGCGGCAATGCCGCAGAACACCGGACAGGCAATGCCGCAGAACACCGGACAGGCAATGCCGCAGAACGGCGGACAGGAGGCTCCGCAGCCCCACGATTCTGAGGCCAACATGACGCAGCTGCTGAGCGAATTAGCAGAAAATAACAATCGGAAGGCACGATTTCGCACCATCATTGCGTTATTAATAAAGCACGACGTATGCCCATGCGGGTGCACGAGCGTGAAGGAGGAGCACCTCTTCGAAGGCATCGTGGAGGGCGAGATCACGCGTGAGCGCAGCGGTGCGGCCGGTTTCGGCTACGACCCCGTCTTCCGCCCCGCGGGCTACGACCAGACCTTCGCCGAGCTGGGCAACGACATTAAAAACCAAATCAGCCACCGGGCCCGCGCCACACAGAAACTGGCTGAATTCTTACTTAACAACACCACCAAAAGATGATGAAACGATTAGCAACACTACTCTCACTCGTGGCCCTCACCACCCTGACGGCCATCGCTCAAGTAGGCACGTGGAAGGCTTACCTCTCCTACTACGAGCCCCAGCAAATAGTCAAGGGCGGGGATAAGCTCTACGTGCGGGCCTCCAACGGGCTCTACTCCTACAACCTCAGCGACCACAGCATCACCACCTTCGACAAGGTGCGCCAGCTGAACGACAGCCGTGTGAACGCCATCGCATGGAACCAGCAGGTGGGCCGCCTCATCGTCGTCTATGAGAACGGCAACATCGACCTCATCGACGGCAACGACAACGTGGTCAACATCAGCGCCCTCTACTCGAAGGTGATGATGCAGGACAAGACGGTCAACAACGTCTTCATCCACCAGCAGTATGCCTACCTGGCCACGGCCTTCGGCGTCGTCAAGGTGAACATGCAGCGGGCGGAGATCAGCGAGTCGTACATCCTCAACCAAAACATCACCAACGTGGAAGTGAAGGGCGACAGCCTCTATGCCAAGATTGTCGACACTTGGACGGAGAATAACGGCACCCCCGTCATTCCCTACCAATACGATGGCGATATCATTGATTTCTACAACAACTGGAACAAGACCCACACCGTCAACACCGCTATTTCTGGCGCACTGAATGACAACCTCATCGACCCCCACAACTGGAAATTGCTGGACAACGTCCCCGCAGGTATGTTCAGCGAGGACCTCTCCGACTGGAACGACAACATCGAGCTGGTGCGCACGCTCAACCCCGGCGGTCCGAAGAATAACAACTTCGCTTTCATGCGCTTGAAGAACAAGAAGCTCTACACCGTCGGCGGCGGCTATGCCGCCGGCACCGAGCTCAACCGTCCGGCCACCGTGCAGGTCCTCGACACGAAGGACGACGACTGGATCTTCCTCCAGGACGACGTCAAGGGCAACTTCCCCGGCACGGAGGTCTCCAACTGGCAGTTCATCGACATGCTGACGGTCGACGTCGACCCGCTCGACGAGAACCACGTCTTCGCCGGCGGCCGCACCGGACTCTACGAATACTACGGCGAGGAGCTGAAGAACTACTGGAACAAGGACAACAGCATCCTCCAGTCAGCCACGTCGAGCAACCGCTACGTCATCATCGCCGGCATGTGCTACGACAAGGAGGGCAACCTCTGGATGCTGCAGACCGGCACGCCCACCAACTCGCTCGTCGAGCTGACCAAGGACGGTGAGTGGAAGAGCCTGCCCCACCAGGAGCTGTCCAACGGACAGAGCAGCCTCTTCGGACTGTCGCGCATCACCGAGGACAGCCGCGGACTCCTCTGGTTCATCAACGCCCACTGGGAGACGCCCGCCTTCTTCAGCTATAACCCCGAGACGGACCAGATCATCATCAACCACCGCGCCTTCCGCAATCAGGACGGCATCAACTACGCCAGCTACAACCCCCACGACATCACAGAGGACCTGGACGGCAACATGTGGCTCAGCACGATGGACGGCCCCTTCATGCTCGAGGCCGCCAGCGTAGGCGACAACGACGCCTATCTGACGCAGGTCAAGGTGCCCCGCAACGACGGCACCAACTATGCCGACTACCTGCTGTCGGGCGTCAACATCAGGAGCATGGTCATCGACGGCGGCAACCGCAAGTGGTTTGCCACGACGGCCAACGGCGTCTACGTCATCAGCGCCGACAACCTGAGCCAGGTGGCCCACTTCACCACGTCGAACAGCCCGCTGCTCTCCGACCGCATCGAGTCGATCGCCATCGACAACGAGACGGGCGAGGTCTTCATCGGCACCGAGAACGGCCTCTGCTCCTACATGAGCGACGCCACCAACGCCGTCGAGTCGATGGAGAAGGACAACGTCTGGGCCTATCCCAACCCCGTGGTTCGCGGCTACGACGGACTCATCACCGTCGTCGGCCTCAGCTTCGACGCCGACGTGAAGATCCTCTCCACCAGCGGACAGCTCGTCGCCCAGGGCCGCTCCAACGGCGGCACGTTCACCTGGAACGGCCGCGACCGCAGCGGCAAGCGCGTGGCCAGCGGCATCTACATGGTGGCCGCCGCCACGAGCGACGGCAAGAAGGGCACCGTCTGCAAAATCGCAATCATCAACTAAATGAACGATAAAAGACAACTTGGTGCTAATGATTTTAGTTACAGACCCCACCCCCAACCCCTCCCCTTGAAGGGAGGGGAGCAAGCCTCCCCCGGCCCCTCCGAAGGAGGGGAGCAAGCCTCCCCCGACCCCTCCGAAGGAGGGGAGAAACCCCTCCCGGCCTCCCCGAAGGGGAGGAGTGGCTGGCGCACTGCCCGACGGGGAATGACGGCGCAGCTGCTCCCCTCCCTTCAAGGGGAGGGGTTGGGGGTGGGGTCTCTAACTAAATCATTCCAAGGTGGGGTCTCTAACCAAATCATACCAAAAGTTTACTAAATGAAGTCGTGCGAGCATTCCCTAACAAGCAGAATGACCGATAAGTCAGCCTGGGCGGTTTACTTATTGGTTAATTCTGCTTTTATATTCAAATACGTCGCCCGCACACCCTACAGCCCCCTCCTCTTTTTCCTCCTCTGGCTCATCGTCGCGGCAGGCGCCGTCTGGGCCTTCCGCCGCATCATCCGCAGCGAGCAGAGCGCCCGCTGCGCCACGATAGCGATGGGTGTCGCGGCCGTGGCCCTCATCGCGACGCTGCTCATCGTCGTCGACCCCCTCAGCGTCAACGTCGACCGCTGGTCGGCCACGACCTACTGGCTCGACGCCCTCGCCGACGGCGTCTATCCCTACGGCGTCCACACCCACGTCTGCGAGACCAACTACCCGTCGCCCTTCCCCCTCTGGCATTATCTCAACCTGCCCTTCTGGCTGATGGGCGACGTCGGCCTCGGGCTCATCTTCTTCCTCCTCCTCTTCGCGGCCACCCTGCAGTGGTACCAGCGCTCCTGGCGCCTCACCGCCCTAGCCCTCATGCTGCTGCTCCTCTCGCCCGCCTACTGGTGGGAGGTGGCCGTGCGCAGCGACGGCCTGAGCAACGCCATCCTCATCTTCTGCGCCGTCCTCTTCATGGAGCGCCGCCGCATCAGCTTCACCACCCGCTGGCCCCTCGCAGCACTCATCGTCGGACTGGCCGCCTCCACCCGCCTCTCCGCCATCATCCCCCTGGGACTCTATCTCGCTGCCAGCTATCTGCGCAGTAGCCGGCTGAGCCTCTGTCTGTCGCCACTCATCGCCGTCCTGACCGTCGGCTTCTTCTTCCTGCCCTTCATCCTCTGGGACACCGCGACGTGGCCCTTCCTCAGCCGCAACCCCCTGCTCACCCAGTCGTCCACCGGCAACCCCTGGACCCTCCTCGTCATGGCCGCCGTCGCCCTGCTGCTCGTCTTCTATTATAACACCGACCTGCGCCGCTACATGACCAGCACGGCCGCCTTCATGTTCGTCTTCTTCCTCGTAGCCATCACCTACAACCACCTCGCCAACCATGCCGGCACGCACCCCTTCGACGATGCCGACTTCGACATATCCTACCTCTCGCTGTCACTGCCATACGCCCTCTATGCCATCGCAGCCCCAAAAACACCATCACTGAGCACATGAAAAGAGTATCCGTCATCATCCCCTGCTACAACGAGCAGGCCAACATACAGCCCCTCTACGAGGCCCTCACGCGGCTCTTCGAGAGCCAGCCGCAATATGAATGGGAAGTCGTCATGATCAACGACGGCAGCACCGACCAGACCCTCAGCGAGATCCGCCGACTCCGCGAGCACGACCCACGCATCTGCTACGTCGACCTCTCGCGCAACTTCGGCAAGGAGCGCGCCATGCTCGCCGGCTTCGACTACGTCACGGGCGACTGCGCCGCCATCATCGACGCCGACCTGCAGCATCCCCCCATGGTCATCGCCCAGATGCTACGTCTCTGGGAGCAGGGCTATCAGGACGTCTACGCCCAGCGCCAGACGCGCGGCCGCGAGAGCTTCATGCGCAAGCACCTGACGCGCATCTACTATCGCATCCTGCAGCGCATGGCCGACACCGAGGTGCTCATCAACGTGGGCGACTTCCGGCTGCTCGACCGCCGATGCATCGACGCCCTGCGACAGCTGCGCGAGACGCAGCGCTACACCAAGGGCCTCTACTGCTGGATCGGATTCCGCAAGACGTTCGTACCCTTCACCACCGACGACCGCCGACGGGGCCACTCCTCGTTCAACGCCTGGAAGCTCTTCAACCTCGCCGTCGAGGGCATCACCAGCTACTCAACGGCCCCCCTGCGCATGGCCACCGTCATGGGCACCGCCATCTCCCTCATGGCCTTCGTCTACATGATCGTCGTCCTGCTGAAGACCATCATCGTCGGCGAGCCCGTCCCGGGCTATCCCACGCTCATCTGCGTCATCCTACTGCTCGGCGGACTGCAGCTGCTCTCCATCGGCATCATCGGCGAATACCTCAGCCGCATCTTCCACGAAACGAAGCAGCGGCCCGTCTACATCGTCAACGAGCTGGCCGTCAACGAGCAGCCGAACGCGCCCGATTTGTAAACAAAATTCGCAGTTTTCCGGCCCATTCAGCTAACCCTTTGATTTTCAACAGAATAATATATGCGTAAACAAGAAACGGTCCTTCTCCATCCAAGAAGCGGTGCTTTTCCGATTGAAAAGCGGCACTTCTCTGCCCGAAAAGCACCGCTTCCCGTCGAGTGGGGTAGGGCAGTGTCAAGAAAAATGATAGTCCTACGGAGCCTCATCGTCCTCCTGCTCATTGCCGCCTCCACAACCCAGGCCCGTGCACAGCTCATCATCGACGGCCGCGCCACCCACTACGACGCGCGCACCAACACGCTGCTGGCCAGCGTCCCGCGACAGCTCTTCGGCACGTCGCCCGTGCTCAGCGTCAGCACGTCCGACTCCCTCTGGGCCAGCGTCAGCATCGCCTCACAGCCCGTCCAGGACAGCTGCTACTTCCGCAAGATCCGCGCCGGCGTCATCTATCCCGTCGTCATGACCGACACACTCGGCCAGACCGTCGTGCGCAACCTGCAGTTCACCTTCCTCCCCGTCGTCCATCTCCACGGACAGATAGGCTACGACTACATCGACGCCACCATCGACTTCACCGACCCCGACGCACCCTCCACCGCGCAGCTCGCCACACGCGTCAGATGGCGCGGCGGCACCACCAACGCCCCCGGCAAGCACAAGCGCAACTACAAGCTGAAGCTCGCCCAGGACACCACCCTGCTCGGCATGCGCCACGACGACAGCTGGATCCTCGACGCCGGACAGGCCGACGTCTTCCGACTGCGCAACCGCATCGCCATGGACCTGTGGAACGACATGGCCCCCAAGCCCTACTGGGCCGACCGCGAGCCCGAGGCCCGCTCGGGCGTCAGCGGCCGCGTCGTCGAGGTCTTTCTAGACGACGACTATCGCGGCTTCTACAACCTCTCGGAGAACATGGACCGCAAGCAACTGAAGATCCGCAAGGTCAACCCCGAGACGGGCCAGATACGCGGATGCCTCTACAAGGGCATCAACTGGGACGCCACACAGATGTTCGACTCCATCACCGCCTACGACAACACCCGCGGCCGCCTGCGCGGATTCGAAGTCAAATACCCCGACCTCGAGGACAACGACACCACCGACTGGGCACCGCTCGTCGAGGCCATCAACATCGCCCGAACCAGCACCGACGAGGACTTCGCACAGTGCGTCGAAGACTACTACGACCTGGAGCCCATCTTCTACTACAACATATTCGCCAGCATCACCAACGCCTACGACAACAGCGGCAAGAACATGTACTGGGCCGTCTACGACAAGAACATCGACCGCCGACTGACACCCGCACCATGGGACCTCGACGCCACCTTCGGACAGCGCTGGGGCGCCGTCCTCACGGGCGAGGAGGACCCCGAGGTGAACCCCATCGTGCCGGAGAGCATGAACGACGTCGACGTCTTCATCTTCTACTGGCTCCTCAAGACCAACTACAAGGGCTACAACGACCGGCTCAACAGCCGCTACCGCGAGATGCGACAGCCTGGCGGACTGCTCCACACCGACTCGCTCATCCAGCGCTTCACCGACTACTACGAGCTCATCACCGCCAGCGGCGCCGCACAGCGCGAGGCAGGCCTCTGGAGCGGCGACAGCGACGTCAAGGGCGAGGCCATCGACTTCGACGCCGAGTACGCCTACATCTGTCAGTGGATCGAGCGCCACATGGACGAGATCGACCGCCACTCCTTCCCCCTCTACTTCAACGACGCCTTCTTCGGCCGCGACTCAGAAGGCATCGCCGCCGTCCCCGCAGAAACAGATGGGGCGGGGTATGTATATGACCTGCAGGGGCGACGCGTCGGCGACACCTCTCAGTTCTCAACTCTCAGTTCTCAGCTTCGACCAGGACTCTATGTCGACGGCAGAGGGCGGAAAGTGGTAGTAAGGAGACGATAGAGTGGGGGGGTGCTATAATAATATAGAAATGGTTCTGTTTAATTAAATATAGAAATGGTTCTTATGAAGAAGTTAGAGACCCCACCCCCAACCCCTCCCCTTGAGGGGAGGGGAGAAAGCCTCCCCCAACCCCTCCGAAGGAGGGGAGTGGCTACCGCACTGCCCGTCGCGGATGACGGCGCAGCTGCTCCCCTCCCTTCAAGGGGAGGGGTTGGGGGTGGGGTCTCTAACTTCATTATACATCACTAATATACTATAAACACAATCAATAAAAAAAATGTTGCATCCTTGTCGTCGTCTGATCACGCTCCTGCTGCTCATCCTGACAGCAGCGACGGCCCGTGCACAGACCGACGCCTACGATGCCGACAACTACCGGCCGAAGAACGACCAGACCGTCGTCAGCCGCACCAACCTGCCCATCGTCTTCATCGACACCCGCGGCACAATTATCCACAAGGCCTACCGCGTGGCCGTCCGGATGAAGGTCATCGACAATCCTGACGGCATGAACTACGGCGACACCATCGCCAACCCCGACCAGCGCGCCGACTACGACGGATGGATAGCCCTACGCTATCGGGGCAACTCCTCCTTCTCGCTCTCAGCCAAGAAACCCCTCAGCCTGAAGACCATCGAGACCGACGACGTCGACGGACCGAAGCGCAAGACAACACTGCTAGGCATGCCACGCGACCACGAATGGGTGCTGCTGGCACCCTTCAACGACCGCAGCATGATCCGCGACGCACTCATGTTCCAGCTGGCCCGACCCTTCTTCGAGTTCACACCACGCGTGCGCCACTGCGAGGTCGTCATCGACGGCACCTACTACGGCGTCTACGTCATGGCCGAGACGCCCCGCAAGGGCAAGAACCGCCTCAACCTCGACGACCCGGGCTCTGAGGGCGACGCACTCACGGGCGGCTACCACCTGCAGGTCGACCGCAACGACGAGCCGACGTTCGCCTCGCGCTATCCTGCCGTCGACGCTGACGGCAATGCCTACCGCCGCTACTATCGCATCTACTTCCAGTATGAAGACCCCGACTACGACGAGATCACCGCCCAGCAGCGACAATACATCCAGCAGCAGGTATACCGCATGGAGAGCAGCCTCAAGAGCGACGACTTCGCCGACCCCGACACGGGCTACCGACAGTATCTCGACGTCACCTCCTTCATCGACCAGATGCTGACGCAGGAGTTCGCTGCCAACATCGACGCCTACCGCCAGAGCTTCCACATCTACAAGCGGCGCGACAGCCAGGACCCGCGGTTCAAGACCACCATCTGGGACTTCAACATCGCCCTGGGCAATGCCAACTATATCGGCGCGTGGCGCACCGACGGGTGGCACTATCAGAACACGTGGGAGTCAGACCTGACGGCCTACTATAAGATTCCCTTCTGGTGGGCCAGGCTGATGGAGGACTCCACCTACGTCAGCGAGCTGCGCCAGCGATGGGCCCTCTATCGACGCACCACCTACAGCGACCGCCACATCACCCATACCATCGACTCGCTCGTCAGCCTGCTCGACGCCGACGGCGCCCGCGAGCGCAACTATCAGACGTGGCCCATCTGGGGCCGCGCCATCTGGCCCGTGCCTTACCATAAGATGGTCAACACGTGGGAAAAGGAAATCGAATACCTCAGGACGTGGATCACGGAGCGCCTCCACTGGATGGACACGGAGCTTGGCTACGTCGCTGAGGAGCCACAGCCCGAGCCGCTGACCATCGAGCCCGAGGTCAAGGCCTACTATAACATGAAGGGCCAGCGGCTGCCCTCGATGCGCTCGGCCACGGGCTTCGTCATCATACTCTACACCGATGGAACAACAAAGAAAATCTACATCCGCCCCTGACGCCGGACGGCGCATGACGCACGTCGACATGCTCAAGGCGCTGGCCATGCTGCTGGTCGTCATGGGCCATGTCTTCTACTTCTCGACCTACAACGAGACGGCGTTCGACGACGAGCTGATCTTCAACGTCATCTGCACCTTCCACGTGCCCCTGTTTTGGTTTCTCTCTGGCTTCGTCGTCTATGAGGCGCCCTCGATGCGCAAGTCGATGCGCAAGTCGTGGAGTTTCCTCCGACCCATGCTCGTCGTCGGACTGGCCAACGCCCTGCTCATCGGCAAGGTCAGCGACTTCTTCCTCAGCGGCGGCCACAACGGCTACTGGTATCTCCTGGCCCTCGCCATCTTCTACCTCGTCATGCCTGTATTCCGGGTAACGTCAAATCTGCTGATAAATAAAAAAGGTTACACGTTCCTGGCTGACGTCCTGCTGGCCATGGCCGTCTGGATGGTGTTCAAGGTGCTGCTGCATCTGCCCGACCCAATCGGGTCGATGTTCAATATCTACAGTTGCTTCACCTTCTGGCCCTTCTTCATCATCGGCTTCCTCGTGAGGAAATATGAGCTGCAGCGACTGCTCACCCAACGCCACAGCCTCGCCAAGGGACTCCTCCTGGCCGCCGCCTACGTGCTGACGCTCACGGCCTGCTACGACAGGCTGCAGACGCTGGAAGGACTGACGTCCGTCGTCGTCGAGGGCCTCATCGCCCTGCTGGCCATCGCAGCCCTCTTCGCCCTGTTCTATCAGCTGCGCGACAACCGGACAGCGGTCAGCCGACAGCTCCTCTTCGTCGGCCGCCACACGCTCCACATCTACATCTTCCACTACTTCTTCATCCGCTTCATCTCGACGCCCTTCCTGCAGGGGCCGCAGATAAACGTGCTCCTGAAGCTGGTCATCGTCACGGCCATTGCCGTAGCCGTCGTCTATGCCTCCATCCTGCTGGGCTGGCTCTACGACAGGGCCAAGCAGCGGCTCACTCGTATTCTATGTGGTTCAAGCGCCGCATGATGTTGGTCATGGGGCGGGTGAACACGAGGTAGGGCCGTCCGCTGACCTCCACGACCTCATAGCGATAGTCGTCGACCTCGTAGGTCGGCTCCTTGTAGGCCAGCAGCCGCTGGTGGGGCATCAGTCGGCTCAGGTCCTCATCGTCGAGCACGAAGGTCACCTTGCTGACCGCTGTCGTCGACTCAGGCAACTGCCATACGTAGAGCGAGCGGTCGGCGCTGAGCTCCGGCTCAGCATAGGCCGCCGGGTCGTGACAGATGCGGTTGACGACGTCTGCAGGCAGGAAGACGAGCTTCTCCTTGCCATAGAGCTTGGCCGCACAGCGCATGTTGACGTCGGTAGAATCGAAGGCCATGTAGGAGCAATAGTATCCGAACGTGATGCATGGATTGACGTAGTGGCTGCGGAAATAGTCCATCACCCGGTTCTCGCCACGCACGGGACAGCTGACGGCGATCAGCTCGCGGCCCGGCGACATCATCTGCGCCTCGGCCTTGCGCCAGCAGTCGAGGTTCTCCTGCCTGACCATATAGGCCGGCACGAACATGATCAGCATGACGACCGAGGCCAGCGCGGCCAGCCGCCGCTGCCACAGGCTGCCCAGCCGCATCGCCAGCATCCCGACCAAGAGCGTCATCGAGATGAACTCGACGAAGAAGCAGACGCGCTCAAGGTTGGTGCCGCACAGCACGACGATGCCTACGGCTGCCAACAACGCCACAAAGGCCGGTAAACGCTCGCTGACGGCCTTTCTCGTCGCCGCCTTATCCCTCAGCCAGCAGATGGCCAGAGTGAGCAGGAGGAGCCAGAAAACGCGCATATTGAACACCAGGTTGACTGCTCCGCTCAGGAGGCGGTTCATCATGCTGATGCCCTCCGTGGAGCGGTTCCAGATGCCGGGCGAGGCGAGCACGCAGAGGGTGCCCACCATATACCACAGCATGGGGATCGCGAGGCGTCGGGCCGTCGGCTCCTTCCTGTTGATAAAGAGATAGGCAGCGAAGCCTATGCTCATGGGCAGCGAGAGCCCCTCGTGGCTGCAGCCGACGAAGAAGGCCAGCGGCGAGAGCAGCACCGTCGCCACGCTCAGCGGCCGCTCCTTAAGGCGTCGCATCCAGAGTAGCAGGCCCATCGTGGCGGTGAGCACCCACAGGTAGTTGAACGTGCCGAGGTCCCACAGCAACGTCGTCGCCAGTCCCTGGAAGACGACGAGCACGAAGAAGCTGACCATCACGGCCGCAAAGAGCCGTCGGGCGGGGTCGGCCGTCAGCCAGACGCTCGTCAGATGGACGAGCAGGACGAAGAGCAGCGCATTCAGCACCTGCAGCACCACAGGGGGAATGAAGACGAGGAAGGCCTGCGCCAGCAGATGGACCACCCACCGGCCGTTGGTCGACATATAGTGGGTCCACTGCGATCGGAACAGGTCGCCCAGCGAACGAATCGGCTCGACGGGCGCCGACTCGTCCTCATGCCACATGAACCGGTAGATCATGTCGTCGCTTAGCGTCGGCGCATCGAGCAGGTTCAGGCAGAGCATGGCCACGCCGAGCAGGGTGAGGAAGAGATAGTAGGATTTCTGTTGCTTCATGCGTTTCTCATTTTTTGGCTCAGCCATGCATAGAGCCGTCTGAGGCGAAGGCTCGGCAGGGCGAAGAACAATCGTTGCTTCAAGGTCAGGGGCCGGCCCAGTCGGCGGGCGTCGGCGAGCAGTTCCTGATAGTAGCGGCTCGCTGACCACTCCTGGCGGCGCTGCCACGTGGCCACGGCGAACATGTTCGCCAGGCGGTCGCAGAGCATGTCAGCCTCGTAGGCCGCACGACAGTCGGCAGGGATCGACAGTCGGCGCAGCTCGTTCAGCTCATAGCAATAGTCGGCCGTCCAGCGGAATGAGTTCGACGTATGCTCAGCGCCCTTGTCATAGACTGACTCGCGGACGACGGCCACGGGCCGCTCTGTGCTGAACGCCAGCCGCAGCCAGAAGAGATAGTCCTCGCCGTTGACGATATGTCGCGGCACGTCAAACAGCCATGGCGTCAGCACGCTGCGGCGATAGAGGTTGCCCCAGGGCACACCGATGGGTCCGTCGGCCCGCACGGCCATGGGTCGGAAGTCGGCCATGGGGATGAGCTCCCTGTGCTCATCGGGCAGCAGATGGCCGTTGCCCAGCACGATGTCGACGTCGGGCGTCGCCTTAGCCAACAACAGCTCGAGGGCGTTCGCAGGCAGACGGTCGTCGCTGTCGACGAAGCTGACCCACTCGCCGCGGGCCCGGCTGACGCCCACGGCGCGGGCTACGGAGCGCCCCTTGTTAGGCTGGTGGACGGCGCTGACGCGGCGGTCCTTCGCCGCATAGCCGTCGATGATCGTTGCCGTCGCATCCTCCGACCCGTCGTCGACGAGCCACAGCTCCACGTCCTCCACTGTCTGCCGCAGGATGCTCTCGATGCACTCCGCAATGGTGTCGGCTGAATTATATATAGGTACGACGACTGAAATCATATGTTATAGATAGGAAAACCTCTTATTTAGTTTTTAGGTTATAAAAAAAAGCAGTGTGGATTAATTAGAGACCTCACCCCCAGGAATATGGTGTATGAAGAAGTTAGAGACCCCACCCCCGACCCCTCCCCTTGAAGGGAGGGGAGTGGCTACCGCATTGTCCGACGGAAATGACGGCGCAGCTGCTCCCCTCCCTTCAAGGGGAGGGGTTGGGGGTGGGGTCTGTAACTTTCTCATACGAAAGCTGCCTGACACTTTTCTTTATTCGAAGAAAAATCAGCGCTGCCTGCTGACCACCTTGCGGTATCCGCCCTGGCCGTCGGGCTGCAGATAGATGCCACCACGGGGCTGACCCCCAGACACCCGGCGACCTGACAGGTCATAACAGACAGCGGCGCCAGCAGCGGCTGAAACGCGCTGTTCGTCGATGCCCGTGGTGGGCGTGAAGGGATTCTCCTGCTCCTCAGGAATCTCCTCGAGCATCTCGGCGCAGAAGAAGTCGATATCCTCCTGGCTGACGCCCAGCTTGATCCGGAAGTAGCTGTTGAAGCGGTCGCGCAGCGTCTCGCCCTCCATGCCGTCGATGAAGTTGAAGACCTCGTCGATGGACTCCTTCTTGTCGAGTCCGGTGGTCATGAAGCTCAGCTCATAGTCCTTGATGAGCTCGCTGTAAGGCACGCCCAGCAGACCCTCGAGCAGGAACGACAGATAGCCCGTGCGGTCGCGGCCGTAGATGCAGTGATAATAGATGCCGCGGCCCACGCGCAGGTTGTTGACGATGAACTCAAACTCCTGGCGCCACTTGTATTTCCACAGATACGTGTCGATGTTCGACGGAATCTGGCCGCTGTCGTTCGTGTAGAGATAAGTGGGCACCTCGCCGGCCGGCGTAGAGCTGCTGCCATGGAACCCGAAGACGGAGACACCCGACTGCGCCTGGTTGTCGATGGCCTCACGATAGTTGCGCATGTCGATCTCAGCGTCGACACCCAGCTGGCGCAGCATCGCCAGTCCCTCAGGCGTGGCCTCGTAGGCCCAGTTGAGCTCCGAACCGCGGAAGAGCTTGCCGTAGCGGATGCGCATGCCGTCAGTGGTCTCAATGCCGCCCAGGTCGCGCACGTTTAACACGTTGCCGTCGATGCGGAGCATGCGCACCTGGCCGCTGGTCGCAATCTGACCCTTCTGCAGCAGCTGACCGGCGTCGTCCTTCACCTCATAGTAGTAGGTGCGCTGCGGGATGAGGTTATAGAGCGTCACCTTGTTGTTCTCCGTGAAGATATCGTAGACGATGGAGTCCTCGTGCGTCTTGGCGTCGCAGCAGACGATGTGGAGCGAGTCGGTGCGATAGTACGGCACGTCGATGACGAGCGGGTTGGGATGATAGACGACGATGCCGCCATAAGACTTATAGTCGTTCATACGGCTGGGCTCGCCAGGCATGTAGGACACCTCCTTCATGTAGCGCCTGACGATCTCGTTCTCGAGGTTGACCTTGTAGTTGAGCTCAAAGGGCTGCTGGGCCCGGCCGACAGCTGAGCCCATGATGAGCATCACGATGAGCGACAGGCTCTGCTTCAGATAACACTTATTCTTCATCTTTCTTATTATTGTTTCTATAAGTTAAGGCAAATCTCACTAACAGATAGTTGATCGGCACGACCATCACGAAGACGGGCAGCGGCGCCACCTCGCGGCTCACGCCCAGCCACAGCACCACGTTGAGCAGGCCGACGCCGATGAGATAGTTCATCACATGGCTCAGGCCGAAGCTGGCGGCACGGCCGACGGACATGCCGACGCGGAACGTGAAGCGCGACGACAGGACGTAGTTGCAGCAGAAGCTGACGGCGTAGCCGATGGTGTAAGCCAGCGTGGGGTTCATGACTGAGAGCAGCACGTAGTAGACGCCGTAGTGGATGGCCGTCGCCACGACGCCCACGACGCCGAACCGCACAATCTCGGCCATCCGGCCGCTCTTCATCCATCTCATGGGCGCGTTCAGCTCAGCTCCAGCATCCGCTCGATGGGCTTCACGGCCTCACGGGCGATGGCGGGATCGACGTCGACGCTGGGCCACTCGTACTTCAGGCAGTTGTAGATCTTCAGCAGCGTGTTCATCTTCATATACTGGCACTCGTTGCAGTGGCACCCTATCGTGCCCTCCGACACCTCAGGCGGCACGGGATAGAACACGGTCTGGGGGCACTGTCGCTCCATCTCGTGAAGGATGCCGGCCTCCGTGGCCACGATGAACGACTCGGCAGGATGCTCGACGGCATACTTCAGCAGCACGGCCGTCGATCCCACCACGTCGGCCACCCGCAGCACGGGGCCCTTACACTCGGGGTGGGCCAGCACCACGGCCTCGGGGTGCTCGCGCTTCAGCTCGAGGATGGCCTCGACGGAGAATCGCTCATGGACATGGCATCCGCCCTGCCAGAGGAGCATCTCGCGGCCCGTCACGGAGTTGATGTAGGAGCCGAGGTTATAGTCGGGTCCGAAGATGATCTTCTCGTCGCGGGGGAACGTGTCGATGATTTGTCGGGCGTTGCCGCTCGTGACGACCACGTCGGTCAGCGCCTTCACGGCGGCCGTCGTGTTGACATAGCTCACCACCTTGTAGCCCGGGTGCTCCTCCTTGAATTGCTTCAGGTCGTCAGCACGGCACGAGTCGGCCAGCGAGCAGCCCGCATTGAGGTCGGGGCAGAGCACCAGCTTGTCGGGCGACAGCAGCTTGCACGTCTCGGCCATGAAGTGGACGCCGGCCATGACGATGATCTTCGCGTCCGTCTCGGCTGCCTTGCGGGCCAGCGCCAGCGAGTCGCCGATGAAGTCGGCCGCCTCCTGGATGTCGCCCGTCGTGTAGTAGTGGGCCAGCAGGACGGCCTGTTTCTCCTGGCAGAGTCGGCGGATTTCAGCTTTCAAGTCAACGGGTTCGTCGATGTACCCCTGTTTGATCCATTCAGTTTTCAACATGACATTATAATTATATTCTTTTTTTTCTTTTTAAATAAAATAGATATGTATATGATGATGTGGCGTTGATAAGTTGATAACTTTCCGACGTTTTTCTTGCTCATCTCGTTATCCACCCGCGGTCAGACGTTTATCCACACCCTCGTTGGATTCTTTCTCGCTGTGAATGAGCCGGATGCAGCGTTTATCCACAGTTTCCGCGTTCTGGCCGTTGGCGCCTTGGTCGCATAACTTTTTTTGCTCCTGAGTGTGGAAAAACTTGTCGTTACGTGTTGGTAAACTCTGCGTAATTCACACCTGCGGATTGTCCACAGCGTTATCCACAACGTTACGGCCGAGTTATCCACACGGTTATCCACAGTTCGTGGGCTTGAAGATTAGGTCGTGGGCAAACTGATAGATGACGATGCCGGCCGTCACGGAGACGTTCATCGAGTGCTTCGTGCCCAGCTGGGGAATCTCCAGGCAGGCGTCGCTCAGGTCTATCACGTCCTGGCTGACGCCCTTCACCTCGTTGCCCAGCACGACGGCATAGCGCTTCGCCGCATCGGGACGGAACTCATGGAGCAGCGTCGACCCTTCGGCCTGCTCGATGCTCAGTATGGTGTAGCCCTGCTGGCGCAACTCGTTGACGGCCTCCGCGGCCGACGGGCAGTGGCGCCAGCTGACGCTGTCCTCAGCGCCCAGGGCGGTCTTGTGGATCTCGGGGTGGGGTGGGGTGCCGGTGATGCCGCAGAGGACGACCTCCTCGACGAGGAACGCATCGGCCGTGCGCAGCACCGACCCCACGTTGTGCATTGAGCGCACATCGTCGAGCACGACCGTCAGCGGCAGTTTCCTGGCCTCGTGAAACTCCTCGGCCGTCAGTCGTTTCATCTCAATCGTCCGCAGCTTTCTCATGGATGACATGTTTGATGCGGTCGATGACGGTCTGGGGCTGGATGTCGGCCAGACAGTGATAGTCGCCAAATTTGCAGGGGCGCTGTCCGTAGATGCTGCACGGGCGGCAGCTGAGGTCGAGGCCGATGGCGTTGTCCGTCGACTGGTGGAAGCCCATGAATCCGGCCAGGGGGTGCGTGGCGCCCCAGACGCTGACCACGGGTGTCCCCGTCAGCGAGGCCATGTGCATGTTGGCCGAGTCCATCGACAGCATGACGTCGAGATGGCTCATGAGGATGAGCTCCTGGTGCATCGTCTCCAGATGCCATCCACAGTAGACGCACGTGGGCCACCGCTTCACCCACTGCGGGAACACCTCGTCCTCCCTCCGGCCGCGGCCGAAGAGGAAGATGCGGCACTTAGGGTAGGTCTCAATCAGTCCCTCGATGACCTGCTCCATGCGCTTTGTCGGGTAGACCTTGCCCTCGTGGGCGGCGAAGGGCGCGATGCCGATCCACTGCTCCCACGAGCGCTTAGGCCCGATGATGCGCGGCAGCATGTTGAGATTGCCGCCCTCAGGGGGGAAGACGCTGCGGAAGTCGTCGAGGCGGTGGATGGGGAACCCCAGGCGGGCGAAGACGTCGGCATAGCTCTCGAAGGGCGTCGTCAGCTGCTCGAGCACCTTGTTAGTCCGGCTCACTAGCCGCCGCCGCTCCTGGCGGTGCTTCTCGATGTGCTCCACGCGGAAACGCCCCAGGTTGAAGCGCATGCGCAGGTATTCCGAGCGCAGCACCGAGTGCAGGTCGGCGATGTGGGTCGGCTGCTTGGCCACCAGCCGGCGGTAGAGCGCGTTCAGGCCGCGCACGCCGTGGTATTCCTGATGCACGTCGGCCGCCATGAAGTTGACGTTGGGGGCCAGATCCTCGAAGAACGTCCGGGCGTAGGGCCGCGAGAGCATCGTGATGCGCACATCAGGATACTCCCGAGCCAGGGCCCACACCACGGGCACCGTCATGGCGACGTCGCCCAGGGCCGAAAACCTCATGACGAGGATGTGTTCGTGTTTCACGACTTTATTTCTTATTAAACAATAAAAGATAACTTGGTACAAATGAATTTAATCACAGACCCCACCCCCGACCCCTCCCCTTGAAGGGAGGGGAGCAGCTGCGCCGTCATTCGCGTCGGGCAGTGCGGTAGCCGCTCCCCTCCCTTCAAGGGGAGGGGTCGGGGGTGGGGTCTGTGATGTTATCATACCAAGTTATTATTTTAAAGTTACTTATTTTTTCTTATACAATACCGGGTTCGTCGACGGGTCGTTGTACATCTTCATCTGACGATAGACCTTCATGTACTTACGCCCCTCCTGGATGTCCTCCAGCAGCTGGTCGATGGCCGTCGACAGGTCCACACGCTGCTCCTTCAGCACGTCCAGCTTAGCGCGGCAGCGAGCCAGGTGCTCCTCAGAGGCATCCGTGCGGTCGGCCTGCTCCTGCATGTGCCATATCTTCAGCGCCAGGATCGACAGGCGGTCGACGGCCCACGCCGGGCTCTCCGTGTTCAGCCGCGCCTCGGGCAGCGGACGCACGTCGCTGTAGAGACGGCGGAAATACGTGTCGATCTCCTCCACCAGGTCCGTGCGGTCCTGGTTGGAGCGGTCGATACGGCGCTTCAGGCCCAGCGCGTCGGCAGGGTCGATGTGCGGGTCGCGGATGATGTCCTCCAGATGCCACTGCACCGTGTCGATCCAGCACTTCAGGTACAACTGGTATTCAATCGAGTCGCGGTCGTAGGGGTTGCGGATGGGTGTGTCCACATGGTCGGTCAGGTGATAGTCGCGTATCGCCTGCTGGAAAATCTGGTTCGCTTGTTCAGTAAAGGTCATTGTCTTCTTGTCTTAATGAGATGTTTTTAATAATTCAATCTGCAAATATAGCCATCTTTTTCCATATAGCCAACCTTTTTCCATATTTTTAAGAAAATAAAGGCCGCCAGGCGTCTGTTCAGCGAATGGCGAACAGCCTGCGGCCTGAACGATTGGTAAGTTCAACTTGGGTTATATTCATACCGCATAGCAGTCTTATTTCAACGCCCCCCTGCTAACTGTGGTCAACGCCCCCCTGCCCCCCTCTAATCTTAGAGGGGGAGTTGGATACCACCGTAGGAGCGGATGAGCGCGTTGACACCAGCGGAGGCGGGCGGCTTGCATGCTATATAACTCCCCCTCTAAGATTAGAGGGGGGCAGGGGGGCGTTGAAATCAGCGGCAGGGGGGTGTTGACCGCTGTCGGGTATTTATCACCACATTGAGAAAATGTTTTATTATGTTTTTTTGGTTTTTGATTTGTTTTTGTATGACGCGTAGCGTTCATCACAAATAATGAAAACACTATCGCTGTAGGGTTGAAAATGGCCGAGAAAGTTACGGTTTTGTCACTATTTTTCGGAATAATTCTGTCGGAAAACACAAAACGCTGTCTTTCAGACGGATAATGATATGCGAAAAATGAAGCGGTGCTTTTTGGGGCGAAAAGCACCGCTTCTTGCATCGAGAAGCGGTCCTTTTCGGGCCGTGAAGGGCCACTTTGTCTGTGGAAGGGCCTTCATTTGTAAACAAAATTCTGAAATATGTTGAACGCTCCGCGGTACAGCCTCAACTCCATGAATTGTGTAAGTTAGAGACTCCTCTCCCCGCTCGGTCCGTAGGGACGCTTGCCTAAGCAAGAACCACTCCTTAGTTTTTGTTCTTCCCGAAGGTCTCCTGTGAGAGGTCGGAGAAGAAGTCGTAGTTGAGTGTGCGGCTGAGCTGTTGCAGGAGGCGCGTGTTGATGTCCTCGCGCACGAAGATGTTGTAGACGTTGGTGCGCTCGCAGCCGAGCGACCTGGCGACGCTGACGACCGACGCGTGGCGCTGGTCCATCACTTCCTTGATTCTGTGTCCGATGTGCATAGTTGTTATGTTGGTTTTTTAGATGTTGCGTCGATACTGTGTGGGGGTCATCTCGAAGGTCTGCTTGAAGACGCGGCTGAAGTAGCCGACGTCGTCGAAGCCGCAGCGCAGGGCGACGTCGCCGATGGGCATGGCCGTGTCGGCCTTGAGGAGCCGCTTGGCGCGGGCCAGTCGGAGGCGCATGACGTAGACGGAGGCGTTCTGTCCGGTGAGTGCGAGGAGCTTGCGGTTCATCTGTGCGCGGCTGATGGCCATCTCGCGGGCGATGGTCTCCATGTCGACGGTGCCCTTGGCCATGAGTCGGTAGACGGTGTCGACGAGGCGGTTCATCCACTGGCGGTCGGCGGCCGAGAGGTTGGCGGAGGCGGAGGCGGTGGCGTCGTCGGCCGTGGCTGTCTGTGCGTAGCGCTGTTGCATGAGTCGCTGTCGCTCCATGAGCTTGCTGACGCGTACGAGGAGCTCGTCGGAGTTGAAGGGCTTGACGAGGTAGGCGTCGGCGCCGGCCTGGAGTCCGCTGACGCGGTCGGCCTCGGTGGTCTTGGCCGTGATGATGATGATGGGAATGTGGCTGAGGAGCTCGTCGCTGCGGATGCGTCGGCAGAGGTCGAGTCCGTTGATGTCGCCCGGCATCATGATGTCGGTGATGATGAGGTCGGGCACTGCGTCGCGGGCTTTCTGCAGGCCCTCCTCGCCGGTGTGGGCATAGAGCAGCTGGTTGTCGGATTGGAGGTGCATGCCGATGTAGAAGGCGATGTCCTGGTTGTCCTCGACGATGAGGATGCGTCGGCGCTCGTCGGCGGGTTGTGCCTCTGCGGGCTGTGCCTCTGCGGGGGCGTCGGGCTGCGGGTCGTCGCCCATGTGATAGGGCAGGGTGGTGAGTGTGGGCTGGCTGTCGTCGTCGACGACGACGGGCTGGTGGCGGCGGTCGGCATGGAGGGGTAGGAGGACGGTGAAGGTGCTGCCCTGTCCGGGGATGCTGGTGGCGCTGACGGTGCCGTTCATGGCCTCGGTCATGACGCGCACGAGGGATAGTCCGATGCCGGTGCCGATGTCGCCCGTGTGGTTCTCGCCCTGGAAGAAGGCGTCGAAGATGTGTGGCAGGTCGCTGGCGGGTATGCCCTGTCCGGTGTCGAAGACCTGTAGCTTCACGCGGCTCTGTCCGCTCTGCTCGAAGGTGACGTTGATGCGCCCGTAGGTGGGGGTGTACTTGATGGCGTTGGCGACGAGGTTGGTGACGATGCGCTGCACGTAGTCGGGCACGAAGTCCATCTGGAGCGAGGTCAGCGAGTGGGTGAACGTGAGCTCCTGTCGCTTGCTGTCGGCATAGGGCCGGAAGTTGTCGACGACCATGGTGATGTAGGCGATGATGTCGGCGTGGCGCCATTTGGGCGTGCCGATGGCCGAGCGCACCTTGGAGATGTCGAGCAGCTGGTTGATGAGGCCCAGCAGGGAGTTGCCCTGTCGCACGATCATCTTGGCCGAGGAGCGCACCTGCGACATGTCGTCGATGTCCTGGTCCTCGAGCTGGTGGCCCAGTCCGAGGATGACGGTCAGCGGTGTGCGGAACTCGTGGGTGATGTTGGTGAAGAAGGCCTCGCGGGTCTGCTGCATCTGCTGCATCATGCGCTGGCGATTGAGCCTGTCGCGATAGTGATACCACATGAAGGCGATGATGCTGATGGCGAGCAGCAGGATGACGACGGCGGTCAAGAGTGTGAGGCGGTGGGCGGAGCGCTCCAGCTGCAGGTCCTGCTCGGCCATCCGGAGGTCGTGCTGGCGTCGGCTGCGCTCCAGGTTGAGGCTCATTTTCTGGATCTGGTTGACGGTCTGCAGGTTGAGGACGCTGTCGCTGAGCAGCTGGGCCGTCTTGTGGTGGTCGAGGGCGAGGCGCAGGTGGCCCGTCTGCTCGTAGAGGTCGGCGTAGAGGGTCTCCACCTCGGCGCGGTGCTCCACTGACCCGCTGCGCCGGGCCGTGGCGTGGGCGGCGTCGAGATAGCGGCGGGCCTCGTCGAAGCGGCCCAGCTTGATGAGCAGCCTGACCATGCTGAGGGCCGACTCCAGGCGGTGCCAGTCGTCGGGGCTGCCGTCCATGAGTCGGTAGGCCGTCAGGTATTCGTCGAGGGCCTCGTCGAGGCGTCCGTCGCGCTCGTAGAGCTCGCCGAAGTGTGAATGGCAGAGGGAGAGGCCGAGCGTGGAGCCGGCCGCCTCGTTGAAGCGCAGCGACTCGCGGTAGTAGTGCCAGGCGGAGTCGGTCTGCCCCAGCTGCTCCTTGATGGCGCCCAGGTTGGCCATGTTGATGGCCTGGCCCAGGGCGCTGCCCAGGCGGCGCTCGCCGTCGAGGGCGAGGCGCAGCACGCTGTCGGCCATCTCGAGCATGCCTATCGAGAGGTAGACGTTGCCCAGGCCGTTGAACGAGACGACCTGATTCTTCAGCGACGAGGGGCTCTCCTGGTCGGACATCTCCTTGCTCAGGCGGGCGGCCAGCGTGTGAAACTGGGCCGCCTCGTCGTGCTCCGACATGCGGCGGAAGTTAGTTCCTATATTATTATAGGCCCGGATGAGCTCCATCGTGTCGGCGCAGGCCTGAGCCAGTGCGATGCTGCGGTTGTGGCAGTCGATGGCGCGGTCGAACTGGTTCTGCTCGCGATAGAGCTGGCCCAGCTGTCGATAGGCGACGATCTGGCCGAGCTGGTTGCCGTCGAGGGCGAAGCGGTCGATCATCGTCAGCAGCGAGTCGACCGTCGTGGCGGGTCGCAGCATCGAGTCGACAGCGGCGCGCTCGGCCTCGGTGAAGGGCGTCGGCGTCGCTGTCCGTCGGCATCCTGCCGCGAGGGCGAGCAGGAGGGTCAGTGTGGTGATATATGTGATAGTTTTTGCCATGTGGTCATGATCAATTTTGCTGCAAAATTACAAAAATATGTGCATCCTGCAAGAAAAAGTACAATTTTTTTGACGATTCTTTTTTTGGACCAAAAAAGAGGCATTTGACTAATCAACGCCCTGATGGGCAGCTGTTTAGCCAAATGCCATGTTCGCTCAGTACAAAACGGAGTGTAGAAAAAAGTTCTACATGTCCTAAAATTTAGTCATTCCTTTTTCTTATTGGGAGTGAATAGGAATTGTAAAGGGAAGTGAAGGGGGAGTGAAGGGGACGTCAGTTCTATCGCGAGCATCAAGGCTGAGACTGACGTCATCTTCACTCCCCCTTCACTTCTCCTTCACTCCCCTTTCACTCCCAAGATCAAGACCTGTATTTAGTCATCGAAGAGGCTGGGCTGCATCACGCTGCCCGTGTAAGGATTTCGGCCAAAGTGGCGGTAGGCCAGCTCGGTGACCATGCGGCCCCGCGGGGTGCGCTTGATGAAGCCCTCCATGATGAGGAAGGGCTCGTAGACCTCCTCGACGGTGCCCGAGTCCTCGCCGATGGCGGTGGCGATGGTGGAGATGCCGACGGGACCTCCGCGGAACTTGTCGATGATGGTCAGCAGAATCTTGTTGTCGATCTCGTCGAGCCCGTACTTGTCGATGTTGAGGGCCTGGAGGGCGATGCGCGAGATGCTGGTGTCGATGCGGCCCGTGCCGCGCACCTGGGCAAAGTCGCGCACGCGGCGCAGCAGGGCGTTGGCTATTCGGGGCGTGCCGCGCGAGCGGCTGGCAATCTCGTAGCTGGCGTCCTCGGTGATGGGCACGCCCAGGATCGAGGCGGAGCGCTCGACGATGCGGCTGAGCGTCTCGGGGTCGTAGTACTCCAGGTGCATATTGATGCCGAAGCGGGCGCGCAGCGGTGCCGTCAGCAGGCCCGAGCGCGTCGTGGCGCCGACGAGCGTGAAGGGGTTGAGGTCGATCTGTATGGAGCGGGCCGAGGGGCCCTTGTCGATCATGATGTCGATGCGATAGTCCTCCATGGCCGAGTAGAGATACTCCTCGACGACGGGCGAGAGGCGGTGGATCTCGTCGATGAAGAGCACGTCGCGCGGCTCGAGCGAGGTCAGTATGCCGGCCAGGTCGCCAGGCTTGTCGAGCACGGGGCCGGAGGTCAGCTTGAAGCCCACGCCGAGCTCGTTGGCGATGATGTTCGACAACGTCGTCTTGCCCAGGCCCGGGGGGCCGTGCAGCAGGGTGTGGTCGAGCGGCTCGCCGCGATACTTGGCAGCCTCGACGAACACCTGGAGGTTCTCGACAATCTTCTGCTGGCCGCTGAAGTCGCTGAACGTCAGCGGGCGCAGCGCGTTCTCGAACTCCTTCTCGGCGTTGCCGGCCTGCGAGAATCGCTCCTCGCGGATGTCAAAGTCTTCGTCCATCATTTTTTTTATCTTAATATGTGGCCAGCACCTCGCGGGCAGATATATATTCAATCTTACCTGCTTCTTTCGACACGACGATGTTTTCGTCGTGGAGTGCTTTTTCCTCGAGCATGCGCTTTTCGGCCAATTGCAACCCGGCCTCCAGCTTGCGAGTAAAGTCTTGTACCTCTTTATTTGACATAGCTTCTGATCATTTCATACAGTTTCTGGTCAAAGATTTCAGTTCTGGCATTGGAACCGCCCACGGCTACTTTCCGACGGGGCGGCTCGCTGTTGTCGAAAATGGCCCAATAGTCAACGGCAGGTATGAACAACTTGAAGAGGTTGTTGATGCCTGCCGTGTAGCGCCGGCGGATGGTGCTGACGGGAATGTCGTGCCCGCCCTTGCTGACGCGCTCTGCCACGCGTTGCATGGCCAGCTCGGGACTGCTAAGCCAGAAATAGAGCAGAGAGACACGATAGCCCTGACGATGGGCGCGGCGCACCAGGTTGGTGTAAGAACGTGTGGCCAATGTGGTCTCTACGGCGAAGGTGGCATTGCGTTCCAGCAGTTCATTGATGCGACTCAGCATCAGTTTGCCTGCCTCTATGGCTACGCCGCCTGGGTTGAAGGGCGACAGTCCGCGCGCTATCTCGTCGGCATTGACGAACTCGCGGCAGTCGAGAATCTCAGGCAACACGGTGTAGGAGGCCGTCGTCTTGCCGGCCCCGTTGCAACCGCTGATGATATAGAGATTTTGAGCCATATCGGCTGCAAAGTTAATGGATTTTTTTGAGAATACAAAAAAAATGCCTATCTTTGTCGGCAATTAACCAAACGAAATATCACTGAAACAATGAAACTCAAACTACTGACAATGGCTGTGCTCTCTGCGCTGGCAGGACACGCCCAACAAAGACAGGAGATCAACCTCGGCGACGGCTGGCAGTTCTCGAAGGACAAGCAGACGTGGCAACAGGTCACGGTGCCCCACGACTGGGCCATCAGCGGACCCTTCGACAAGAAGTGGGACCTGCAGCGCGTGGCCATCGAGCAGAACGGCGAGACGGAGGCCACCGAGAAGAGCGGCCGCTCGGGCGCCCTGCCCTGGATCGGCGAGGGCCACTACAAGCGAAAACTGACGATTCCATCGGGATTCAAAGGCCATGCCGAACTGCTCTTCGACGGCGCCATGAGCGAGCCGACGGTCTACGTCAACGGGCAGCGGGCGGGCTATTGGGCCTACGGCTACAACTCGTTCCGCCTGGACATCACGCCCTTCGTCCATGAGGGCGAGAACGACCTCAGCGTCGACCTGCAGAACGTCGAGGAGAGCTCGCGCTGGTATCCCGGTGCCGGCATCTACCGCCCCGTGACGCTCATCCTCACGCCGCAACAGGCACGAATTGACGACTGGGGCATCACCACCATTACACAGTTGAACGCTGAGAAAACCAAAAGCGGCAAAGACGTGACGAAGTTCACCGTCGAGGTGCCTGTCATTGACGGCCGTCTGCCCGTCACGATGGAGCTCATCGCTCCCGACGGCAAAGACAGAATCTGGTGTAGTCCCGCCCCCATGCGCAAAGGCACCTCTACGGCCATCGGCACATTCATGATTCCCGATGCCAAGTTGTGGACACCCGAGACACCTTATTTATATACACTGCGTATCAACCTCCTGGACGGTAAGGGAGACCCTAACTTGTTCGACGATTTCGGCAAGTCCATCGACCGGAAGACCATGAAAGTGGGTCTGCGCACCGTGAAGGTCAGCAAGGAAGGCGGCTTCCAGCTCAACGGCCAGACGCGCAAGATCAAGGGCGTCTGCCTGCACCACGACCTCGGCCCGCTGGGCGCCGCCGTCAACAAGGCCGCCCTCATCCGACAGATCAAGACGATGAAGGCGATGGGCTGCGATGCCATCCGCACGGCCCACAACATGCCGTCGCAGATGCAGATGGACGTGTGCGACTCGCTTGGCATGATGGTCATGGCCGAGTCGTTCGACATGTGGGTCTACCCGAAGTGCAAGAACGGCTACGCACGATTCTTCAAGACATGGGCCGACCGCGACATCGAGAACCTCGTCCGCGCCCACCGCAACCACCCCTCTATCGTCATGTGGTCGATCGGCAACGAGATTCCCGAACAGGGCATGCAGGGCGGACGCGAGATGGCCCAGCACCTGCAGGACCTCTGCCACCAGCTCGACCCGACGCGCCCCGTCACGCAGGGCTGCGACCGCCCCGACAATGCCATGGCGACGGGCTTCCTGCCCGCGATGGACGTGCCCGGACTGAACTACCGCCTGCACCGCTATCAGGACACCTACGACCGCCTCTGGCACGGCTTCCTGCTGGGCTCGGAGACCTGCTCGACCGTCTCCTCGCGCGGCGTCTATAAGTTCCCCGTCGAGGTGACCGATAACTCGCAGTACAGCTCATGGTCGAAGAACTACGACCCGCAGGCCATCAAGAAGGCTGACGGCCAGTGCTCGGGCTACGACGTCGAATATTGCTCATGGTCGAACCTGCCCGACGACGACTGGCGATGGCAGGACGACAAGCCCTGGGTCATTGGCGAGTTCGTCTGGACGGGCTACGACTACCTCGGCGAGCCCACGCCCTACGACGAGTACTGGCCCGCCCGCTCCAGCTACTTCGGCATCTGCGACCTCGCCGGACTGCCCAAGGACCGCTACTGGCTCTATCGCTCAAAGTGGAACAAGGAGCAGCACACCATCCACCTGCTGCCCCACTGGACGTGGCCAGACCGCCGTGGCGAGGTGACGCCCGTCTATTGCTACACCGACTACGCCGAGGCCGAACTCTTCCTCAACGGCAAGAGCCAGGGCCGCATCCGCAAGTCCTCCGGGGGGAGCGGAGAGGGGGCTCGCCTCGACCGCTACCGCCTCCGCTGGAACGACGTGCGCTATGAGCCCGGCGAGCTCCGCGTCGTCGTCTATGATGACAACGGACAGCCCGCAGGCGAGCAGACCCTACGCACCGCCGGCAAGCCCGCCCGGCTGAAGCTCGACGTATGGACGCAGAACAGCGACAGCGGCAGCGCCTCGCTGCGTGCCGACGGTCAGGACCTGGCCTTCGTCACCGTCAGCCTCACCGACAAGAAGGGCACGCTCATCCCCGCCGCCGCCGACCAGCTGCACTTCGACGTCAAGGGTGCCGGACAGTATCGTGCCGCCTGCAACGGCGACGCCACGTCGCTCGAGTCCTTCACCGAGCCCCAGATGCGGCTCTTCTCCGGCCAGCTCGTCGTCGTCGTCCAGGCCGCCAAGGCCCCCGGCAACCTCACCCTCACCGTCACTGACCCCGAGCGCCGCCTCACGCAGCGCGTCGTCATCCCGGTCAAGGGCCTCTTCTAAGGATTCTCTTTCTAGGGATTCTATATTCTAAGGATTCTGAATATTTTTTATTCTAAGGATTTTAGGATCTTGGGATTGTTGGGAGAAATTTAAAATCCCAAAATCCTAGAATCCTTAGAATATTAAAAGATTGCTACATGATATATCCCAAAATCCTAAAATCCTTAGAATAAAAAAAAGAGAATCCCTAGAATATTATCCTTAGAATCCACGGGCGTCGTGGCGGTTCGGGCGCCGCCCCGGCTGCCGCACGTAGCTGACATGGAGCCAGCACGTGCCCAGGTAGAGGCGCTCCTCGAGCAGCAGCTGGTCGAAGTCGTAGTTCTGGCGGATGAAGTCGTATCGGCGGCGCGCCTCCGTGAGCGACGAGCAGTAGATGTCGGCCGCCTCGCCCCTGAGGTGCTGCGAGTTGTCGGCGCCCCCTACCCTCCTGTTGAGCTCCTCGCAGCGGTAGCCGCTCGAGATGATGGTGCGTCCGAAGCGTCGGCGCACGGGCTCCAGGACGTTCTCGCAGAGCGCCTGCAGGTTCTCGATGACGCCGGCCGACGGCGTGTTGTCGATGTGCAGCTTGCGGGCCGTGCCCGAGTCGGTCATCTCCTGGAGCGTGAAGTGCGGCGAGAGCCACAGCGGCTCCTCGAATTTCGTGATGTTGTTGTTGTTGTTGTTCATGGTCATTTTTTTTTAAATGGTTTTACTCAACTCTCGCAAGCATGCGAAAGCCTTGATTTTTAGTCGCCTACGGCGAGAAATCCTTCAAATCTGAACAAATCAAACAAATCTGCTTTTGGAAGATTTGAAAAGATTTGCTAGATTTCTGTCACGAAGTGACACTCATTATCAGATAATTAGTACAAGCGAAACTTGAATGGTTATAATTAATAATGTTGGTTAATATGATATTATCCCGAATCTGAGAATTGTTCCTATTTTATTATCCCGAATTTGAGAATTTGAGAATTGTTCAACAAAAAAAGAGTCGCCTACGGCGAGAAATCTTACAAATCTACTCAAAATCTTTCAAATCTCTTATCCTTTTTTGGAAGATTTGGACAGATTTGTAAGATTTCTGCTCCGAATGGAGCACTTATCTTGAGGGTGCTGAGTAGTTACTAATTCTCTAGTTCGTGATAAAAAACATTCGGTCAGTCACTGCTGTCTGCGATCATGTCGAGAAACGGCGTCGCACCCGGCCGATTCAGCGAGCGGCGGTAGCGCTCGATGAAGGGCGTGCGGCGCAGGCCCTTGCGGCGCTCACCGCGCGCGGCCGCCTCGTAGGGGTTGCGCGGTTCGCTGACGTGGAGCACGCCGCACGCCCGCCGCACCATCTGGCGGAAGGGCAGCGTGCCGCCGTCGTCGTCGCCGTCGCCGTCGTCGTCAGCGATCATGCCCGTCGTGAAGGCCGCGTGCAGCGCCTCCATCAGGTCCTTCGAGCTGCCCCGCCAGCTGAGGCCCTCCGCCGGATTTCGTCTCAGCAGGCTGGCCACCTCGCCGGCCAGCCTCGACTCCACCTCGTGGCGCAGCAGCCCGCGGTGGGGCTGCTGGCCGAGGCTTAATGTGTGTTTTTCATGGTTGTCGATCATCATAGTTAATGACTCCTCTTTAATAATTAATGTGTGTGTCTGTATGTATAGTTAAACATCATGGATTTCAGCCTGCAAAATTAAGGTCTGAGAGTGCACAAAAAGTTCAATCCTCCAACTTTTTCTGTTAAATTCCCCCGTTTTTGACATCATTTAACAGAACCGCCCCAGCATAAGTCTGGCAGCCATGGTTTTTCAAGACTGTCATTTTTCCTGACAAACGGCATACAGCCGAGAGAGAAGTGCCGCTTTTCGCGACAAAAAGCGGCACTTCTCGAGGCAAGAAGCGGTGCTTTTCTGGCTAAAAAGCGCCGCTTCTCTTTCACCGTTCATATATGCGGCTGATTATCAATCGTTTAGGAAAACCGCCCGCCGCAATCGGAATTTATTTTACAAATCACACCGAATCCGTCCCTCCGATCCTTTTTTTGCGGTCAGTCCGCAAATCCAGTTGAGAGTATGCGCAGCCGCTCCCCTCCCCTCCAAGGGGAGGGGTTAGGGGTGGGGTCTCTAACTAACTCAGCGTAAAGGATATACAGACCCCACCACCGACCCCTCCCCTTGGAGGGGAGGGGAGCGGCTGCGCGTGATTTGCAACTGCCATTTGCGACAGATTCAGCACCCCTTGCGACAGATTCAGCGGCCCCCCGATCCTGGGAAACGGCAGCCTCCGGCTGGAAATTTTTCAAAATTAATTCAAAATGATTCATTTTGCACACTTATACTTGCCATTTTGTTCAATATTTATTATTAATTTTGAAAAATTTCCGACCTGTACGGTTGAAAAGTTCAACTTACTGGATTGTTAAGACGCTTGCAGCGTCTTTCAACCGTACAGGTCGAAAATTTCCCGCCAAAGGCGGTTCGGGATCGGGGAGGACGATTTAGGAGGTCACGTGTCCTCACGTGACACCTGCGACAGGTGCGACGTGACATCTGCGGCAGGTGCGACGTGGGGACACGTCGCCTCCTACACCTGCGGCCAAATTGTACCAATTTATTTTTTGCATATTGCTAAAAGTAAAGAACCGTCCCCCTGATCCTGGTGAGCATCATCCTCCGTGAGTCGGAGCACGCCGGCGACCGCTCGGCCACCTATGCCGACGTGACGGCCCTGGTGGACTTCATCCTCGGAAAGTCGGAGGGTGGCCTCGGCCGACCCGCCTATAAGGTGCGCAACGTCTCGCCCGTCGTCGGCTACGTCGATGGCGAGGAGGTCATCACGTGGGGAGGGATGTAGAAGTCCCTCCCCACCCCCGCAAATCGGGGGGACGGTTCACTGCCCGCTTAAGCTAAGAACCGTCTCCACTATCCCTGATCCTTAAATTATTGTTCATAAATTTGCGAACATAAAATATTTTTGTTATCTTTGCAGCCGTATGATAGTTACATTCGGGCAGACATATCTTCAGGAACTCTATACGCAGGGGAAGGCAAGCGACAAACATCATCGTTTCCAGCCTCAGATTGCCGGCAAGTATGTGAAGGTTGTCAACCTGATGAAACAGCTGGAGAATGTGTTAGGGCTGGCCAAGTACGGCTCACTGCACTACGAGAAACTGCACGGTGACAAGGAGGGATTATCCTCCGTCCGCGTGAACGACCAGTATCGCATCGAGTTCACCGAAAGCGTTGAGGCCGGCAAGCAGATTGCCACGATTTGTAACATCACAGATTTGTCAAACCATTATAAATGAATAGGGGGTACGAGACATGACGACACTTGAAGGAGTAAACCCGCAGATGATAGCAAACAACCTGAAGCCCTTTCAGCCCACTCATCCCGGTGAGGTGCTGAAGGACGAACTGGAATATCGCGGCATCTCGCAGCGAGGACTGGCCAAGGAGATAGGTATTTCATATTCCGCCTTCAACGAGATGCTGAACGGCAAGCGTTCGCTCAGTCCCGAACTGGCTATGATGATGGAGGCCGCCCTCGGTGTGGAGGCCGCCCCCTTGCTGGCCATGCAGAACGAATACGACATGCTGATGGCTGAACACGATGCCTCGTTCATGGAGAAGCTAAAGCAGATCCGCCGCATTGCGGCCATCTTCTGATTGGAATCGTCTCCCCTCGATCCTATATTTATTTGTTAGATTTGTGAAGATTTGTAAGATTTCTGTCCGAAGGACACTCCTGATCGGGGGGACGGTTCTTTGCTGAAGCAAAGTGAGCGGAGCTCGAGCGCTCGTGATCCTTTTTTATAAGGATTGGATCGGGGAGTCGCTCCGCGAGAAAATGAGTTCTACTCGCTTCGCTCGTAGAAGAAATCTCACAAATCTAATCCAACATAATCTCACAAAATCTAACACAATCTATCCAAATCTCACAAAATCTCTCTTAGAGCAACTTCACTTTGTCAATAATGGCCGACCAGGGGTCGCGATGATACCATTCGGAATATAGGCCCTCGGGACTGAAATTGATAAGCATGCCGTATGGCAGGTGCGTCAGATTCATGTAGTTCCAAAACTGGCGGCGATGAGGCGTGTCAATATGTGCAATGGCTTTCAGCTCTACAATGATGTTGCCATCAATCACCAGGTCCATCTTGTAGTGCTGGTCAAGTTGCACGTCATCCTGCTATGTACCTTCATGGCTGCTCCTGTTATTTCGCGGAAGAACTCATACTTCCTGTTATGTTCTGCTATCAAGTCCATTATATTCTTATTTATTAGATTTGTCAGCACTAGTGTCCAAAGAAAATTTTGAATGTGTCACTAATTAGTTGATATTGAGTAATTTATGGCAGTTTGTAAATTTTTCGATAAAAATTTCGTTCTATTGGGTATAGTACTTATCCAATTTAGAC
>Ga0310695_10002638_pt1 | contig 37264 bp, 29 predicted proteins | sample RumenRJG_04DNA_FD_203882 | JGI IMG/M metagenome (GOLD analysis project Ga0310695, IMG submission 203882) | Bovine rumen microbial communities from Lethbridge, Alberta, Canada - RJG_04 (v2) (version 2) | ecosystem: Host-associated > Mammals > Digestive system > Stomach > Rumen | place: Canada...
AGCGAGACCTGCCCAAGCGGCGGCAAATTTTTTACCGCCAGAGCCGTAGCAAGCGATGCGCCCACGGTATTTGCAATCGTATTCACCACCAGCACCGAGGCTATATAGCGGTCAATATTTTCCTTGACATGCACAATGTAGCGGGCCGTAAACTTCTTCTGTTTTTGCAGTTGCTCGATTGTGGCTGGAGGCATGCTATAAAACGACGCTTCTGTCACCGAACAGAACGCCGAAATGGCCAAGCAACCTAAAACCGTAAGGACGATATAAAACATTATTCAATACCTAACAAAGTCGGTTCAAATAGCGCAGGTTCGACCGCCCAAAGCTGCGGGCGACTCAAATCGTAAATGTAGTCGGTCCAGTCGGACAACTGGTAAAGCATCTTGGTACCCGGAGTCGGAAGCGTAAGCGAATGGCCGGAGCCGAGCACTTGCAAATCGATATCAGTGTTTTCGCCGATGTCGGCAAGTTGCTTGGCGACGGCGATGGCGTCGTCGATTCCGCCGAGGCCGTGGACAAGCCCTGCGGCTTGCGCCTTGATACCGATCATGACGCGACCGCCACCATAGGCGGTATCGACGGTAGCCTGCGGAATTCCCGTAGCCTTAGAAACAACCCCAGTGAAGCGCTCGTAGAATTCATCCATGTACGCCTGCAATGCTGCCTTTTCGCGGTCCGTCCAGGGGCGCGTAAAGGTCGTCGCATCGGCATATTCATGCGTCTTGACGGTTTCGGCCTTGAGGCCGACTTTTTCCATAAGACCAGAAGCATCGATTTTACCGCCGTAAATACCGATGCTACCCACAATGGACATCGGTTCCGCAAGAATCTTGTCACCGGCGCAGGCGATGAAGTAGCCGCCCGAAGCCCCCATGTAACCGATACTAGAAACAACCGGAATCCCCTGCTCGCTAACATTGCGGAGCGCCGCCCAAATCTTGTCGGAAGCAATCGCAGAGCCCCCCGGCGAAGAAATGCGCACAATCAAGGCTTCGGCACCGGTCGAAGGCAACTTGCGAATCGATTCAAGCACCGAGCGTTCCATACGGGAATCGATGGTACCGTCGATATTGAGAAGTGCAATCTTTGCACGCGGAGCCCAGCTTTCGTTGAAAATCTTCTTGTCCGTCGGATACCAAGTGCGATACGCCGCATTGGGATAATCAATACCAAAGAAGGTCTTGAGTGCATAGGTAGGCACCTGGTCCAAATAGAGCAGGGTGTCCACCAAGCCAGCACGCTTTGCCGCAGAAGCGGTTACCAACGGCTCTGATGCGAGCGAATCCAGATGTTCGTACGCCTTGGCAGCCGACACTTGGGCCCCTACACCACGCATGGAAATGTAGGTCTGCAAAGAAGTCCACAAATCGCTATACAGCGTATCAAAGTTTGCGCGAGATTCAGCCGACATGGAATCTGCAATGTAAGGTTCGACGGCAGACTTGTACTTGCCGTGGCGCAGGAATTCCACCTTCACGCCAAGTTTGTCAAACAGACCCTTATAGAAAAGAATGTTTCCGCCGAGACCGCGCCAATTCATATGAGCCGAGGGTTCCACCACAATGCGATTCACATGCGCAGATGCCAGCAGCACAGCGGGACGAATATAGTCCATGTAGGCGACAACCTTGCTGCCGCGAGTCCTGAGCTTTTTGACATAACGGTCGATTTCACTTGAAATTCCGATATTGCCCTTGTAACCTGAGAAATCAAGAATCACGAGGCCACAGGCCGGATCGCGCAACATTTGTTCAAACAAGTTCCGCACATGCCAAATGCTAATGGAACTCTTGCGGAAAAACGAATATTCGTCTTCGGTTTCAGAGACTTGCATATCCAGCGGGACACGGATAATCTGCGCACTCAAAGAGGCGTTCGGATTGCGGGCACTATGGTAACCCCAGGCGCCTCCCTTGGGCAAAAGATCATCGTACACATGCAAGGCCACATTGTTGTAACCACCCAAACTGGTAGAAAAGGTAAGGCGATATTGATCATCACCATGCAAAGGAACACGAAGTCCCCAACGAACACCATACAGACCAAGCTCTATGAGCAAACGATGAGTTTCAAAATCTTCTACATCGTAGCTCACACTCATAAGTGGGCCGAGACGCAAAGTTGCGCCCAAGTTCTGCACCCGTTCGGGAGCCTGCGGGCCAACATATAGTGCATTATCGCAAGAATAGCCCAGAGAAAGGAACGACAACGGACGCAACATCAAGCCCAAATCCAAGCTCCACTCCGTACCGCTGTAATGCGCCGTACGAGTCGCATTAAGACGTTCGCCCACAAAAATCACGCGATTCCAAAGGGCATTTCCATGAGTCAGGCTCCATCGAGAAATGTCAAGGCGATTGGGACCTTGGGTATAGTCAAAACTGGCAGCCCAATGCTCTAGATTTCCACCGATACGAAAGTTCTTGATTGCATTGTCATAATCGTAACTGACAAGGGCTCCCTTGGAATCAAAAGCCACAAGACCGGCCGGGTTTCCCCAAATACCATGTTCATTTTCGAGCGATACAAAGCCCGACTCGCCCGGAATATAGGCAAGGGCATACGCTGCGCAAAACAAAAGAAACGCCGGTACAAACTTATTTTGCATCAATTTCATTCGTTCTCCCCTTTTTGTACAATTCACCGATCAAAGCAACTAGTACGACCGCATAGCAAGCGTCATAGAAGCCACGATACCAATCGTATGCGGAATCTTCATCTTTCGCCGAATTCTTATAAGAGTTCAAATAATTTAGAAAAGCCTCGTGTTCCTTTTGCAAAGCATACGCCGGATTGCCGTTTCGATAGGCCCCCAAATCCAGTGTTACGGAACGACTATTCATCGAAATTTCTACCGCTCGTGAATCTGTGGCACAATTACGGTCTGCTATAAATTCGGCCTTAAATGTTCTGAAATCATAAATAGCATGAACACGGTCATCCGATAATTCCTCGCAATGAAACGACTTGTACAACATGGCGTTCTTGTCTACAAAAAAACAAAGCAAATCCATGTCGTGAATCATCAGGTCGTATTCTACGGAAACATCGCGGTTACGCGGCGAAAAACCGTGCGTTCGCGTAAACTTAAAACAAATCGGAAACACATCTGGCTTTTGGAGATACCAGGATTTCAAGCAATCCTGCATTTCCTTGCAAAAATCAGTCTTCGTAAATTCTTCAATTGCCGGGTTGTAGCGTTCCGAATGTCCGACAAAGACAAACGCATTGCGTTTCAAGGCAAGTTTCTGGTATTCCAGAGCATCCTCCCCAGATACCGACACCGGTTTTTCCACAAGCACCGGGAGCTTCATTTTGATGCATTTCTTTACGTATTCGTCGTGCGTTACGGCAGGAGATGCAACGACGGCAAAGTCAGGCTTAAGCTCGCCAGTTTTAATTTGCTTGAACAAGGCGGTAGCCTCGGCCGAGGTATCGGCGACACCGACGAATTCAACACCATCTTCTTCGAACAGCTGCTTGTGCCGCTGCCCCATGGTACCATTACCGATCAAGATTGCCTTATAGGAACATGAACTTTGCATAAAGCCCTAAAGTGTGACCCGTTTCCATTCCAAACAAGTAACCGCGATTCATCTCATAAAAGAGAGCGACACCTAGAGAATTCTTAAATACGGGGAAATAGCGGGCAGCATCCACACGCATCCTAAATCCGCGCTCCAAGTCTTTCATTTTACGGTAGGGCTTATCCATATGCAGGTTTTCGGATTCCTGGATACGCCAGCGGTACAGGAAAACGTAATCGAATTTCCAGCCGGAATAATCATCTCGGTCCCAAAGCAACTTCCACGAAATGGACCCCTTGAGGCCTAGTTCGTCGCCCGATTGAAAATCCTGTTTTTCAAGGAACCTGAAATATTCCAGCGCAGCCCCCAAAGTCATGTTTCTAGAAAAATTGAACAGACCAAATGGCGAAATACCCAGACGGTGAAAGCGATTGACCTGGGAGCCTTCGCGGGGAGGAAATCGCCAATTGAAATCAATTCCAAAAAATGGGAACGGCTTTAACTTCATGCCCAAATAAGATTCATTCAGACCATTGACACGCAAATTCAGCGCCTCATGACGCTGGTCATGGAACATGAGGTCGTATTCGTAACTCAGGAGCCGGTAAGAGAAATCACCATAAACGCCAAAGCAAGTACAAGGGGCATACTCCCCCGCTAAATTCAGGTCTGCACTGTAAACGTCGTCTCGAAGTTCCGCCAAACCTCCAAACAGGGCATAGCTTTCGGGAGCGCGAACGGGGGAAACCGTCTCGCGGGCGAAAAGAGATGCAACGCATAAAAGAAACGAGAGTAAAACAAAATAATTCATTACAGACGACTAATATAGGAAATTTAGACCACCAATCTCCTATTTTTGTTATCTTTTTAAGTGTGGACAGTTGATAATCTAGAAGGAATCGAAAATATGAAGTCACTGCACAATCTATTTGCACTTGTTTCTCTTTCGCTAATCGCCTGCAGTAACAGTGAATCTATTTCTAAAAGTCCACAAGATTTTTCATCGGCCGACCCGTCTAAACAACAGATTGCCGAAATCGAGGGAATGATTCATATCCCAAGTGGCCAAACCACCATCGGATCCAATAATCCATCTTTCAGGATCAACGAAAAACCCGCCATGAAAGTCACGCTTGACTATGACTACTTTATCGATATTCATGAAGTAACCTGCGGAGATTATTCTCGCATCGCCAAAAAATTACAATTAAATCAGTTTACTTCTTGTTCTGATGACAATCTGCCTCTAACAAACGCAACCTATTACGATGCTGTACTATATGCCAACGCAAAGAGCAAACATGAAAAATTCGACACAGTCTACACTTACCGCGAAGCTACTTTTGACAACGAAAGCCACTGTATTAATTTAGAGGGGCTCATTTTTCATCCAGAAATAATTGGATATAGGTTACCTACAGAAGCCGAATGGATTATGGCCGCAAGCAAAGCTTGGGATGTCAATAAAAGTTGGAACCGTAGCAACTCAGAATACAAAATTCACCCCGTCTGCAGTGCAGGAATAGATTCAACAGGTCTCTGCGATATGGCAGGAAATGTTATGGAATGGGTTAACGATTGGTTAGGACTCTTGCGCGACACAACAATCTCTAATTATGTAGGCGCTCCCGATGGCGGAGAAATTGGAGAAAGGATTGTTAAAGGCGGTTATTACGCCTACCCCACAAGTGACCTAAATCTTTACAGTCGTGGCGATATATACACCGTAACATCTTCAACACGCGCCGAATATGTCGGATTCCGTCTCGCTCTAGGAAAAATTTCTAACGCACTTTGGATGGACAACAACGGCAAATCATCCGAAAGCATCATCACACCAATAGCAAGTTCCGAAACTATTCAACGCATCATAAAAACATCAAAAGCAAAATTAGCCTTCAGAAATGACGTTAGTAAAAAAATCAACTATATTGATTACAATGACGGAACACTTGCCGTAAAGGAACTAAACAATTCAATTGACGCCTACCACCCTGAAATATCCCCAAACGGCAACTGGATTGCATTCTGTACTAATTTCGAAGGAATTAGCGGAAAATCAAATCTATACGTACAAAGCATTGACACCGAAAAATCTGTTCCCACAAAGCTAAACGTTGAAAGCGCTGCAATTCCTCGCTGGCGAGTTTTAGAGAATGGAGATACTGTAATCGTCTATGTTACAGATGCGGGCAACAACAAAGATGAAATTTCTTTTAAATCAACCTCAACATGGCAAGTAACTTTTGCAAACGGGAAATTTGGTTCACCGCAAAAGCTCTTTGACGGAGCTTATCATGACGGCATTAGCAAAGACAACAAACTCGCTGTCACCGGTTCAAAACTTCTTCGCGCAAGAATCAATGAGCACGACTCTATTTGGTACAACGGAGAACAAGCATGCAATGCATCTCTTGCACTAGACGGAACCAAACGAACTGCATTCCTTGACTTCGGCGGAAATACCGGTAGAAAATTCGTTGGAAGTAATTACTCTACCCACCAGCAAATTCTTATTGCAGATAGCACCGGCAACCTAGTTCAATCGTTCAAGGCTCCTAATGGTTTCACATTTGATCATACAGAATGGGCTACAGACAATCTAAATTCAAGCATAGTCTCGACACTAGTCAATACAAAGGGAGCTCACACTAAAATAGTTCTTGTCAATCCCATTGACAGTAGCATTACAGATCTTGCCGAGGGCGATGAACTTTGGCACCCTAATTTATGGCTAAAGAAAGCTCAAGTTCTTTCACCTGCGGATTCCATCCAAGCAGACAGCGAAACCATTGATACAACACTCCGTTTAGACCTAGATAGCGCAGGAGTTTACTATAAATCTGGAGTAAGCAGTAAAGCCATAAACATGCGCATCAAAATGGAACTTCTTTGGAAATACAAGGATACATCCAATACAATCATCCTCGGCTCTTCTCGTCCCAAGAACAGCATCATACCAAACCAACTAAGCAATCCATTTTACGCAGTCAATATGGCCAACACCGGTTTTACAATGAACGAGATCTATTACCTCTATTTTAACTACGTACAGCCACATGTTAGAAATCTCAAATACCTTATTGTATCACTCGATTTTGATTTATGGCGATTTGAATATAACGGCAGCAACAACTTTTATCATACGGAAGCACAAGAAATACCTGGATACATTTATGATCAAAATCACCAATTCTGGAAAAACAATTATCCAAAAGATCTATACCGGATTACCTACGAATCGGTAGGGGGTAATACATACGCCAAAAAATTTAGAGATACAAGAGGATACGAACAATTTAACAATCCTGCTGGTTGGGGAGAAACGCCGTATATTGCAGTTGACACAAACTGGATGCAAGCACACCCTTCTCTATACAGTAATGCATTCAAACAGTTAAAAGAGATTGTTGAAGACGGATATCAAAACAAAATTTACGTTATCGGAATTATATTTCCACAAAGTCCCAAATACAAAGTAAAGCCGCCATAGTCATTGAAGATTTTATAAAATTAAATAAAGAATTTCCTAATTTTATTTTAATGGATGAAAACAAAATGGGAGACCACGACTACACCGACGATATGGCAAGAGATTCCGAGCACTTAACCCATCTTGGCGCAATACAAATTACCCAACGTTTAGACTCTCTCATGCAAACTCTCAATACAAATTGGGAATAACAGCCAGTAATGTTTATAATTCTCCCCACTGTATTTATAGCAATTAACGTCATCCTCGCGGCTTGTGCATGGAACGATACCGAACGGAACCCAGACTATCTGGCTCTTGACGATTCAGAATACCCCTACGCAGACCTACCGCGTCTTGTTATAGAAACCGAAGATTTTTCACAAATAAGAAACCGCGAAGACAAAATTCCAGCCATGCTACAGATATACGGGAAAAACGGTCCAGAAAGTGACGTGATAGACTTAACCGTTAAAGGTCGCGGACATTCCAGCTTTACCATGGCAAAATACAGCATCAAGTTAAAATTTGAGCAAAAGCAAAGTTTGTTCGGAATGCCGGAAGACAAGGAATGGGACCTCATCTCAAACCAGCGCGACAAAACCATGCTCCGGAATTATTTCACTTATCAACTTGCGAATTCTTTGCAAGACGACTATTCACCACGCAACCAATTTGTAGAACTTTACCTAAATCGCAATTACAAGGGCGTCTATCTTCTGGTAGAACACGTTAAAGTCGCAAAACATCGAGTCAACATTTCAAAAAATGATTCCAGTTTTCTTTTTGAAAAAACAAGGGACGCAGACGATGACGACATACTCTTGCAGAGTTACCTAAATTGCACCTTCAACATCAAATATCCTAAAGACCCAACCCAAGAAAGCCTCAATCTTTTAGAATCGCACATCAACGAGTTTGAAAAAGGCATTTCTAACGACAGCATCACACTTTCTGAATGGATTGATATTGAAGATTTTGTACGCTACTACTGGATTCAGGAATTTTCAAAGAACATAGATGGAGCTTTCGGGCGAAGCATCTTCATCACTTGGCAATACAATTATCCCTTTCAAATGGGGCCTGTCTGGGATTTTGATGTTGCCTACGGAATCGGGAACACGCGAATGATGAGTCCCTATGATTGGTACGTTCGCTATCAAGGCTGGTACAAGCATCTTTTCAAAAACGGCGAATTTAAAAAGGCCGTTTCTCAATACTGGAAAGACAACCGCAAGACATTCTTAGACGCCGTTGACTCCATAACACCCGCCGCGCAAAAGTTAAGCAAGGCTTCTAGAAACGAGTTTAAGCGCTGGCCCACGCTACAGAACGACTCAGACTGGCCTTTTGTAGACTCTTACGAGAACTACGACAAAGCCGTAGACAGTTTAAAGAGCTGGATTACTCAACGAATCCAATGGATCGACGACAACATCTGACAAGGCTTCCTTCTGCATTGCAGTTTCTATCCAGAAGTACCTTTCACCAATCCATTCTTTCAAATCTTCAACAGCATCTTTATAGCTATCATAGGCGGCAAAATGGTAACTGTCATCGATATGCTTAAGAATTTTCCACCGTTTAAAATTATTTTCTGCAGCCTTTCCCAGTACATGGTATAGGGAATCTGCTTCCGTTAACAGTTTCAGGAAAGACAACCTGTTTTGAGCCCAGAAGTGAATCATTGCATTTTTCACAACCGGATCCATAAACGCATAAGCATTCCAATAGGAATTTTTCGAACGCCAGCCTGCAACCCGTCTTATATGTTGTTCGCAATGTCCGCCAAAAGAAAGGTCAAAGTCCCAAACTGGGCCCATCGTTATGACACCATTCCTGGTCCAGGTAAAATAAACGCTTGTATAAAAAGCAGCATCGGGATTCTTCGGAAATTCCTGGAGCCAAAAATGCCTTACGTATTCATCCACATCGATCCAGTCTCGCATGTCATTGTCTTTATCGATAGTAACAGTTTTTAAGTGTTTTTCGAAATTGCGAAGATAATCCTTCAATGCATCAAGACTTTCTTCGGAAGCCTTCCTAGGTTCATGAACGCGAAACGGCATTGCATCGTCCTTCAGCACCTTCAAGAAAATAACTTGATCTTCTTTACGGTACTTGCCATCGACTTCGACTATATAGGAATTTTCATTTTGCGGAAGACTCACCCTGCTCTTTGACTTCTTGATGGTCTCCGTCAACAAGTATACGCCTAGATATTCCCTGTTCAGGAACAATTCCACAAATTCACATCGCGGAGCGTAATACGCCCCCACCCTATTAGAGAGTCGATACATGAGGTAATTCTTCATCAAGGACTAGTCCACGTAATTCGAAACAAGCGCCCAATCCCTATCCTTAGGCATTCCCAACAGGGACTGCTTTTTAGAAAATTCAAGCTTGTAACTTTTCTGGGGCATTAACCAAGAAGAATTTCCACGGCCCCGAATGGTCAATTCCATCGCATCCGTATCAGGGAAACTTTCGTTTCCGATCCACATCTTCGCAGGGATTTCCGTTTCACGGTCGCGAACGGCAACGTTATCTTCCGTTTCAATAAACAATCTTGGGATTCCCGCATACGGATAATCCACACTTAAGGCCGATTGTGCTGAATAGGCTTCTCCTGTTTCTACCAAGGAGGCTACGTCATTATCGGTATACAGGTATTCACTGTTGCTACAGGCAAAAAATGTTACTCCTAAAAGTAACATAAAGACAACTTTATACCAGCATCCATAAAATCGCATAACAGTCACAATTCCTAGGTGACTCCCCACCGGCCCCTTTTGCCAACCAAGCAAAATATATACTTTTTTTGACAAATCGAACCCAGAAAATTTTGCACCAAGCTCATTAAGGGCCAAAACGGCAATATCCAAGATGGAGCTAAAGCTGTTTTTATCTATTTTTAAGGGTAAGAGGAAAATAGCACTATGAATATCGGCGTCATTTTCGCAGGCGGAGTCGGAACCCGCATGCACAGCAGAGATCTACCGAAGCAGTTTCTGAAGATTCACGACAAGCCCATCATTGTCCACACAATCGAGCATTTTGAAAACTGCAAAGACATCGATTCTGTTGTTGTCGTCTGCGTAAAAGAATGGATTGACCACCTCAACAAGCTGATAGACTCATACCATCTCAAAAAGATTAAAGCAGTCGTCCCCGGAGGTGAATCCGGGCAGCTTTCCATCTACAACGGGCTCTGTGCTGCAGCCCAAATCGCAAAAGACGAGCCATCCATCGTTCTCATCCACGATGGAGTGCGTCCGCTAATCAATTCCCTATTGCTTTCGGAAAACGTGCAATGCGTCAAGCAATTCGGTTCTTCGATTACAAGTGCAACCGTCAAGGAAACGCTTGTTGAAATTGACGACGACAACAACATAAAAGTCGTGCAGGACAGGCCCCATTCCCGAGTCGCCAAGGCCCCCCAATGTTTTTGGCTCAAGGACATCCTTGCGGCACACGAAAAGGCCCTTTCCGAAAACCGCCACGATTTCATTGACTCATGCACTTTGATGCAACATTACGGCTACCACCTCCATATGACCGACGGTCCGTTTGAAAACATCAAGATTACGACTCCCGACGACTTCTACATGATGAGAGCGATTTTACAGGTTAAGGAAGACGCTCAAATTTACGGGCTGGAGTAAGCATGTATTCAGAAAAGACTTTGCTTAGTGAAATAAAGGAACTCGGCGTCCCAAACGCCGCTGTTTTCAGCGCTCTAGAAAACAAATCCATCTTCATTTCCGGCGCAACAGGACTTATCGGGAACACCCTTATCAAAACTATTGTCGCCAACGCCCCTTCAGCAAAAATCATTGCCTTTGTCCGCGACGAGAACAAGGCAAAAAAGATGTTCCAAAACTACGAACAGAACATCACGTTTGTCACAGGCGACATCCGGGAACCAGTCACCTTTGACGGTCACGTCGACTACGTGATTCATGCCGCCAGCGAAACATCCAGCAAGGCTTTTGTAGAAGCGCCTGTCAGCATTATCGAAATCGCCTTGAATGGAACCAAGAACATGTTGGATTTCGCCAGGCAAAAAAACGTCCAGGGGTTCGTATACCTATCCAGCATGGAAGTTTACGGAACACCACATAACGACGACAAGATTTTTGAAGACCACGGCACCGACCTGGACACAATGAACGTCCGTACCAGTTACCCTGAAAGCAAGCGACTTTGCGAATCTCTCTGCACGGCATACGCAAGCCAGTTCCAAGTCCCCGCCAAGGTCGTCCGCTTGACCCAAACATTCGGCCCGGGAGTCCAGTACAATGACGGGCGCGTTTTCGCCGATTTTTCTAGATGTCTCATTGAAAACCGCGACATCATCTTGCATACCAAAGGCGAGACCAAACGCAGCTACCTGTACACCTTGGATGCAACAAGCGCAATTCTCACAGTTCTGACCAAGGGGAAAAGCGCCGAAGCCTACAACGCTGCTAACGAAGACACCTATTGTTCCATTTACGAAATGGCGCAACTCGTCGCTCAAAAGATCGCCCAAGGCAAAATCCAAGTAAAAGTGGAAGAAACTGACATTTCCAGCTTTGGATACGCAAAAACGCTACATATGAACCTGGACACCTCCAAGCTTAAAGAACTTGGGTGGCAGGCCAAAACAAACCTGAGCGAGATGTTTTCAAAAACGATAGAAAGCATGACTTCATTAGGTTGACGAAAGCATATATTTCTATATTTTGAATCGACAATGTCTTTGAAACAGAAAACCTTCAAAGGCGTCATTTGGAGTGCTGTAGAAAGATTTTCTACCCAGGGTGTTCAGTTCCTGTTCGGTATTCTCTTAGCCAGACTTTTGACGCCGAATGACTATGGCATGATTGCCATGCTCACCATCTTTATGGCGGTGAGCCAAACATTTATTGACAGTGGCTTTGGAAATGCCCTCGTCCGAAAACCTGACCGCAGCGAGGCCGACAAGGCCACGGTATTCTTTTTTAATATCTTTATGGCGGCCATCTGCTATGTCATCATCTTCTTGGGGGCGCCATTTGTAGCTAAGTTCTACGAAATGCCCCAACTTGCGGACATTCTCAGAGTCCTTGCTATAAACCTAATCATCATAGCATTCGGGTCCATTCAACATTTAAACTTGACTATTGACCTGAATTTCAAAACATTGGCAAAGGTTTCTTTTATCGGAGCCATTGTAGGTGGAGCAGCAGGTCTTGTCTGCGCATATAACGGACTTGGCGTTTGGTCACTTGTCGTTCAACAAATGACCACGACATCAACCAGAGTATTTCTGTTTTGGATTCTAGTCAGCTGGCGTCCCAAATGCTTTTTCAACAAGGCCTCTTTTAAGAACATGTTCGGCTTTGGTTCCAAGCTCTTAATTTCCGGCCTATTGAACACCGTGTACGACAACGCCTATGACTTGATTATCGGCAAAGTTTTTTCTGCAGGAACACTCGGAAATTATAGCAGGGCCTCCCATTTAGCAAACTTTCCATCAAGCAACATCACAGGCATTTTCCAGAGAGTCACCTACCCTGTTCTAAGTAAAATTCAAAACGATCCAGAAAAACTTAGGCTCGGTTACCTGAAGTTCCTAAATATGGCCACATTGGTCATATTTCCGTTAATGATCGGCCTTGCGGCAATTGCGAAACCATTTGTACTTCTGGTTCTTACCGAAAAATGGTTTAACGTCATCCTCATTTTGCAAATCATCTGCATCGCCCAAATGTGGTACCCCGTACACGCAATCAACCTGAACATCTTGCAGGTTCTTGGACGTTCAGACTTGTTCCTGAAGTTGGAAATTATCAAAAAAATCGCAGGCATTACCATTCTAGTCGTAACGATCCCCCATGGAATTATCGCCCTATGTTACGGCCAGTGGGTCAGCACATGTTTTAGCCTTGTAGTAAACACCTACTACTCTGGAAAACTGCTAAATGCCGGGCTTTTGACACAGCTTAAAATGTACATTCCCACTCTCCTAAATTCTTTGGCCATGGGAGCAATCTGCATTGGCGTAACCAAACTTCTTCCAGAACAGGAATACGCATTGCAACTAGTCCTCGGAATCGCCACAGGAGCCATTTACTACATCGCAAGCAATTGTATATTTAACAGGGCTACAGTAAAAGAGTTGCTGGATCTTGTGAACAAAAAGAAAAACAAGTCGTAGATTATCATGAGCGAAAACAAATTGATTACGGTTACCTCGCCCCTTCTTCCAAAACTGGAAGACTTTATCCCGATGCTTCAGGATATTTGGGATAGGAAATGGCTGACGAACAACGGCCACTACCACAAGGAACTCGAAAAGTCCCTTGCGGAGTACTTGGGGGTCGAATACATCAGTCTGTTTACCAACGGAACACTCCCGCTCATCACGGCCCTGCAGGCGCTACGCATTTCGGGCGAAGTGATTACCACCCCGTACAGTTTTGTCGCGACGACCCATTCCATCTGGTGGAACGGCCTGAAGCCCGTCTTCGTGGACGTGGACGAGACGACCGGCAACATCGACCCCGAAAAGATCGAGGCCGCCATCACGCCGCACACGACGGCGATTATGCCCGTGCACGTCTACGGCACGCCCTGCAACATGAAGCGCATCCAGGAAATCGCCGACATCTACGGCCTCAAGGTAATCTACGACGCGGCCCACGCCTTCGGCGTCAAGAAGGACGGCGAATCCGTCCTGAAGGCCGGCGACATGAGCACGCTCAGCTTCCACGCCACCAAGGTGTACAACACGGTCGAGGGCGGCGCGCTCGTCTGCCATGACGCGGCGACCAAGCGGCGCATCGACTTCCTCAAGAATTTCGGATTCAACGGCGAGACGACAGTCGTCGCCCCCGGCATCAACAGCAAGATGGACGAGATCCGTTCCGCTTACGGCCTTCTGAACCTGAAGCAAGTGGACGACGCCATCGCGAAACGCAAGGCCACCGCCGAGAAGTACCGCGAAGCCCTCAAGGACATCCCCGGCATCCGCATGCTGCAGGATATCGAGGGCGTGCGACACAACTACGCCTACTTCCCGATCTTCATCAGCGAGGAATACGGCATCAGCCGCGACTCCCTTTACGCCAAGCTGCAGGAACACAACATCTACGGCCGCCGCTACTTCTACCCGCTGATCAGCACGTTCAGCGCCTACAAGGGCCTCGAATCCGCCAACCCGAAGAACCTGCCCGTCGCCCACAGGCTCGCCGACCAGGTACTCTGCCTGCCCATGTTCGCAGGGCTGGACGGAGAGAGCACGGACCGCGTCATCGACGTCGTCAGGAACAAAAGGTAGCCGATGCCGCAGAAGAAGCTGATGCTCCTGGGCGGGCTTAGGTACCTGCTGCCCGTGATCGAGGAGGCCCACAGGCTGGGCGTCCACGTGATCACGGCGGACTACCTGCCGGACAACATCGCGCACAGGTATTCCGACGAGTACTGCAACGTCAGCATCGTCGACAAGGAAGCCGTCCTGAAGGCGGCACGGGAACTGAAGATCGACGGCATCCTCTCGCACGCGGTGGACCCCGGCGTGACTGCCGCCGCCTACGTGGCCGAGAAGATGGGGCTGCCGTTCCAGTGCAGCTACGAGGCCGCCTGCATTCTGCAGGACAAGTCGCTGTTCCGCAAGTTCCTAGCTGAAAACGGCTTCAACTGCCCGAAGGCGAAGGGCTACACGAACGTCGAGGACGCCCTGGAAGACGTGGACTTCTTCAACTGGCCCGTCATCGTGAAGCCCGTGGATTCCGCGGGCAGCAAGGGCGTCACGAAGGTCACGGACAAGGCCGACCTGAAATCCGCCATCGAGACGGCGCTCTCGGCCTCCATCTCGAAGAACTTCATCATCGAGGACTTTTTGGACAAGGTGGGCGCGCAGTCCAGTGCCGACATCTTCACCGTAGACGGCAAGCTCGTGTACCCGGCCTATTCCGACCAGCTATTCGACAAGAATGCGGCCAACCCCTACACGCCCGCCATCGAGATCTGGCCCGCCTCCATGGAGCAGAAGTTCCAGGACGACCTGACCGCGCAACTGCAGCGCCTGTTCACGCAGCTAGGCGTGAAGTCCGGCATCTACAACGTGGAATGCCGCGTATGTTCCGACGGCAAGGCCTACATCATGGAAGTGAGCCCCCGCGGCGGCGGCAACCGCATCGCGGAACTGCAGGACATGGCGACCGGCCAGAGCCTCATCGCCAACGAAATCAAGAAGGCGCTGGGCATGCCGATGGACGACATCACCGCCCCGCAATACGACGGCGTGTGGTGCAACTACATTCTGCATTCCTATGAAGAGGGCACGCTCGTCTCCGTCGAAATCGCCCCCGCGTTCAAGGACAAGTACGTGCGCGACATCGGCCTGATCGTGAAGCCCGGAGACCACATCACGTCCTTCAAGGGCGCGAACAACTCGCTGGGAACGCTGTTCCTGCGCTTCGAGACCCGCGAGGAACTCGACGCCGCAATCGAGAGTCCTGATTCATGGGTGCATATCAAGCTTAAATAGGGGACGCGTAATGAGACCGATCGGCGGATATTTCGAATGGGAATTCTCTCCTGCAAAAAAGCAGCCGCTGCATGAAAATGCAGTTTACCTGAATAGCGGCCGCCACGCCCTCGAATACATTCTGAAAGGTCTCGGGAACATTCATTGCCTTTGGATTCCCTATTTTACTTGCGATGCCGTCATGTTGCCGATTCAAAGACTTGGCATCTCCTGGAAATTTTACCACATCGACGAAAAGCTTGAAATCGCCGGCAACTTGGAGCTTGGCGAAAACGAATTCATTCTCTACACGAACTACTACGGTATCAAGGACGAATACTGCAAGCAACTCGCCAAACAATACGGCGAAAAGCTCATACTGGACAACGCGCAGGCTCTTTACTGCAAGTCTGTTTCGGGCACGCACCAGTTTTACAGTCCGCGTAAATTCATGGGAATGCCGGACGGCGGCCTTGCCGTAACGACCATTCCCGACACCGCAAGCGAATTACCTGTTGACAAATCCTTCGACCGTTGCAAGCACTTGCTCAAGCGAATTGAACTTGCTCCCTCCGAAGGCTACAACGACTTCAAGGACGTGAGCAAGGCCATTGCAGAAGCGCCGCTTTCACAAATGAGCAACCTGTCAAAATCCATTTTCGCATCTGCCGACATTGACGACATCAAGCACAAGCGCCGTGAAAATTTCGAATGCATTCACAAGGCGTTAAAAGCCACCAACCGTTTGCAAATTCCTTCCATGGATTCTTTCGAATGTCCATTGGTTTACCCCTATTGGACAGACAATGGCGGCGCGCTCAAGAAACAGCTTATCGAGCAGCAAGTATTCGTCGCAACTTACTGGCCCAACGTCTTTGAATGGGCAAAGCCAAACGACTTGGAATACGAGCTTGCAAACCACGTGGTTTGCATTCCCATTGACCAACGGTATGGGAATGAAGATATGAAAAAAATAACAAGTATTATCCTGTGAAAGCGTGCGTCCAGGGCCCGCTAACGAATGCCCCCACGGGAAAAAACGTATATTTAAAATTAAGCATTAAAACACTCCATTTAAGAGCTACTGGACTATGAACGATCTCAAGGGAAAGAAACTTCTCATCATTGGCGCTACTACTACAGAATGTGATATTGTTCGCTACGCAAAGGCGGCAGGAATTTACACCATCGTCGCCGACTACCTTCCCGATTCTCCGGCAAAGAAAGTGGCGGACATGCCTGTTTTAATCAACGCACTCGATGTCGATGCCCTGGTTGATTTTTGCAAGAAAGAAAAAGTAGACGGAGTCATCACCGGTTTTGTCGACATTTTGCTCAAGCCGTACATGGATGTCTGCAAGCGACTCGGATTGCCCTGCTATATTACCGACAAAATGCTGAGCATGTCCACCAACAAGGTCGATTTCAAGGAAACCTGTAACAAGTACGGCGTACCCGTTCCCCAAACATACCTGACCGGGAACAAAATCGATGACGCTACGCTCCAAAAGATTACCTACCCCGTATTCGTTAAGCCTCTTGACGGCAGCGGTTCCCGCGGAGCCGGCGTGTGCTACAACGAAAAAGAACTGAAAAAACGTTTCGCAGACGCCATCAGCTATTCCGCCAGCAAGAATGCAATCATCGAAGATTACATCAGCGGAAGGGAATTCCTTTTGGACTACATCGCCGTTGGCGGCGAATTCAGGCTGTTGTCCATTTTCGACCGCTTTATGGCATCGGACAGAGGGTCTGCTATCAATTATTCCACCATCAGCATGTCTCCGTCGAAGGCTGTCGACTACTACCTCGACAAGGTCAATCCGGCCGTCATTGACATGTTCAAGAAAGAAGGCTTTACGGACGGAGTGCTGTTCATGCAGGGCTACTACAACGGGAGTGACGTCAAGTTCTTCGAAATGGGTTGCCGTCTCGGCGGTTCGTACTTCAACCATGAACAAGCCTGCCTGGGTTACAATGCCATGGACATGATTATCCGTTTCGCATTGACCGGCAAAATGGTCGAAGACATCGGAACCATCAGCGAAGAATCGGCAAGATACAAGAAGTTCGCCCTGGATTGCAACTACCTGCTGAAAGGTAGCGACCAGACCGTGGCCAAGATTGTCGGCATGGACAAGGTCGAAGCCCTTCCGGAATGTATTGAAATTCAGAAATATCACGACGTCGGCTACCACTATGGCAAGGACAGAACTGTCGACAGGCCTATCATGGTTGCCGAAATTGTTGCCGAAAACAGGGACGAAGTCGAAAGACTCGTTAACTTCATCAATAAGGAATACGACGTGTTCAACGAAAAGGGCGAATCCCTGTTGATGGAAAAACTGAACCCTGAAGCTTTGTTTAAATAAGAGGAAAGGACAAATGAAAGTAGCAGTTATTGGAGCGGGCAATTCCGGCTGTGCACAGTCGATCAAGTTGATGCAGAATGGCCACCAGGTCAATCTGATCAAGACTTCGCATAGTCTGCATGACGACAACTTCGAGCAGCTTTTAAAGACTGGCGAAATCAGCTGCCTGGATACCACAGACAACAACAGGGAATTTTCTCTCAAGCCCAACATGATCACCCGTGACATCGAAAAGGGCTTGGAAGGCGCCGAGGCGGTCATGATCTTGACCCAAAGCCTGCAGCACCGCGAACTTGCCAAAAAGATCAGCCCGTTCCTGAAAGAAGGCCAAATCGTATTCTTGATTCCTGGCAACATGGGTTCAACTCAGTTCGCCAACCACACCAAAGGCAAGCACATCATTTATGTCGAAGGCGAATCGACTCCGTATGACGCCCGCATTATCGCGCCCGGTAAAGTTGAAATTCTTTTCAAGAACGTCCGCAACGCCGTATCGTTCCTCCACAAAGAAGACGAAAAGTACCTGCCCGTCGTTACCTCCTTGTTCGGCACGCACAAGTACCTGAGAACGAACATTGTCGAATCGACTCTACACAACCCCAACATGGTCGTCCACACCATCGGCACCATCATGTCGGCAAGCAGAATCGAATATTCCAAGGGCGAATTCTGGATGTACCGCGAATCATTCTCGCCGGCCATTTGGAACCTGGTCGAACAGCTGGACGACGAAAAGAAACAGGTGATTCGCGCCTACGGTGGAAAGAACGCCATCAATTACCTGGACGCCTGCAAGTGGCGTAACGAAGAGGACCTCTCTATCGACAGCCTGCAAGTGTTCAAGAACTACGCCGCCACCGGTGGCCCCAAGGGCCCGGCCAGTCTGGACACCCGTTACATTTACGAAGACGTCCCGATGGAATTGTGCATGCTCGAAAAGCTTGCCGCCGAAAAGGGAATTTCGACACCTATCGCATCGGCATTGATTACGATAGCATCTGCTCTGAAGTCGACCGATTATCGAATGATGAGCTATGAAATTTCCGACGTGAAGGATTACATACAATAATTCACACATCATGATATTACGATCTCAAGAAGAAATCATGTCTAAGTGGCCCGCTAATGCAACCCCACTTGTTTCTATCCGTTGCACGGTATTCAATCAGGAACAATATGTCGCCGATTGCATCGAGGGATTCCTTATCCAAGAAACAGATTTTCCCTTTGAGATTTGCATACATGACGACGCTAGTCCCGATAAAACAGCAGACATTATACGAAAATACGAAGCCAAATACCCAAAAATCGTCAAGGCTATCTACGAGACAGAAAATCTGTGGTCCAAGCCCGACACTAGATTTACACAAATTGTAACATCCATGCTTACCGGCAAATACATCGCTATGTGCGAAGGCGACGACTACTGGACAGACCCACACAAATTACAAAGACAAGTTGACTTTCTGGAATCTCACCCCGAATATTCCCTATCAGCAGAAAACGGAACTGTACTTTTTACCGAAACAGGCGTCGTACAACCTTTTTCAAACGAGCCTGAGCGAGACATTTCTTTAGACGAACTTCTTATCAAGCGCCGTTTCCCAACAGCTTCCGTTCTATTTCATCGCGCCCATTTGCTAGAATACCTCGAACAAGACGCACCAAGGTTTGACACAAGTCAGTGGGCGTTCTTATCGAGCAAGGGCAAGATTCATTACAATCCTGTCATATCATCCGTGTATCGTCGCGGATCCGGAGTAACCGAAAACAACAGAATCCGATGGGCATACACAAGCGAAGAATTCAACGACGGAATCAACAAATTTTACAAGCCATCCAAAGCTGTTCGTATAGCTCGCGATAAAATTCTGTTCTACGACTTTCAGCAAGGACGAATTGCCGCAAGAAAAAAAGGCGACAAAGCAAACGAACGAAAATTACTTTTAAAAACGATTACTCGTTTTCCAATATTATTTATCAAAAATTGGATCAAACAAAGAAAAAAACACTTATACCTTGAATGCATCAAGCCAAAGATTCTTACATGGGCAACAAAGCACTTCTTTTTCAAAAGAAAGAAGTCTAGCAACGCCGACAAATCCATCATTGTCTCTTTGACTAGCTATCCAGCCAGGTTCAAGACTATCGATATTTGCATCAAAAGCTTATTGAATCAGAAATTGCCTGCATCCAAAGTCATTCTATATCTTTCCAAAGACATCCAGATCGATTCTCTTCCAAAGTCGTTATTAAAGCTGCAAAGAAATGGATTAGAAATCAGAAATAATTGCGAAGACATAAAGCCCCACAAGAAATATTTTTACGCCATCCAGGAATTCAAGGATTCCATTGTCGTTACCGCCGATGACGACGTTATTTACCCGAAGGATTGGCTCGATTCGTTATACAAAAGTTATTTGCAACACCCGAATTGCATTTCAGCAAGACGAGTGCACCGAATCACAAGGGACGCAAACAACAAAGCCGTTTCTTACCAACATTGGGAAATAGAATGCAAAAGCATTCTCCAGCCATCCATGGATCTCATCGCAATCGGTGTCGGCGGAGTACTTTACCCGCCACACATATTCGACAGGGCCATCCAATATTTTAACACGACCAGCATTAAAGAAATTTGCCTAAACGCTGACGATATTTGGTTAAAATATATGGAAGCCATTCAAGGGACGCCAGTCGTATGGGTTCCAAACAAGCAATGTCATCCGACAACTATTTTCGACAAGCAGGTAAAAGAGTCTGCGCTCTTCAAAACAAACTTAAAAGAAAACAAAAACGACCAATATATACAAGCATGCGCATCGCACTTCAATATCAATCTGTAGCGCAATCCTTTACACAGACTCTTTATTAGTAATTATCACAGCACAAACCACTTGACAAAACGTGCAAGCGTTTTGGGCGATTTGCTAATTGAAAGCGAAAACAGAGCAAGACGCATCCGCTGAGAAAAAGCCGATACCGACTTGGCATTCAGCTGAATATCTCTCGCAACACGTTCTCGGGATGTATTGTAAACCTTGAAAAAATCGGAATGCTTTTTCAGCATCAACTTCCAAGCTTTTTCAATGGAAGCCGGCTTTACAGAAATAGAATCATTCTGCAAGTGATAATCCGCTAGAGGTTCTTCCATACAATAAATCGAGAAGGACCTTTGTACACGGACAAGCATTTCGAATTCCTGGAATCTAGGCATTTCGGGGTCGAATTTTTCCTGTTTAAAAACCGCGCTTTTGCCCATCAGCGTCTGCGTGCCGATAGACATCGGCAATTCTTCTTTCGACAGGAAACCTTCATGGAAGTAATCCGAAACCAAGCCCACGTTTTTTCCATCAGACATCCTGTTCATCCGGCAAAAAACAACATCGGCACCAGTATTCCGAAGTGTAGTCAGTTGCTTTTCAAGTTTGTCTTCATGCCAAACATCGTCGCTATCCTGAAACGCGATGTATTCTCCACGGGCATGATCGATGCCATTGTTGCGGGCAACGCACGCACCGGCATTTTCTTGATGAACATAGACAATCCTGTCATCGTTAAAGTCTTTTACCACTTCGCATGTGTTGTCAGAAGAACCATCGTCAACAATAATCAGTTCGAAATCTTTGTACGTCTGGCGCAGAATACTTTCAACAGCCTTAGGAAGAATATGTGCCCTATTAAACGACGGAAGAACAATCGAAATCATACCACCTCCAAATTGCACTTGCTACATATGGCACGATACATGTTTTCGCTGTAACATGTTCCCGCAATAGAGGCGTCTTCGAACAAGTCATTCAGCTGCTTTGTCGAGGTAATGTCGCCCGCAGAAATCTTTTCAATCAAATCATCGACATTCACCGCCTTGTCCGTCACAACGCGTCCGTAAGCGTCATTCAAAGAGGAATACGACAAATAATCCGCTTCATCAGGAACATAGAATACAATCGGCCTATTCAACAAGGCGTAATCGACGCTGCAACTAGAATAATCTGTCACCAAGCAATCCGCAGCCATCAGCAAATGCTGCACAGACCGAACCTGCTTATCGCCGAGCACCTGAAAATGGCAGTTATCCGATTCCATCGCGAACTGAGTCAGCGGATGCAGCTTGACCAAGAAAAGGATGTTTTCCTTTTTCAAATAATCCTGAAACTTTTCGCTAGACAAGAGTTCCTGCAAAATATCCTTGACAACATCCTTATGGGTATTGGGACTCACGCGATATGTCGGCATGTAAAGAACAACCTTCGAATACGAATCAAAATTCACATTCGAAACCAACGAGGTCCTTTCCAATTTTTCGCGGAACAAGTCATTGCGAGGCTGCCCGGTTATTACGATCGAGTCCCGTTCGGCATCGAACTGTTCCATTACGCGCTCGGCAGTATATTCCGATGTTCCCAAAGATACGTCGCGGCCAACCCAATTGAAAACGGCGTCCACTGTCCTCTTTATTTTCAACTTGAGACCGGAATAATTTTCATTGTAGATTTTCTTGAACCCGCCAACACCATGCCAAAGCGCAACGATTTTTGCGCCACCCACCAAGGGTACCGCACCAAAATCGTCCAAACCATTTGTCATGATGGCAGCACCACAACGAAGCGACACCATGACGCCCTTAAGCGACGAGCTAAGATAGGCCTCGTAACCCAATTGACGCACCAGGGCAACAACATTCTTGTTGCGCGTAAGCCAAACACAACGGACGTTAGAATGGTTCTTGTTCACGTATTCAAACAGGAATTTGGCATTGTCATCATACTTTTTTCCCATCCAACAGCCAAAAACCCAAAGATTCCGGTCCCTGAACGGAACCAATTTCAAAACGCGGAAAAGAACGCCCATCACGGGCAACGAAATTTTACGCCATTCGAGCAATTTTGACAGAATCTTCATATTCACTATTTTCAGCGGTCCAAATTAACACGGCCAACACGCTTATTGTTCTTAATTTTCGCGCTACTTCTTGACCACAGGACAATTACCCAAACCGGAAGCAAAAGATAAATCCATTTTTTGACAAACCCAAAGGAAAGGATATCCTTCCTGCAGAATTTTTTCCAAAAATAAGATCCGACCACATTTTCAAGAACCGGATTTTCGGAACCAGCATCACGCCAACTGCCAAGTCCGTTATGGACACAGACATTATTTCCATCAAACGTATTAATCGTAAAATAGGAGTCTGGATAAATCTTCATGTCCGAAAATTCAAGCGGCTTGCCGTCAAAATTCACCAAGGCACCACTATAGTTGTACATCCGCATAAAGACCTTCGTGATAATGCACGGCATGGCGTTCATGTCGCAGCTTCCATCAGGCAAAATAAAATGACGGTCCTTATAATATTCCAGACATTCCTGAACAAATGGATGATGCGGTTCTGCACCTATCGCATGCGCAGCAATCTGATCCGTGAATTCCGTTCCTATAAAAAGTCTATTGTCTAGAAACTTGTCAAAGTTTCCATTCACAGTCACGTCAGCATCCAGATAGATTCCACCATACTTTTCCAGAACCCACAGGCGGAAAAAATCGGTTACAAAAGCCCATTTCTTTTTTGAAAACGCCTCGCGTGCAAACAGAAACTCCTCGTAAGGGAAATTACTCTTGTTCCATTCTACGATTTCGTAATCCGACAGATGATGGCGCCACGATTCCAGGCAGCGTTCAACAGCCTCATCCTTGGTTTCCGACATCCACAAAAAATGAATTTTCTTGGGAATCATTTACACACTCCGCATCACCCCGAAATACTTACGGGTATTCTTAAAAATATATGGAGACAGCCAATGCAAGAGAATCATCACCTTAAGGGCAAAAGAAACTGACTTGGACAAATTCTTTTTCGTGTAACGAACTTTGGATATTTCCGACTGAATTATAGAAAAAGAACCATACCGGAGAACATCATCCATTTTTCCGCGGCCGCCACGAACAAGGTGCATTATTTGCGGGCAGTCAATCAGTCTGCGTTTCAAGCCGGCCTTAGCCATACGCCATTGCATATCCGTTTCTTCGAAATACAAGAAAAAGCTTTCGTCAAATCGCGCCAGCTCGGAATTTCTTACAAACAGATCCGCTCCAACAACATAATCGACATCACCAACAAATTTCTTGTAAACAGGAACCGAGCGAAGCTTGGAAATATCCATGTGAAGGAACTTCATGGCATTCTTGACCGCAAACGCAGCCAAGTGATGCATCATGGCCTTTATCAGTTTTCCATTTTCCGGGAAAACGCCATGTGATTCCGTGAGGGTTCCTTCGGCATCTACCAAGTTGCATCCTAAAGCGCCCAAATTTTCGCTTTCATGGCCTTTCCAATAATCACAGAAGTCCTTAATGGCATTGTTGAGCAGCAAGGTATCGCTATTCAAATAAAAAACAAATTCGCCTTTGGCAACATCCAAACCGCGATTATTAGCCGCACCAAATCCAAGGTTCGCCTTGTTTTCGACAAGAACCACCTGCGGAAACTCATTGCGCACCATTTCTACGGAGCCATCTTCCGACCCATTGTCAGAAACAATGACTTCAAAAGAAACATCTTTCGTCTGTTCAAACACAGAACGCAGACAATTACGCAACAATTCGCACGTTTTGTAATTGACGATGATGACAGAGACTTCTACCGCAGAACTCATTCTTCGGCATCCTCCTCATCTTCGCCGTCACTTTGCTGGCGCAACTTTTCAAAATAAGCTTCGTATTCGCCTTCCAATTCATCACGGCGGTCAAACTTGCTCTGAATATGGCCTATGCAGAACCAATAGAGGAACGGCTGCAAAGTACCCAATTCCCACACGGCAGCTCCGATCATGGCCGTCAGGCAAAAACAAATGGTACACACTTCAAAAAAGGCATACTTGAAAATCCGGAAGCCAGAAACAAGGCTGTACGCACAAATTCCCATCAACATGGCAAGGCCAAAGAAGCCAAGCTCTGCAGGGATTCGCACATAATCACTATCGGGAATGCCCAAATACCCTTCTTCGACAGCGCCATGACCAAAACGTCCAAGTCCCCGCCCAAAGAAGTTCAACTGCTCAATAAACTTATCAAAGAGTGCAAATCGGTCCTGGACAATATTTCCATCGTAACTCACGGAACGGTTTAGAACATAATCCACAAAGTCGACATCCAAATAGTTCATCACGAGCAGGAATATTCCCGTTCCAAAGATGCCGGCGCAAATCCACAGGGAATAAAGCAGGTTTCGCGATGGCAAACGTTTAATCGTTGCATACACCGTAAGCGAGACAAAGAACAGAACGCAAAAAGCTATCGAAACACGCTGCTGTGCAAAGAACAGGCAGAAAAAGCTCAACGCAAAACAAGCCAAGTCAAATTTCTTGTAGCATTCATCAACCACTATTTTTTTTGCAGAATACATAAACAGGAACAGCGACGAATAACCGATAAAATAAGAATGCGGCCAGAATGAAGACATCCTTGTAAATTCGTACAGCAGTTTACCCGACAGAGCGTTGACATCCGAATCAAAATTAGACCAAATAACCTCAGCCTTGTACGCCACGTAAAAATAGGGCTGGAAAAAGTAGAAGTACACGCCGCACACCATTGCAAAAAACAGCGGGGCTTTAAAGTTTTCAAAAAAATCATCCGTCTTAAATGTTTCGCTGCGGGCAATAAAATAAAACAGCATCGGGACAATCTGACTTCTGACCCCCAAGTAATATAATCGCCCCGGATACGTGTATTCCACAAAGAAATAACTAACCAAGCTATACATGAGGAACACAAAGACTAGCCCATCGAACCATTTCCAACGGATAGTCGAATGACAAATCAATGTCGCCGCAACGACGCACAATATTAAAACGGAAGAAACATCTTTAACACCAAACATCAAACTTGCTGCAATGGCAACAAGAAACCAGTAATAATGTTTAATAATGTTGGTAAACAGTCTTTCCAAAAGTTTTCCCCTTGGAAATTATTTCTTCTGCTTTCTGTACTTCCACAACAGCATAAGAAAACGCCAATCCCTCAAAATGTATCTCTTAAACATTCGGCCCGGTTCCTGCCACATACGGTAGAACCATTCAAGGCCACAGTTCGACATCCATCGAGGAGCCCTTTTCTTACGGCCCGCAACAAAGTCAAGACTTGCACCAATTCCAAGACTCAGCGGAATGTGCCACCGATCCTTATTTTGCGATATCAAGATTTCCTGTTTCGGACAACCAAGGGCAACAGCCAAAATATCCGGTTCGGTCAAGGCCAAACGACGATCGACTTCGGCCATCTGTGCAGGATCGTTTTCAAAGCCCTTTGCAGGCGAAAAACAACCCACCACACGCAGTTTCGGATATTTCTTTTCCAAATTCCGCGCAGCCTTACGTGCAATCCCTTCATTGGCCCCCAGGAAAAAAATCCTATAGCCTTTTTTAGCGGCCATTCCGCAAAGTTCCGGCAAAAAATCGGAACCCGATATTTTCTCCTTTATCTTGCCCCCAAAAAATTTGGAGAACCAAACAATGGGCATGCCATCTGCTAAAACAAGGTCTGCCTTTTCATAGGCATCGCGCAATCCATTGTCTTTCTCCAACAAGACCAAATGGTCCACATTAGGCGTCGCAACAAAAGCACACTTCTTCTGTCTGATTAAATCATCCGCAGCAGAAATAGCCTCACTCATCGTGAGGTTATCCACAGACACATTTAAAAAACGAACTTTTGACATTGCGAAAAAATTTACTCCGCTTTCCCCTTACCAATGCTTGACACTTCGAAACCGATCTTCTTCAGAGCGTCTGCATCCAGGATATTGCGGCCGTCGAATACGAAGGCAGGCTTGGCCATGCCCTTGTAAATGCGGTTCCAATCCAATTCTGCAAAGCACTTCCATTCGGTACAAACCACCACGGCATGAGCGCCTTCGGCAGCCTTGTACGGATCCTCCTCGAACTGAACCTGGTCAAGCACGTCCTTCAAATCGCGCTTGGCATCAGGAATAGCCTTCGGATCGGTAACGACCGGCAGTGCATGTTCGGCGAGCAAGTCACGCACAACAAGATTTGCAGGGCTTTCGCGAGTGTCGCCGGTATTTGCCTTGAAGGCGAAACCGAACACGGCAATCTTCTTGCTTGCAATTGTGTTGAACATGGTTTCGAGCATGCGATCCACCACACGGTGAGTCTGCCATTCATTGATTTTCACCACCGATTCCCAGTAAGCGGCCACTTCAGGCAGTCCATAGTAGCCACACAGGTACACGAGGTTCAAAATATCTTTCTTGAAGCAGGAACCGCCAAAGCCGATAGAGGCCTTGAGGAACTTGGGACCGATACGGCGGTCCTTGCCCATGACGTAGGCAACTTCGTCTACATCGGCGCCAGTCTTTTCGCAAAGGGCGCTAATCGAGTTAATAGAGCTGATTCGCTGAGCCAAGAAGGCATTCGCAGTAAGCTTGGTGAGTTCGGAACTCCAAAGATTCGTCGTCAAAATGCGGTCGCGGGGCACCCAGTGGGCATACACGTCCACCAGTTTCTGACAGGCTGCAAGGCCCGATTCCGTCTGATGGGAACCAATAAGTACGCGGTCCGGTTCAAAAAGGTCGTTAATGGCGGTACCTTCGGCCAAGAATTCCGGGTTAGAGAGCACTTCGAAGTGCAGGCCCTTGTCGTTGGAATTCAGGATTCGTTCCATGGCGGCGGCGGTACGCACCGGAAGCGTGGACTTTTCCACGATAATCTTGCCTTCGTCGGCAATTTCCAAGATGTTGCGGGCCGTCTTTTCCCAGTACTGCAGGTCAGAAGCCTTGCCGGCACCGTGGCCAAACGTCTTGGTCGGGGTATTCACAGAAACAAAGATAATGTCCGCTTCTTTAATGGCTGCCGGAATATCGGTGCTGAAGAAGAGGTTACGGCCACGGGCACGCTTTACCACATCATCGAGGCCGGGTTCAAAAATCGGGAGGTTGTCGCTGTTCCAAGCGTCAATACGGGCCTGGTTGATATCGACCACGGTCACTTTCACATCGGGGCACTTATCGGCAATAACGGTCATAGTGGGGCCACCGACATAGCCCGCGCCAATGCAAAGAATCTTGGTATTGTAACTCATAGTGTGCCCAAATTTAGAAAAATACCGAATTTCTGACCTAGATTATAACTAAAGAAAACCCAGAAGTGCACTTTCGTAAGATATATGTCACTACTTTCCGTTCACGGGACGTTCGCAGTGGATAGCCATGTAAATTTGAATTAAAGAAACTCACTTGAAAATGGCGGTCAAACGCTCCGTTTCGCCCGGATTCACAAAACGGGTCTGTTCCATCACGCCGTCGCTCCAGCCCGCCCAAATGCCACCGGCAGTCGGTTCTGCCGAAATCTGCACCGGGGTGCCTTCAAAGAAATTCACCGTCAGCGGGTACGAATCTATTTTCAGTCCGTGAACATTTATTACACCCGGTCCGCTTACCGAAAGTGACAACGCAATCGGGCTCCCCAGCTCAAAATACTCTCGCAGTTCACCGTATACAACTCCCGGGCGTTCCTGCGCAAAAACCTTAATTTCCTCAAGCTGCCGATTCATCTTCGAAGAGCTCAACTTCCACCGCTTTTGATCCCGCGGAATTTCCGAATTGATTTCAGACATCATGCGTTCAATGCGGGCAAGCACGCGCGCACTCGAAAAATTCATTTGCAACAGTACCGCCATACGGTTCACAAAAGCCGTGCGAAATCCCGAATTTTCGAGCAAACGCCTAAAAAGCAACGTGTATTCAGGGCCATTCGGCCAGGATTCACCATCTTCTGCCGCAGCGAATTCAAAGATATTGTTCTTGTATGCACTGTAGCCATTCCCCATTCCAAAATCCATATCGTACAGGAACCATTTCCACTTCGTTTTCGGATTGGAAGAACGCCACTTTTTCAGGTTATTGCCCGGCCAGTCGCGATTATTCGCATAGATTTCAGTCTGCATGTAATTGATGAAATTGTCAATATCAATCTGCGATTCAACATAGGCATAATTTTCTCCAATATCCAAGTGGTTCGATTCCAACCAATCCATCAGCGCCACGTAATCAACGGCAGTCCCCGCCGACACAGAATTATCCGCCTTGAGTAAGTCAATGTCATCGGGATTTAGCCCATAATGCGTTTCAAAATAATATTCGGTCGAGCGTTCACGAATGCTATGGATGCCATAATATTCGCCGTTATAGTACACCACCGCAAATCGCCCACGCTGGTAATCTACCCCCAAGCCTTCGCTAATGGAACTTGCAAGGCGATCACGAATGTAGTCGTTTCCGAAATTGCTTCCGTTATTGCGCAAAATAAAGACTTTGAACTTGTTCAGTTCCGGGAATTCAGGGAATAGACTGTAATTCAATCGTTTATCGCCATACTTTTCGCGGAAAGTAATCGCCACCGATTTCTTCGCGTTCTGGCGGCTGTAATTGCCAAAAATCTTGAGACCCGCACTTTTCGCAAACGCAGGTGCATTCATCCCCGGCTCCATCAGTTCTACCTTTACCGGAATTTCTTTATCGAGCCAGTAATTCGCGCCGTAATGAGGTTCCTTGCTCTGTGCAAAATTACCTTCCATATAGATGCCGGAATCTGGATGAAAAAGCGAATTCGGATCCGCAGTCAAGAACACCGCCGGAACAGTCGGTGCCGATTCAAAAACGTATGTACGCACCAGTTCTTCGCCCGGGAGCATTCCCGCATCGAAAGCGGCGCAACGAATCGTCGTTGTCGATTTAATCGTCAACGCTGTTGCGGTCGCAGACTCCGCCGTAGGCGCAAGGCCGCCCTTTTCGCAACGCACATTCGCATCTTCAGAAAAAGCAATCACAAAAGGAGCCGCATAAAAACCGGATGGAGGAATTTCAGCCAAAGTATCTACCGCCGGCGAACGCGACTTCACCACCGTCTGTACCGGTGAACCATAAGGAGAAGCATCTCCAAAGCCAAAGCCCGTCGTGCCATCGGCAAGGGTCCCATAATTCCAGGTTTTCCCTACAGGGATTTCGGGGTACGCGACGGAATCCACAATCGCCGTGTCGGCATTCACCAGATACAGGCGCCCGCCCGACTGCGGAATCTTGAAACCTGCATGGGGTTCATGGCCTCGGTTACGGGCAATGTAGCTGAATACCTTCACCGAGACTTCTTGGGATTCATTTGCCTCGGGGCTCATGCGCGTACCATAAATATTCTTAAGATCCGGGAACGTTTTTCCGGTTGGAATCGCCGTACGATACACCGTGGAGGAATCCCCTGTCCCTGTGAAGACGATTTCGTAGCCTTTCCAGTCATCCATATCCGGCTGCGTGAGTCTGAAAGACACCTTGCGATCCTTGGTAATGTATGCCCGCATCAAGATTTCATTCGCCGCTGAAATATCAAGCACATCACTCGGGTCGCTACTTCCGGTTCCCACAAAAACGGCAATTGAAGACCAGCCCAGATCTTCATTTTCAGCCAAACGCATCACGGCGCCAAAACGTTTTTCGTTATTTTCCTTAAAACAATTTTTCTTTTGCCCCTCCAAGGGGTCAGCATAGCTATAACCTGGCGGATCACTTTGGGAATCGGTCCATGTCCAGCAACCAGGTCCAATCATGTCAAGAGAATCGTGCGGCAACACGTAATCAGGGTAATTCTTGCCCGACATGAACACCAGCAGGAACGCATTCGGTGCAAGTTTCACGCTTCCGAATTTCCACTTGAACGGTTCCGTCTTTGAATCAGTCAAATACATTCCCGACAAATCTACCGTATCGGCCGAGGTATTGAAAAGCTCCACCCAGCCCGCATCGCCACCCTCGTGGTCTTCGTAAACGATATTGATCGGATCGACCTCGGTAAACATGACCGAGCCACCCACAAAAGGAAGTTTCGTGGCATCAGAAGAGCCCTCCAAAGAGCTATCTATGGGCGCCAAATTATCTTCAGAAATCTCTTCTATCTTCGTAGAATGGCTATTGGAATCGGAGCATGCAGAAAAAGCCAATGCCAGCAGCATCAAAAGACAAGAAATCGCAAAACGCCAAAACACCATGTATTGAATATATACTAAAAGGCCGGCAATCGGCGAATAGTAAGATTTTCTTAATCCGGCTTCTTATGCTTTCTTCTGGGACGGCGCACAATAAAGAGGCAGGCACCAATCAACACCAGCGCCACCGATATGGCCTTGCCCACAGGGAACGCCTCGGAAAACACCAAGGCTCCGGCAAGAGTCGGCACCGCAGCGCCAACCGCCGCACTGAACGGGATAATGAACAGGGCTCGGCCACGGGAGAACGATACCTGGGAATACAGGAATGCGATGCTGTAAGTAGCGATATAACCGAGGGTTCTGAAATCCATCAAAAGGTTCGCCACCGAAGAAATTTCAATGTGGTCCAAGTCAAAATCCATGGCAAGGCTCTTGTAGAACGCCGCAGAAAGTCCAAAGCCCACGCCCATAATCAGGGAATCCACCATTTCGCGGTCCTTGACCCACAAGTGGGCAATCAGCGTCACCGCGCTGAGTCCGCCAGCATACGCCCAAAGCATGCCGATGTTTTGCACCGCCGTCGATTCACCCAAGTTTTCGACGGAGTACAAAAGACCCGCCACCACAAAGCAAATGGCAATCACGATACGCTTGGTCAAAGCCTCTTTCAAAATGCAAAAACCCATCAGGGCCGTCAGTACCGGATTCAAAACCATCATGGGCTGCACCTGGCTCAAATCGTAACGGGCCATGGCAATGTAGTAACCGAGGGTCGCAAGGCCAGAACAGCAAATTCCCAGCCACCAGAACTTATTGGTAATAACGCCCTTAAAGAATTCCCAGGGTTTCGAAGTTCCGCCCGTACGCTTGCCAACAGTAGACACCCCCGATTTCTCGAGAATGTTTCCGCAGGCAAAAAGGAACGCCGGACCGATTGTAAGCAGCAAGAAAAGCATTCGCTAAATACCGTCGTAAATTTCCTGGTAAATCCAATAATTTCCCATGACGCGCTTCACGTAGTCGCGGGTTTCCCAGTAGCTGATATCTTCGGCACGAATGTCCCAAGACTTGCCTTCGCCAGCGGCCTGCCAGCGTTTTGTGGGCTTGGGGCCAGCATTGTAATTGCCCAGCACATACATGTAGTCATCGTTGTATTCAGCCTTCAAGTCCACCAGGTAACGAATGCCCAGGCGAATGTTCATGTAGGCGTTGAACAACTGACGGGGTTCGAAATTCGGAATGCTTTCCTTTTCGGCAAGCATCTTGCCCGTAGCAGGCATAACCTGCAACAAGCCGCAAGCACCTGCCGGCGACATGATTTCAAAGTTAAAGATGGATTCCTGACGCATCACGCTGTACACAAAGAACGGATCGATGCGCTCGCCAGAATGATACTTCACCTGATTCATGTACGGAATCGGGAACAGGTAATGCAACACGTCGATGGGCGGCGCCATCAGGCGACGTCGATCGATGTTGTTCTGGAACTGACGGGCCAGGCGATACCCGGCAGCGGTTTCGCCCATCTCGTAAAAAAGCTTGCCGTATTCATACAAGAAATCCAGACGCTTCGCATTCTTCTTGCGGGCTTCGTCATAAAGGGCAAAAGCCTGATCACTAAAACCGTACTGGAACAGCGTGCGGATGCGGTTATAACGTTCCGGATTGTAAGTTGTGTCGGGTTTGCCCATCTTCTGCGAGGCGCGCACCCAGGCAAGGGTCTGCTCCGGAGCCATGCGCACGCCATGAGCATAAGGCACATCCTTCTCGTCCATCAACTTGTAGTCCACCAGTTTCATGCGGCTACGGTGGGCGTAATAAGCCAGCGGAAAATCGCGAATGCAATCAAGGTAGGCTTCACGAGCCAAGGAATCCTTCCCGACTTTCATGTAAGCATCGCCCAAGAACATACGGGCACCGCTGCCGCTCCACAAGAAGGGTTCCTTGGTAGCCTCGATCAACGCCGGAATGGCCTCGTTCCACTTTTCCTGTTTGAAGTACACAAAGCCGATACGGAACTTGGCCCACTGGCGTTTCACGTTGTTTTTAAAGCGCTTGTGCGAAAGAGTCTTATAGCAGACAATGGCACTATCGTACTGTTCCTTCTGTTCGTACTCAAAGCCCTTCACCCACAAGTTGTTGGCATTTTCCTTGCTGAACTGGCTCGCATCCTGCAAGGCGGCATCCATCTTGCGGATTTCCTTTTCGTAACGGCCTGCATTGTTGCGATACAGGCGCAGAATCGACTGCATCCACAAGGGGCGGGCTTCTACGGAATCCAGCAAGAACTTGAACTGCTTAATAGATTCTTCATCGCGCTTGAGCGTACGCAAAGTCACGGCTCGCTTTTCCCACAAGGCAATACGGGTCGCCATATCCAGGGAACTGGGCGCAAGCTTTTTCTGCAGGGAATCTTCTGGCGGCGGGAGCGCAGCTTCCGGCGAAAGAGACACCAGCATCGAGTCCAGAATCCTGATAGAATCCAGCAGCGTCAGGCATTCGCTGGCGTTATCCTTGGCACAAGCCATCTTGGCGTAGGCAACCTTTTCTTCCAAGGTTTCAGGGGCGCCACGAACCTTACGGAGCCTGCGAATGGCGGCAAAGGCAGAATCCTTATATACCGAAGCACTGGTCAGCAGTTTCAGGTATATGCGCTTGGCATCCTTCATCTGCTTGAACTGTTCCAAATACTGGGCGTAGCGATAACGCAACGCCGCCGCATCGTCAGACTTCGGGTACTTTTCTACAAAGACTTTCAAGGAATCCGCATGGGCCCGGTCACTCAAGGTAGAGTCGGCCATGGCCGCTTCAATACGCAACCTGGATGCAGCGCGGTCAAAAGAAGCATCCTGATCCAAATTCTTGTACAGTCCAAGCACCACGCGCATGTTCTTGTAGTCGCGCAGCTTGAACAGGCACTTGGCCATTCGCAAAATGACAGAGCCGTCTAACTGGGCGTCGCGTCCACGCAGGGAATCGTAGGCGAAGTAAGCGCTGTCCCACTGTTCCTTGTAAAAGAACTGGGCCGCACGGGCAAAGTCCCGTACATTTTTCGGTTGCAGGGAATCTTCACTCAAAGCCTTCAGGCGGTCGTAACGCACTACCACATCCTGGAACTGCGAAGGCGGAACCTGTTCCAAAGCCTCGTAGGGATTCGGAGGTGTATAAGGCATCGAAGCAATCAAGCTGTCCGTTGCCAACATCGGAAGAGGCCCGGGCTGAGCAGAATCCTTCAACTGCGCAAAAACCCCTGCGCAGAACACAACCACCAATACTATTAATTTTCTCATTTCTTATTCTTGATCTTTATTTCTTGCTGCTATCGACCTGGCCAACAAAGCTCGATATGCCCAAGTCACGAATCGTCTGGGCATACTTGTTGTGCATATAGGTATTAACGCTTTCGGCATCATCCATCTGCAACACCGTCAGTGCCGATTCACGAACATCTTCGAAGTTGATGGAACGGATGATTTTCTTGGTAGACATCACGCTCCAAGGCGTCATGGAAAGTTCGTCGACACCAAGGCCAACCAGCAGCAATACGCTCAAGGGGTCCGCACTCATTTCGCCGCAAACCGCAACAGGAATTCCTTCGCGGTGCGCCGCCTGAACCGTCTGGTAAATCATGCTGAGCACAGCGGGATGGTGAGGCTGGAACATATCCGTAATCAATTCGTTGGTACGGTCCACAGCAAGGGTAAATTGCACCAAGTCGTTCGTACCAATGCTAAAGAAATCCACTTCCTTCGCAAGCTTATCCACGATCATCACTGCAGCAGGGACTTCGATCATCACGCCAATCTTGACTTTCGGAACTTTCTTGCCTGCCGCTTCAAGCTCCCTGCGGCAACTGACAATGCAATCCTTGGCGCGGCGCAGTTCTGTCATGCCCGAAATCATGGGCAACAAAAGGCGCAGGTTTTCTTTGGTATTGGCCAGCAGCAAGGCCTTCAGCTGCGTACAGAAAATATCTTCGCGATCCAGACAAACGCGAATGGAACGCCACCCCATGAACGGGTTGGATTCGTTCACCGCCGTAATACCGCTCACCAACTTGTCGCCGCCGGCATCCAGGGTACGGATTGTCACCGGACAAGGATACATGGTCTCAAGAATGTAGCGGTATGCGTCACGCTGTTCGTCCTGGGTCGGCGCTTCGTTACGCAGGAACAAAAATTCTGAACGGTAAAGACCGATACCCGTCGCACCAAAGTCGGTCACCTTTTCCGATTCCGAAGGCAATTCGATGTTGGCATGCAAGGTAATGTACTTGCCGTCTCGGGTCATGGGTTCCAGCTGGCGCATGGTGAACAGCTCGCGACGTTGCCGTTCAAAGACTTCCTGACGCCTGTAAAATTCCTTGACGTCGTCCTGGTTCGGATTGATAACAACCTGGCCGCTGGAGCCATCGATAATAACCGTATCGCCCACTTTGACGAGGGCTGCAAAATTCCTCAAGCCAGACACCAAGGGTATCTGGAGCGAACGGGCCAAAATAGCCACGTGGCTCGTACGGCCACCCGTATCCATGGCAAGCCCCGCCACCTGGCCGGGCTTGATAGACATCAGCAAACTCGGCAAAAGCTCATGGCCAACCAGGACCACGCCCTCTTCAGAAGCCACATCCTCCAGCACCGGTCCGGAATCTTCCATGGCCGCCATCAAGCGGTTATAAACATCCCTCAGGTCGGCCGCCTTGTCACGCATGGCAGGCGAATCAATTTGTTCGAACTTGTCAATGTAAGCCCCAAGAACCACATGCACCGCCCAGCGGGCATTCTTGCGTTCCTTGCGGATCTTATCAAGGGTCCCGTTTATCAAAGAGGGATCCTGCAAAATCATCAAATGCGTCGCAAAGATGAGGCTGTCCTTCATCCCCGTGCGACCTTCGGAAATTTCCTTGATCTGCGAAACTTCCTTTACCGTCTTGTGGACTGCCTTCAAGAAAAGCTGTTCCTCATCCGCAAGACGACTCTCGGGGAGAGTTTCCTCCACCACCGAAATTTTCCGGTTGGTAACCGGGAAAACGCTCCCCATGGCAAAGCCCGGGGAGGCGGGAACACCCTTTAAAACAGTTCGGGTAAGTTCCGGCTTTTTCTTAGCAGGGTTCTTCGTTGAAGTGGTCATTGAATAGACTTTCCAACTGCGAAGCGACCTGTTCCTCGTCTTCGCCATCAATTTCGAACGTGACCTGGGAGCCAGCCGGAATGGCAAGCATCATCACATTCAAGATACTCTTGGCATTAGCCTTGGAGCCCTCGAACACAATGGATATATCGCTCTTGGCTTGACCGGTGATATCTACAATCATGCCGGCGGGTCTCGCGTGTATCCCCAACTTGTTTGTTACCACCAATGTTTTTTCGATCATTGTTTTCCTCAGAAAAAATCCACGTTGATGTCTAGACCATCTTGCAGGATAATGCGAACCAGACTATCCGCAGAATGAACCGTCTTGACCAGGTCGTCATGCAAAGTGCGATCGTTCAGCAAAATACCCACCGTATTGTCTTTGGATTCGATCTTTTTCTGGACCTTCACCACAAGCTCATCCAAATGGCTGGTAACTTCTTCCAGTTCGCCCAGCAATTTGTCGGCGTTGCCCATTACCTTTTCGGTATTCGCAAACATGTTGTCGATAGGCGGTTTTACCCCATCAATCAGGTTGTTGACCTTTACCGTCACCTGGTTCAGGCCTTCCAAGCTCTTCCTAAGTTGCGGGTCAGCCGTATTCAGCATTACGAGAATGCGGTCTTCCAGCTTTTCGGCCTTCACGAGCAATGTCTTGAAGCGATCCTGGAACTCCGGATTCACAATAGTCTGGTTCAAGGCCTGCTTCACCGATTCCAGAAGAACCTTCGTCGAATCGCAAACCTCACCCACAAGACCAAGTGCTTCGGCAATGCCGGCATCGAACTGGCCCGTAATGGTGTCACCCGGAGTAAAATAACTCGTGGCATCCCCTAGAATCACGCCAATCTGACGTTCGCCCATGATACCGATGTTCTGCACGCGAATTTCGGAATCCTTCGGAATTTTCACATCGGTGCGGAGCCTGATGGTCACCACCACACGGTGACCGGCTAAATCGATGGATTCGACCTTACCGAGTTTCACGCCATTCACCTTCACGGGGTCATCGAGCACCAAGGTGCTCACCTGGGTGAAGCGCAGGTAGTAAGTATTGAAGGTTTCACGGGGGTCCTTCTCATTTAAGAAGAATATTCCAAAAACAAGAATAATCAGGGCAAGGATGACCACCAAGCCAACTGAAAAATAAAGAGCCGAATACTTTTTCATTTGACTCCCAATCTAGCATTATTTAAAGGCTACTAAGGCCCCCAAATACAGAAAATGGACGAAAAACGCCCTATTTCTTAAAACAATAGCTACT
>Ga0310695_10002639_pt1 | contig 37232 bp, 27 predicted proteins | sample RumenRJG_04DNA_FD_203882 | JGI IMG/M metagenome (GOLD analysis project Ga0310695, IMG submission 203882) | Bovine rumen microbial communities from Lethbridge, Alberta, Canada - RJG_04 (v2) (version 2) | ecosystem: Host-associated > Mammals > Digestive system > Stomach > Rumen | place: Canada...
GTTGATGACCTTGCAGGCATCAAACAGGGTGGCGATGACCGTGGGCGTGTTCAGGTCGTCGTTCATCGCGTCGGCGCAGCGCTGGCGGTAGTTGTCCAGCGGGGTGCTCGACTGCTGAGCGGCGTTGAGGCCGTTGAGGCGGTGCCAGCCGTCGAGGATGCGCTCGAGGGCTTTCTCGGCAGCTTGCAGGGCCTCGTTGCTGAAGTCTACCGTGCCACGGTAGTGGGCCTGGAGAATGAAGAAGCGGATGGTCATCGGCGAGTAGGCCTGGGTCAGGGCAGGGTGGTCACCCGTGAAGAACTGCTCCAGGGTGATGAAGTTGCCCAGCGACTTGCCCATCTTCTGGCCGTTGATGGTGATCATGTTGTTGTGCATCCAGTAGTGCACCATCTCGTCGCCTTGGCTGGCTACGGCCTGCGCAATCTCGCACTCGTGGTGCGGGAACACGAGGTCCATGCCGCCGCCGTGGATGTCGAAGTGCTTGCCCAGATATTTGCGTCCCATGGCCGTGCACTCGCAGTGCCAGCCGGGGAAGCCGTCGCTCCAGGGCGAGGGCCAGCGCATGATGTGTTCGGGCTGAGCCTTCTTCCACAGGGCGAAGTCGGCCTGGTTGCGTTTCTCGCCCACGCCGTCGAGTTCGCGGCTGGCGTTGAGGATGTCGTCAAGGTTGCGTCCCGAGAGCACGCCGTAGCGGTGGTCGCGGTTATAGGCCTCGATGTCGAAATAGATGCTGCCGTTGCTCTCGTAGGCGTAGCCGTTCTCCATGATCTGCTTGACCAGTTCCTCCTGCTCGATGATGTGTCCCGTGGCATGGGGCTCGATGCTGGGGGGCAGCACATTCAGAGCCTGCATGGCGGCATGGTAGCGGTTGGTGTAGTACTGTGCCACTTCCATGGGCTCGAGTTGCTCGAGGCGCGCCTTCTTGGCAATCTTGTCCTCACCCTCGTCGGCATCATGCTCCAGGTGGCCCACATCGGTGATGTTGCGCACATAGCGCACCTTGTAGCCCAACTGCTGCAGGTAGCGGAACAGCACATCAAAGGTGATGGCTGGACGGGTGTGACCCAGATGGGGGTCGCCATAGACCGTGGGTCCGCAGACATACATGCCCACCATGGGCTCGTTCAGGGGCACAAAGTGCTCCTTGCGTCGGGTGAGGGTATTGTAGATGAACAAGGGATGTTCCATTTTTCTAAGTTTTTAGTTTAAAATCTTTAAACTCTAAACTCTACACTTCCAATGACCGAGAGTGGTCATTGGAAATTATGCCTGTCCCTTGGGCAGGGGGAAGTCCATGATGCCACCTTGGTTGCTGGCGGGACGGTTGATCTTGATTTCGCCGAAGTTCTGCTCGTAGCGACGGATGTTGTCCTGGAGGGCGAGCATGAGTTCCTTGGCATGCTGGGGAGCCATGATGATGCGGCTCTGCACGCGGGCCTGAGGCATATTGGGACCGCGCAGGATCATATCAATGAAAAAATCGTTGGGGCCGTGGGCAATCATTGCCATGTTAGCGTAGCGTCCTTGCAATTCTTCCTTGGGGAGTTCAATCTTGATTTGTTGTTGATTTTCGTTTGCCATAATGTTTAGTAAATTATGATTTAAATGATTATTTATTGAAATCGTAAAATTCAGTGTCGGGATAGGTCAAGTCGTTGAGATGAACCCTCATGCACTTGAGCGACGGCCGTTTCCACAGCGCGCCGATGGAGAACGAGGCATAGCAGTCGCGCCAGAAGGTGGGCCGCTCGCCCCTGAGGTCGTGTACCAGGTAGCAGTGCACGGTGTCGCTGGCTAGGGTACTCTCGTCGGCCACGAGCATGAATGTGCGGCTCTTGCCCGTGTACTCGACCTGGCAACGCAGGTTCAGGTAAGGTCCTGTGCGCCACACGCTGCGCAGTTTCATCTGGTGGCGGGGCAGACTATCGGCAGTCTGTGACTGTCGCAGTGAGTCGCTGATGATGGCGTTGCAGCCATAGACGGTGATGTCGCGGTGATTGCCGGCCTGCTGGTCGGCAAAGTCGTAGCGCAGCAGCACGCGTTGGTCGGTCTTGATGTCGCTCACGCTCACCTGTGACTGTAGCGAGACCGCTGTGGAGTCGCCGTGCCCCAGGTACTCAAACACTGACCCGGTCTCGTTCTGTCCCAGATAGGTGACAATGTCGTAGCGGTAGTCGGTGTAGGCACGGTCGATGTCCTCATGTTTGTCACACGAGGCCATGGCCAGCAGGGCCATTGTCAGCAATATGGTCAAGTTGCGCAGTCGGGTCATGGCTTGCTGTTGCGGATGGTCTGGTCCACGATGATGCCGTCGCGCATGTGGAGCGTGCGGTCGGCTTGGGCGGCAAGCCCCTCGTCGTGGGTCACAATAATAAAGGTCTGGCCCAACTCCTTGCGCAGGTCAAAGAACAGTTGGTGCAGTTCCTGCTTGTTCTGGCTGTCGAGGCTGCCCGAAGGCTCATCGGCGAGGATGACTTTGGGGCTGTTGATAAGTGCTCGGGCTACAGCAACGCGTTGGCATTCGCCACCGCTCAGTTGCGAGGGCTTGTGGGTGAGACGGTCAGACAAGTGCATGCGCTCGAGCAACCGCTGAGCACGCGTGAAGGCGTCGTTGCGGTTGTCACCGCCCAGCAATGCGGGGATGGCGACATTCTCGAGCATCGTGAACTCGGGCAATAACTGGTGGAACTGGAAGACGAAACCGATGTTGCGGTTGCGGAAGTGGGCTAGTTCCTTGTCCTTCAGCGTGAGTACATTCCTGCCCTCGTAGTACACTTCGCCCTGCTGCGGCTTGTCCAGCGTGCCGATAATCTGCAGCAAGGTCGTCTTGCCGGCACCGCTGGGGCCCACAATCGACACAATCTCGCCCTGGGCGATGTCGAGGCCTACACCCCGCAGCACCTCCAGGTCGCCATACCTTTTAACTATATTTCGAGCCTCAATCATCATAGTAACCTGCAAAGGTAATAAAAAGTTTTCAGATTGATGCCACAGCCTGCCGGTATTCTTTAAACGGTCCCACAACAGCCAAGGGTTGTCGTGTGCAATGACACCAGTAGAAACACTGTCTTTTTCAATGAGGAATGGCCTTGATTTTGTGGTGCTTGTTTGGTGGGGTGGGGGATATTGCGTATATTTGCGGTAGAGAAACCATAATACGGATTGGGATGAGAAAATTGCTTTTTGCCCTTGTGGCGTGTGTGCTGGCACTGATGTCGACGGCCTGTGTGGGCGGTTCAAAATATGAGGTGCAGGGCGACTGCGTGGTCTACCGTTACTGGACATTCAGTTTCGGGTGGCGCAACGATACCTTGCCTGGTGCCGATGTGGCGACATTCAAGCAGCTCAGCAATTGGCTGGGTCATGACAGTGAGCGTGTATACTATGAGGACAAACTGGTGCCCGGCGTTGATGTTTCGTCGCTGGAGACCATTCGCAAGCCGTTGTTCCGCGATAAGCGGGACTACTACTATCAAGCTGACCCGATGCATGTCAGGGATATGGCATCATTTGAGGTCATCAAGTGGTTTGAGGATGACTTCTGGGCGCGTGACGCGCGGTGTGTCTACTATGACACAGTGTGCATCGATGGCGCCGACCTGCCGTCATTCACAATCCTCGAGATGTCCACAGCCAAGGATAAGAACCATGTATACTACTTCGGCAGGGTGTTGCCGCTGGCCGATCCGGCGACCTACGAAATCTTGGACAACTCGGTTTATTCGCGTGACAAGTCCCACATCTGGTGTGGCAATGACTTGCTCGAGGACGCCGACTACGCGACATTCACTGTCGACGATTTGAACACAGCCCACGACAAGCATGGCAGTTTCCGTTGGGAAAAACGCGACACTATCGCCAGGGAATGAACGGCTGTTTTAGGAAAACACGATATAAAATTTGTTAATCCTCGCCAGTACTGAAAACTTTGTTGTACCTTTGCAGCCACATTTTTAAGTAACAGATACTAACAGTGGACAAATTTGGCTGCTTGCAACCACTTGAAAAAATGCTAAAACTGCGATAATCAACGATTTTATCGGTTTCTTTTAGCGTTCTTGTTCCACAAGGATTTTAAAATTTTTGGTACAATGAACAGTAAGAACAATTATCTCTTCACTTCTGAGAGCGTGTCTGAAGGACACCCCGACAAGGTCGCTGACCAGATCAGCGATGCCATCCTCGACAAGTTTCTCGCTTTTGACCCTCAGGCCCATGTAGCCTGTGAGACGATGGTGACCACCGGACAGGTCATCATCGCGGGCGAGGTGACCACCGATGTCTACATCGACTTGCAGCGCACGGCGCGCGAGATGATTGAGAAAATCGGCTACACCAAGAGCGAATACCAGTTTGACGCCAACTCGTGCGGCATCCTCAACAGTGTGCACGAGCAGAGCGGCGACATCAAGCAGGGTGTCGACAAGGCCGACGACAACCAGGATGACCAGGGCGCTGGCGACCAGGGCATGATGTTCGGCTATGCCTGCAACGAGACGCCCAACTACATGCCGCTGACGCTCGACCTGGCGCACGCCCTGATGCGTGAACTGGCCGACATCCGTCACAACCACCTGGAACTGATGCCCTACCTGCGCCCCGACAGCAAGGCCCAGGTAACTGTCGAGTATGACGGCGAGACCCACCGTCCTGTCCATGTCGATACGATCGTGGTGAGCACCCAGCACGACGAGGATGTAGACCGCGAGCGCATCGAGCGCGATGTGGTGGAAATCCTTATTCCCCGCACGCTGAAGCACTTCAGTGAGGACATCCGTGCCATGGTCGATGACAAGACCATCTACAAGGTTAACCCCACGGGCAAGTTTGTTATCGGCGGACCCCATGGAGATACGGGCCTCACGGGCCGCAAAATCATCGTGGACACCTACGGCGGACGCGGTGCACATGGTGGTGGCGCTTTCAGCGGCAAGGACCCCAGCAAGGTGGACCGCAGTGCGGCCTATGCCTGCCGCCATATCGCCAAGAATGTGGTCGCTGCCGGCATTGCCGACGAGGTGCTGGTACAGGTGGCCTATGCCATCGGTGTTGCCGAGCCCGTTAGTTTCTACATCAATACCTACGGCACGAGCCATGTGGACATGAGCGATGCCGAGATTGCCGAGATGCTCAAGGGCATGTTCGACATGCGCCCCAAGGCCATCATCGAGCGCCTGAAACTGCTGCAACCCATGTACACCGAGGCTGCTGCCTATGGCCACATGGGGCGCAAGTATGAGTTCAAGGTGAAAAAGTTTGAGTCCCTCTACAACGAGACTAAGGAGGTTGAGGTCGAACTCTTCACTTGGGAAAAACTCAACATGACCGAGACGCTGCGCAACGCATTTGGGTTGAATTGAGGACTGGTGGAACTGGATAATCTGGACTGTCTGGTGAGGCTGGAATATCTGGATTATTTAAACTAACAATGGCGGGCTGCTCTCGTGTGAGGGCGGCCCGCCATATTGTTGTCAGTGGTGAGCGCGGCGGGTTACTTGGCCCGCATGGCTTCCTTGATTTTGGCCTCGAGTTCCTCAGCCAGTTCGGGGTTGTCGGCAACCATCTGCTTGGCGGCGTCGCGTCCCTGGCCCAGCTTGGTGCCCTCATAGGAGAACCAGGCTCCGCTCTTCTTGACGATGCCGAACTCGACACCCAGGTCGATAATCTCGCCCACCTTGCTGATGCCCTCGCCGAAGCGGATTTCAAACTCGGTCTTGCGGAAAGGGGGAGCCACCTTGTTCTTCACGACTTTTACCCTGGTGAGGTTGCCCACCACCTGGTCGCCGTCCTTGATTTGGCCTGTGCGGCGGATGTCCAGGCGCACGCTGCTGTAGAACTTCAGCGCGTTGCCGCCGGTTGTGGTCTCGGGATTGCCGAACATCACGCCCAACTTCTCGCGCAGCTGATTGATAAAGATGCAGCAGGTGTTGGTGCGACTGATGGTGGCTGTGAGTTTGCGCAGGGCCTGGCTCATGAGTCGGGCCTGCAGACCCATCTTGCTCTCACCCATCTCGCCCTCGATTTCGGCCTTGGGGGTCAAGGCAGCGACACTGTCGATGACGATGATGTCGATGGCGCTGCTGCGGATGAGCTGGTCGGCGATTTCGAGTGCCTGCTCACCGTTGTCGGGCTGTGAAATCCACAGGTTGTTGACATCTACGCCCAGCGACTCGGCATAGAAGCGGTCAAAGGCGTGCTCGGCGTCGATGATGGCTGCGATGCCGCCCATCTTCTGTGCCTCGGCGATGGCGTGGATTGCCAGCGTGGTCTTACCTGATGATTCGGGACCGTAAATCTCGATGATGCGTCCGCGGGGATAGCCGCCCACGCCGAGCGCGTTGTCCAGGCCGATGGAGCCGGTGGGGATGACTTCGATGTCCTCGATGTGGTCGTCGCCCAGTTTCATGATGGATCCGCTGCCAAAGGTCTTGCCTATCTTGTCCATAGCCACCTGCAGGGCTTTGAGTTTCTCGGGGGACACCTCTTTGCGTTGAGGCTGGTTGGTGCCTTCTTGATTGATGATTTCTTCTGCCATAATTGATATGTATAATTGTTATGATGATGTTACATGAGTAATGCCTGGTTACATCTTTTCTGTCAATTACCTGTGAGGATAAGTGAGATGAGTGCTGTGACATCGTTGATGTCGATTTCTCCACTTTGGTCAAGGTCGCAGTTGGCGATGTTCACGGTCCCTGCACCCAAGCAGTAAGAGATGAGTGCTGTGACATCGTTGACATCTACCTCGCCGTTGCCGTTGGCATCGCCCAGGAGTGCCGGACGCACAAAGACATTCTCGTCGAGGTAGGTCATGCGGCGCTCAATCCAGTTGGCGACATACTCCATTTCGGCACTGATGTCGAGCGTCTTGCCGTCGATATCGCTGTCACCGCTCCAGCGGGCCTCCTCGCGTGCTGCGGCACCGCAGTTCTCGAGTTCATCGACGGCGTTCTGGAAGCGGGCAATCAGGTTGTCGGTGTTGAGCCAGGTCTGCCGCAGTTGCCAGTAACGGTCGATGATGTGCTGGCGGTGGGGAGCCGACTGGCAGAACATGTCGATGAGCATCAGGTTGCCAATCCAGTAGATATCGCGCTCAGGTTTGACCTTCTCCCCGGTCAACCCAGGGAGTGTCGCGGCCCCTAACGACACATCCAGGTCCCAGGGAGTGAGCGTTATGCGCTTGTCGCCAGAGGCTTTGTCGTAGAGGCTGTAGTAGATGTTCTTGGTCTCGTTATCCATGGCTTGAATGGTGACCAGCAGAATAAAGTAGTCCTCCAGCACGGGAGTGTCGAAGTAGTAGTCGAGTGAGTCGGCCAGGGTCTGCCAGTCATCGACGGCATCGTTGCGCCTGACAAACTCAAATGCATTATAGAAGGTGCTCCAGTCGGTGGGCGACACATCCTCCATTTCGGGGTAATTGACCTCATTGTTGTTCCATGTGCTGCTGTAATTGTCGTAGGGGGGAAGCACATAGGTGCGGGCCCACAACTTGGACACCCATTGCTGACCATGGAACACATTGTTCACGGTGTCGTGCTTCTCCAGACTCAGTTGCTTTCGGTCCACCGGCTCGATCAGGCCGTAGATGCCGTAGTACTCGCCATTGAGGAAAAGTTCGGTGACGCGACCGTGAGAGCCATTGACAACGGTAGAGTCCATGGACTTGAACCACGGGTCCCGGGCCATGTCGAGCCACAGGTCGCTGCACACGCGGTTCCGGATGCGCAGCGGGTCGATTTGCCCGGCATCGAGTTTCCAGTGGTTGTCCTTGCGCATGCCCAGCAGGCGGCGGTTCTTTTTCTCACCGATGCTGTCCACAAACTTGATGTGGTAGTTGCGCTTGTGGCGGTCACCGTTGTTGGTGATGCCGCCGCGCCACTTGAGCTTGGCCAGCATGTCGCTCTTGCCGTTGCCGTCGGGGTCGTTGAGCGATACGGTGCCCGGGGCGTACTCATTGCTGAAGGTGCCGTTCAATTCCAGCACGGGCAACCAGGTGAAAGTGATGTTGCCGCTGATGGCTTTGTCACCGTCCATGGCCCTGAAGGGGAACATGCGCCCGCCGGTGATGCCCTCGAGCAATATCTGGTCACCGTTGATCACTGCCATGCCGTCGATGGTTACATTGGTGAGTGTGGAGTCAACGGTCACGATGGGCATCCATTCGCCCTCAAAGGCCTCACGCGGAACGCTGCACAGCCACATGTCGGTGCGGCTGTCGTGCACGGCCTTGTGACCGTCAAAGTATATTGCCTGCCCCCATGCAGAGCAACTGGCGGCCATAGCGATGACCACCATGATGAGTCGTGATACGAAATGAGACATATTTCTTTTTAACTATGAAATGTGACTTGGTTTGTTGCAACTTGCAAAGGTAATCAATAATCTTCAAACTGGATGCCTGCAGCTTTGGTTTTTTGTGTTTGTCTGTATTCGTTTTTTTTATTAGAAATTTTAACGGTGGAAATGATTGAATGATTGAAAAATAATCAGTACCTTTGCCCAATTAAACTAGTAAGACTATAATCATTATTAACCATTAATAAAATTTCATTGCAATGAGGAAAATCTTTACATTATTAACCCTGTGTCTGATGGCAAGCGCTGCATGGGCCACTGACATCACCTTTGTTGCCGGTACCGACAACGGCACCAGTGATGGCACGGCACATGAGTTTACCATTGAGAAAAACGGCATCACGATTGTCGTATCCAATGGTTTGGCTAACTCAAGCCAGTATCGCATCTACAAGGGCCACACGGCAACTTTCACTTCGACCGTAGGCCCCATCACCCAGGTTGTGTTTGAGTGCACTGCCGAGGGTACCAACCAGTATGGCCCCGGTTGCTTCACCGCTACCCCTGGCGATTATGATTATTCTGGTAAGATCGGTACCTGGACCGGCCAGTCGGCCAATGTGGTGTTTACCGCCGCTACCAACCAGGTGCGTGCTACCAAGATTACCGTTACCGTGGGCGAAGCCGGCCTTATGGCTCCGAGCATCACTCCCGCTGCCGGTACCTATTACTCTCCCATCGAGGTGGCTATCTCTTGCCCCACTTCTGGCGCCAAGATTTACTACACCACCAATGGCAGTGACCCCACCACCGGTTCGACCCAGTACTCGGCTCCCTTCACCTTGAGCAGCAACACTACCGTGAAGGCCATCTCGGCCAAGGACGGTGATGTGAGCGAAGTGGTAAGCGCTGTGTATGAGTTCGGAACCGCTACCCAGGTTGACAACATCGCCGCCTATCAGAATGTTGCCGATGGCACCGTGGTGATGTTCAAGAATCCCGTGAGTGTGTTGGCTCAGTCCCAGAACAAGCGTTACCTCTATGTGAAGGACAACAGCGGCTATGCGCTGATCTACAGCGACTGCGGTCAGACCTATGTGAACGGTGATGTGATTCCCGCCGGTTTTGTAGGTACCAAGAAGACCTATAACGGCGAGCCCGAATTGGCCGATCCCCTGTCAGGCTTCCAGCCCGCTTCGAGCAACAGCCCCATCGCTCCCACCACTCCCTTCACGGCTAATCAGGTGAGCCACGCCACCTTCGCCAACTATGTGTCGATGGATGAGGTGACCTTTACCAAGGACGGTAACAATTACACTCTGACCGATGCCAGCGGCAACACCTGCGCTGTTTACTTCGGCACGATGGGCGTGAGCGCTCCCAGCGACCTGAACGCTAAGTACGATGTGATTGGTGTCGTTGGTTCCTATGGCAGCGACAACACCGTTTACCAGTTGCTGCCCACCTCCTGCAAGAGACACACCAATCCTGGTGAGGGCTTCGGTTGGGGCAACATGGGCGAGACTCCCGACAACACCGTGGTAACCTTTGAACTTAACTCAACAGTCATCTGGCAGAGCGGTCGTTATCTCTATGCTATGGACGCTTCAGGCTTCGGCCTCGCTTATGGCGACCTGGGTCAGACCTATCAGCACGGTGATGTTATCCCCGCTGGCTTTGGCGGCAAGAAGACCACCTATAAGGGTGAGCCCGAGTTGGCTGCTATTGAGAACGGTCAGCCGCTGCCCGGTTTCCAGCCTGCAAGCGGTAAGGTAACCCTGACTCCCGAGGTAATTACTCCCGCTCAGGTGGACCACGACCACTGGGCACACTATGTATTGCTCAAGGGTGTCATGATCAATTCCGATGGTACCACCATCACCCAGAACGGTGTAACCTGCGAGATGTACAACAAGACCTTCAATATCCCGATGCCCGAGGATCTGAGTGTTCCCCACGATGTTTACGGTATTGTTGGTGTGTTCAACAACTATCAGGTACTGCCCATCTCCTTCGACCAGGCTCCTGGCGAGTATGTAGAGCCCGACCCCGTTGATGTAGCCAACATCAATGATCTGTACGCCCTGAACGCCAACGAGAAAGGTCACTTCACCACCCCGTTGACCACCATCTATCAGCATGGTCCCAACCTGTATGTGAAGGACGCTGACGGCAACTACAGCCTGGTTTACGGCACTGTTGCTTACACCGAGTTTGCCAACGGTGACTTCATCAACGACGCTGTTGCCACCTGGACGACCTACCAGAACAACAAGCAGATGGTTCCCGTTGCCGACACCTTCGTTAAGGCTGGTCACGGTACTCCCGTTGATCCCGAAATCATGCCCATCGAGGAGGTTTCTCAGGATATGGTACACTGGTATCTCGGCTTCGAGAACATTACCATTACCCGTGAGGGTGAGGACATGTTTGTTACCGACGAGACCGGTAGCATCAAACTGTTCGACAAGTTCGGCGTCATCACCGAGGATGTAGACCTTGATGCAGTGGACTATGTTGAGTGCTTCCTGACGGTCTACAAGGGTGAACTCGAGCTCTATCCCGTTTCGTTTGGCGGTGTGGAGCCTCCTTGCGGATTGAAGGGCGATGTGAACAATGACGGCGAGGTGAACATTGCCGACATCAACGCTCTGATTGACATCATCCTGACCGACAGGGCTATTGACGCCTGCACTTTCTGGCGTGCTGATGTGGCCGAGGACGGTGAGCTTGGTCTTGCCGACATCAACGGCCTGATTGACTTTATCCTGAACAACTAATCTGTGTTGATCAGATAACCAGTCTGAATGGAAATGTGATGAAACGCCAGCGAGAACACTATCGTGCCAGGCAGGCCGCTCCGTTTGGGAGTGGCGTCGCCCATGCGGTGTTGCCGCGCGTCGTCATGAGATAATCTATTATCGGGGCCCATGCTGAGTGTGGGCCCCGATAATTTTTCCTTTAAGAATACCTTTTTTTGACTTTCAAATCCATCACGATGAAAAGAATCCTGTTTCTGCTTGCCTGGCTGCTGACTGCTGGTGCTGCGCTCGCCTGTGATGTGACCTTCAGTCCCGCCGAGGGGGATGTGGGTAACAGTACCGGTGCTGCTGGTCCCGTTCAGATTTTCAAAGACGATATTTCCGTCGCAATCAGCAACGGCTTGGTCAACACTTCGCATTACCGCGTCTACAAGGGCCAGACCATTACCATCTGCTCCGAGGTGGGTGACCTGACCCGGATTGAGTTCACCTGCACTGCTGCGGGTGATGTGCAGTACGGCCCTGCCGGCTTTGTGGCCAACACGGGCGATTATTCCTGGGATAACAATCTGGGCGTTTGGTCAGGCCGCGCAACATGTGTCACCTTCACCGCAGTGAACTACCAGGTGCGCATCACATCGATCAAGGTCACCTATGACTGCGAGGGCACGCTCCTGAATCCCGTCATCACTCCGCCCAGCGGCACCTACTACGACCCCATCGAGGTGAGCATGTCCTGCCCGACCGAGGACGCCACCATCCATTATACCGTGAATGGCAGTACACCCACTGCCGAGTCGACCGAGTACACCGCTCCCTTCACCTTGGCCAGCGATGCCACGGTCAAGGCTGTCGCCGTCAAGGACGGCGAGACGAGCGATGTGGTCGTTGCCGAATATGCGTTCGGCCAGGCCGGTGATGTGGGTTCTATCGCCGAGGCCGTGACCCAGTCCGACGAGCAGGCCGTTCGCTTCACCCATCCAGTGAAGGTGCTGGCCCAGCATGGGCGTCGCCTGTTCATTACTGATGAGACGGGCTGCGCCCTGATTTACGGCGACTGCGGGCAGGTCTATGTCAACGGCGACATCATCCCCGGCGGATTTGTTGTCACTAAGACAACCTATAGCGGTGAGCCCGAGTTCACCAATCCTCAGGGTATGCTCCCCGCCATCGGCAACGAGCCCGTCAGACCCATGGAAATCACTGCCGACCAGGTGGGTCACGACCTGTTTGCCCACTATGTGCATCTCGACAATGCGACCTTCAGCATGGACGGCAACAATTACACGCTCACCGACGAGCAAGGCAACACCTGCGCCGTCTACTTCGGGTCGATGGGTGTGTCGGCCCCCTACGACCTGGATTCCCCCTACGAGGTTTATGCCGTTGTGGGCTCCTATGGCCGGGATAATATCATCTACCAGTTACTGCCCGTCGACCTAATCAGCATCGGCCCTGACCCTGATTTCGGCTTGTGCTCGCTGGGCAATATTCCCGATAACACGCCCATTGTCTTCAGCCACAATGCGATTGTCGTCTATCAGTATAACAATTACCTGTATCTGAAGGATGATTGCGGCTACGGCGTGGTTTACGGTCCCACGGGCCAGACCTACAACACCGGTGATGTCATCCCGCCGGGATGGGGCGGCACCAAGACCACATGGTACGGCGAACCCGAACTCGGCAATCCCTCAGGTTTCCAGCCCGCCATCGACCATGTGTTGCTGGAACCCGAAGTCATCAACTTGACCGATGTGGGGCATGACAGATGGGCTCATCTGGTGATGCTCAAGCATGTGCGCATTGACTATGACAACAGGTTGATTATTGACGATGAAGGCCACAGTATTCCCTATTATCCGCAGTTGCCCTATCCGGTGGATCCCGATACATATTTGGACTTGACAGGAGTCATCACCTCCTATGGCAAGACAAATACCATCTACCAGTTGATGATTATCGACATGGGCGCTATCATTCCGCCTCCCCCCGGCGTGTGCTGCATCAGTGAACTGCAGGAGTATCCCCAAGGACAGGTGGTGCCGTTCATTTGCCCATTGACGGTGATTTACCAGCATGGAAACTACCTCTATGTGAAGGACTCCTGTGGTGAGTACGGCGTGATGTACGGCCAGGTCGGCGGACCGTTCGAGAACGGTGACCTCATCCAGGGAAGCGTTAAATGTTCGCTTTATCAGGGAAATGTCCAACTCCTTCCCGTGGGAGAATGGGAGAAAGTCGGCGAGACCGATCCCGTTGAACCCGAGGAGGTGATCATCGAGGAGATCTGCCAGGATATGATATACCGCTATTTCTGTTTCCTGGATGTGAAAATTGTCATCGGTGACGACGGCAATGCCTATATCGATGACGGGACAGGCTTAATCCGTTTGTTTGACAAGTTCAACTGCGGGATTGAAGGCGATGTGTATGACCCCTGTGATGTGAACCGCGACGGCGAGGTGAACATCGCCGATGTGAATGCTGAACTCGCCGAGATTCTGGGTGTCGCTGCGACAAGGCTGGACACCGCATGGCTGGCCGAGGGCTTTGACCCCGATGCCACCTACGATGTGTGGGGTTTCCTGAGTGTCTACAAGGGCGAAATGGAACTCTACCCCGTCAGGATTGTGCGCCATGGTTCGGGTGACATGCCCGCCGACCCCTATGATGTGAACGGCGACGGTGAGGTGACGCTGGCCGATGTGAACTGCATCATCGACCACATCATCACCCACTAACCGGACCGACCACGGTATAACCAACGCCCTGGCACTCTGCGATGAATGCCGGGGCGTTGTTTTTTCCCGTTTGTCGTTGTTTACTTGAAGAAGCGGCCGACGACGGGCAGTTTGGCCAGCATCGGTCCCAGGTGCTCCTTGCGGTAGATGAGGCCGGCGAACAGCAACAGCAGCACGGTGCGGTAGGCCAGGGCGAGCCACATGTTCTCAATGGGCAGCATCATGGCGGCGAACAGGATGCCGGCCACGACGGTATAGAGCAGGATGTCGCGCAGCGGGTACTTAATGGGATTGTACTTCTGCCCCACATAGTAACTCAGCACCATCGCGGTGCCGTAGCCCGCAAAGCCGGCCCAAGCGCAGGCCATGTAGCCGTACTTGGGCACGAACAGGATGTTCACGAGGATGAGCACTGCACAGCCGATGCCCGAGAAATATGCACCCCAGATGGTCTTGTCAATCAACTTGTACCAGAACGACAGGTTGAAGTAGATACCCATCATGATTTCGGCTGCCATGACGATGGGCACGACCTTGAGGCCGCTCCAGTAGTCAGGGGCAATGATATACTTGAACAGGTCAATCCACGCCATCACTGCCAGGAAGGCCAGCAGGGTGAAGATGATGAAGTAGCGCATCGCCTTGGCATAGGTCTCGCGGCTGTCTTTCTCCTTCTCCTTGCCGAAGACAAAGGGCTCGTAGGCATAGCGGAAGGCTTGGGTGATGAGCGCCATGATCATGGCAATCTTGACGGCGGCGCCATAGATGCCCAACTGCTGGGCCTGGTCGACGTTGTGGTAGATTTTGGGGAACATCATCTTGTCGAACGTCTGGTTCAGGATGCCCGCGATGCCCAACACTAGGATGGGCCAGGCATACTTGAGCATGCGCTTCAGCAGTGACCAGTCAAACTTGTACTTGATGCCCACCAGTTCCTTCCAGAAGAAGAAGGTCACCAGTCCCGTGCAGAACAGGTTGATGAAGAAGGCATAGCCCACGCCCACGGTGGGGTCGTAGATCTTGCCGATGACGTCGGGGTGGCTCTCGTACAGTTTGGGCAACCACAGGAAGTAAAGCAGATTGAGCAAGATGTTCATGCCGATGAACAGCAACTTGAGCGCGGCAAACTTGATGGGTTTATGCTTGTAGCGCAGGTGGGCGAACGGGATGCACTGGAACGCGTCGAGCGCGACGACGATTGCCATCACACCCACATACTCGGGATGGGCTTCGTAGCCCATCCAGCCCGCGATGCCAGGCAGAAAGCCGAGCACGAGCAGCACGAACAGCAACGAGGTGGTGCCCACGCTGATGAGCGTGGTGCTGTAGACGGTGTCGGGGTTCTCCTCGCTCTTGTTGGCGTAGCGGAAGTAGGTCGTTTCCATGCCGTAGGTGAGGATGACCAGCAGCAGTGCCACATAGGCATAGATGTTGGTGATGACGCCATAGCCACCCGAGGCGGCCGACAGTTTGGCGGTGTATAGGGGCACGAGCAGGTAGTTCAGGAAACGCCCGATGATGCTGCTCAAGCCGTAGATGACGGTGTCTTTTGCCAGTGATTTCAGGCTAGCCATAGTTTCAGTAAGTAATTAAAAGTTGATAGTTTCAGTTGATAATTAACAGTTCACTAAAAAATGCTTCCCACTTCGCCGGGGCGTTCGCGCTTCAAGTGGTTGTAGGCCAGCATCGTGGCTTCGCGACCGCGCGGGGTGCGGTTGATGAAGCCTTCCTTGATGAGGTAGGGCTCATAGACCTCCTCGATGGTGCCGGCGTCCTCGTTCATTGCCGTGGCGATAGTGTTCAGGCCCACGGGACCGCCGTTGAACTTGTCGATGATGGTCAGCAATATCTTGTTGTCAATCTCGTCGAGGCCGTATTTGTCGATGTTCAGCGCCTCGAGGGCATAACGGGCGATGTCCAGGTCGATGCGTCCGCTGCCCTTCACCTGTGCGAAGTCGCGCACGCGGCGCAGCAGCGAGTTGGCGATACGGGGCGTGCCGCGGCTGCGCAGGGCAATCTCGATGGCGGCCTTGTCGTCGATGGGCACCGCCAGCAGGCGCGCCGAGCGGCGGATGATGCCCTCGAGCACCTTGTGGTCATAGTACTCCAAGTGGCAGTTGATGCCGAAGCGGGCCCTGAGCGGCGAGGTCAACAGACCGCTGCGGGTGGTGGCGCCGATGAGGGTGAACGGGGCGAGCGTCAACTGCACCGAGCGCGCGCCGGGCCCCTTGTCAATCATAATGTCGATGCGGTAGTCCTCCATCGCGCTGTAGAGGTACTCCTCGACGATGGGGCTCAGGCGGTGTATCTCGTCGATGAACAGCACGTCGTTCTCGTCGAGCGACGTCAGCAGTCCCGCCAGGTCGCCCGGCTTGTCCAGCACGGGACCCGACGTCACCTTGAAGCCCACGCCCAACTCGTTGGCGATGATGTTGCTCAACGTCGTCTTGCCCAGGCCCGGAGGGCCGTGGAACAGCACGTGATCCAGCGACTCGCAGCGCAACTTGGCGGCAGCGACAAACACGCGCAGGTTCTCGATAATCTTATCCTGGCCCGCAAAGTCCTCAAAGCGCACAGGCCTCAGCGCCCGCTCAAAATCCTGATCGGTCTTGAGCGACTCCCGTCTGATATCAAATTCTTCGTCCATACTTAACTACAAAGATAATCATTTTAAAGGACAACTCAAACAACTTGCACAACATTTTTTTTAAAACGACAAGAAACACAAAGAAGACAAAGGCATCGGCGCCCCTTTTTTTTTCAAACAACTGAGCCATCTGATTTCTCTGACGGCATCGGCGCCCCTTTATTATGCCTGCGGATTTTGCGGATTACGCTGATGGCATCCGCCCCATTGATTGAAAACAACTGAGCCATCTGATTTCTCTGACGGCATCGGCGCCCCTTTTTTTCAAACAACTGAGCCATCTGATTTCTCTGACGGCATGCGCGCCCCTTTATTATGCCTGCGGATTTTGCGGATTACGCTGATGGCATCCGCCCCCCATTGATTGAAAACAACTCAAACAACTATGACAACAACTTGCACAACTGCAGGCACCATGAAGTTGCTCTATTTTTTGTTTGTTTTTCGCTGTGGTTGCCGCTACTGCTTATGTCAAAATGCAAAAGTGGGTGTTTTGCCTCGTTACATTGCTAACTGCTTAACAAACAGCCTGTCACCCACGTTAGTTTGCCTCGTCTCAAAGAAGAATGAGGTGCGGGGGGAGTGTTAATTTCAGTTAACCGTTCTTTGGATTCCCTCTCACGGGCAAAGTTACGCCGTCGAGAAAAATTCTGCCATGTCATAAAGCAACGATACTCATCCCCGTCCCCGGTCCCACCCAGGTCAATGCTCACGGCACCACCACCCTCCGCCATAGCACGACAAGAACTCCTCCCTCGTGAACCAGTCAAAACTGATATTCACCGAGTCCCCATACAAATCCCGCTCCCCATCATACTTTAACCAATGCTTCGAGTTTTATTACTCTATGAATAGAGTGTTGACTTACGCTGTCATATCTTCTAATTTTGCACTCAAAAAATAGAGTTCCGAATGGAGAAAGAGCAAGAATTACTTAAAGCATTTGGTGCCAAAGTACAGCATTATCGCAGTCAACTTGGGCTTTCCCAAGAAAAATTTGCAGAAAAAGCCAATGTACATCGCACTTATATTGGTACGGTTGAGCGAGGTGAAACTAACCTAACGCTCCTTAATATCTATAAACTCGCCAAAGCCCTAGAGATTTCGCCAAAGGACCTTTTGTGATTCCTGCGGTTTTTGAACGTCATTTGTTTTTTAATGGGTATTGAGATAAAATCGGATAGAGTTTTTACTCGCCAGCAAGTTGAAAATTTGCTCAATGCTGCGCTGCATAAGACTTTGCTTGAAGTTGACAAAGCAAAGTTGTTTGAGCATCATGCAGGTAAGACTAAAGTAACGGGAATTGCTGGCGATATAGTAGAAATCTCTATTCTAGGTTGTTCGAGGAATAGTGACCAAGAACCTGATCTAACTGTGGATGGTGTGCCTGTTGAACTTAAAACGACAGGAATGATAGAACCCAAAAAAGATACCGGCTTGAAATATGAATGTAAAGAGCCGGTCAGCATTACGGCTGTTTCTATTCAGACAATTGTTGATGAGGAATTTGAAACATCCAAGTTTTGGCACAAATTAGCCCATATGCTTTGGGTTTATTATCATTACAATTCACAGAAGACAGTAACACTTGAAGCATACAAGACTTTTCCAATTATTGGATTTCAGTTTTATGAGTTTAGCGAAGAAGACAAACTTCGCCTCAAGGAAGATTGGCTTGTTGTTAGGGATTTCCTAATTGTCATTCATCGAGAGTACACGACTCAAAGTGAGCGTGATGCTCAATATCCGAGGCTCTCAAGTGAACTGAGGGGTAAATTATTGTTGATTGATACTGCTCCAAAGTTTCCACATAGCCCACGATTTAGATTGAAAAGGTCTTTTGCGACTTTAATTGCGTCTCAATATTTTCAGAAAAGAGATTTGGAAAAATTGCCTAAACCGATAACCAAATATTCTGATATTGATGATAAATGTAAGCAATTAACTGCCAAGTATAGAGGAAAGCCATTCCCAGAAATAGCAGAAGAACTAGGCGCTGAACTTATTACAAAGAAGGGCACACTTATTAAGAACTTTGCAGAATTGGTCGTTGTAAAAATGTTTGGTAGTAATGCCAAGAAATTAAATGATATTGAGGATTTTGCAAAGATTGGTTTGATTGCTAAAAGTCTGCCATTAGGTGTGAACGGGCAGCCAAAAGAATCAATGAAGATGTTTGCTCCTGACTTTGACGAATGGGTTTCTGAAGAGTCTTTTGAGGAATCTTTTTTGAGGAGTTATTTTGCTGAGAATCAGTTTTTATTAATCGTTTATCAATATACGCATCCGAATCCTCAGAATAAAGACCCAAGGTATATCATATTCAAAGAGTTCAAGCGTGTGGTACTCCCTGATGATTTCATTGAGAATCAAGTTGAACCATTTTGGAATGAAGTGCGTTCTTTAATAAAAAATGATAAACTTAAGATTATTCAAGAGTGTCGAAAAGATGGGACACCAATAATTAATAGAGTATCTGGTACTCGACGTGAGGCTCCAAATTTCCCTAAAGAAAAAGACCACGATGTTTTTTTGAGAGGGAGTGCTACTACAGCGGGCGAATCTAGTAAGACTCTAATTATTAATGGAATTAAAATGCTTCCTCAAGAAGTATGGCTTTCAAAAAGATTCACAAATTCTCTAATAACAAGTAATTAAATGTCACAAAATAATCATACTATACGAGTGGTTGAACTTTTTGCTGGTGTGGGTGGATTCCGCATTGGTTTGGAGGGTGCATCAGATGCATATGAAACCGTTTGGAATAACCAGTGGGAACCGTCAACGAAGCATCAAGACGCATCGTTGGTTTACCAAGCCCGCTTTGGCAGCAAAGGACATTCTAATAAAGATATTAATACTGTGCCTACAGAGGACATACCCGACCATGATTTGTTGGTTGGTGGATTCCCATGCCAAGATTATTCGGTGGCTGCAACTTTAAGTAAATCAGGCGGTATTGAGGGTAAAAAAGGTGTTCTTTGGTGGCAAATCTATCGTATCTTGCTAGAAAAGGGAGAAAATAGACCTAACTATCTTTTCTTAGAGAATGTTGACCGCATCATCAACTCTCCCGCCACTCAACGAGGGCGCGACTTTGCTATCATCCTTGCTTCACTTGCCGATTTGGGTTATATTGTTGAGTGGCGTGTCATCAATGCCGCTGATTATGGTATGCCGCAACGAAGGAGAAGGACCTATATCGTTGGTTATCGAAAAGAATCCGTAGTTGCTCAGCAAATCGAAGATGCAGATAATTGGCTCTATTATGATGGGGTCATGGCTAAGGCATTTCCCTATAATAAGAAAACGGCGACTGAATCAAGTTTTGTGATAGATGGTACTATCCAAGTTGTTTCTGCTGATTTCAATAAAGGAAAAAGCATGAGCCCATTTGGAAATGCAGGTATCATGATAGACCGCCATGTGGTTTCGGTTGATGCGGAAGCGGTCTTTGAGGGTTCTCGTCAGACACTTGGTGGAAATCTAGTAGATGAGCAACTTGTCCCTGACGATTATTTCATTTCAGAAGAAGATTTGCCGAAATGGCAATATGAGAAGGGTGCAAAGAAAATCAACCGTGTCTCAAAAGAAGGCTATGAATATGTCTTTTCCGAGGGTGGTATGGCATTTCCTGACCCACTTGATAAGCCTTCTCGTACAATGATTACAGGTGAGGGTGGTGCCTCTCCTTCCCGTTTTAAACATGTTGTTCAAACCGCTTCTGGTCGTTATCGTCGATTAATTCCCATCGAATTAGAGCGTTTGAATATGTTCCCAGACAACCACACCTATCATCCTGAGGTTTCTGACGGACGACGAGCATTTCTTATGGGCAATGCCTTGGTATGTGGTATTGTGGAGCAGATAGGAAAGAGTTTGTATCGGTTTATTTATGGAGAAGAGCCAGTTTCATCTAAGCCAATTCATATCAAGCGTGATGCTAGTCCTATGTTGGATTTTGGTCTATTCTCTGATCTAACTGGAGAAATCCGCGTCAATAAATCCAAAAAGACTTATACGCTTGACAAGACGAAACATTTGCTTATTGGCCTTGTGAAAGAGGATAATAAAGGGTATTTCTTAGAGGTAGAGCCGACAAAGATATATTATACAGGCAAGACAAAGACATTCCCATCGACGATAGCATTGAATAAACTGTATTATTTCATGCCCTACATCAAGAAGAAAGGTGTCCGTGACCTCTATTTGATTAGGATTGCTAGAATTGGCAAAAAATCAGAAATTCATCCCAAGAGCAATGACAATGAGCCAAGGCTTGTCTTTGAACTGGAGTATTTGGAGAGTTTGCCTGATTATGAGATGGTGAATCTGAATGTGCATTACACCTATAGGGATACGCTTTTGGGTAGCATATTCAGATAGTTCAGATTAATCCGTAGTTTTGTATATAGTTGTGGCAGCCAAGACTTGTTGTTTTGGTTGTCGGGTTGTGTTGTTTATGTTGTTTGATGATATGGGCGGATGCCCTTGGATAAATTCGCGAAATTCGTAGTTTATTTCAGGTAGGGGGCGGTGATGCTGGCGGGGGCGGTGAGTATGGCGTGGGGGGTGCCCTGGTAGACGATGGTGCCGCCGAGGTCGCCGGCGCCGGGGCCGAGTTCGATGACGTGGTCGGCTGCCTTGATGACGTCGGTGTTGTGCTCGATGACGTAGACGGTGTTGCCCATGTCGACCATCTGCTCGAACAGGTCGATGAGGTGGCGCACGTCCTTGAGGTGAAGACCGTCGGTGGGCTCGTCGATGACGAACACGCCGCGCTGTCCGCCGTCCTCGAGGGGCAGGGTGTACTGCTTGAGGCAGGAGGCCATCTTGAGGCGCTGCAACTCGCCGCCGGAGAGGGTGCTGAGGGCCTGGTTGAGGTGGAGGTAGTGCAGACCGACGTCCATCATGGGCCGTAACTTCTCCTCGATGCTGGTGCCCTTGAAGAACTCGCTGGCGCGCCTGACGGAGAGGTCCATGACCTGGGCGATGTTCATGCCGTCGAGGGTGTACTGCAGGGCCTCGGGTGAGTAACGCAGGCCGTGGCAGGCCTCGCAGGTGGTCTCGATGTTGTCCATGAAGGCCATCTCGGCGATGACGACACCCTTGCCGCCGCACACGGGGCAGCCTCCCTTGCCGTTGAAGGTGAAGTACTGCTCCTTGATTTTGTGTGCCCGGGCGAAGCGCTTGCGGATGTCGGGGGCGACGTCCATATAGGTGGCGGGGGTGGAGCGCAGACTCACGCCGATGTTTTTCTGGCTGATGTAGACCACGTCGCCGTGCTCGCGGCGGAAGCACTCCATGAGCGAACTCTTGCCGGAGCCCGCCACACCTGCCACGACGGCAAAGATGCCCATGGGCAGGTCGATGGAGATGCCCTTGAGGTTGTGGAGCGATGCGTGGCGCAGGGGGAAGGTTGCGGCGGCCTGTCGCGGCTGTGCCTTGAAGTCACCGTGCTGGCTGAGCATCTGTCCGGTGCTGGTGCCGCTGTGGAGCAACTGCCGGTAGTTGCCCTCGAAGATGATGCGTCCGCCCTGGCTGCCCGGTCCGGGTCCCAGGTCGACGATGTGGTCGGCGATGCCGATCATCTCGCGGTGGTGCTCGACGAGCAGGACGGTGTTGCCCGCATCGCGCAGGCGGCGCACCGAGTATTTCATCTTCTCGATGTCGTGGTCGTGGAGGCCCGTGCTGGGTTCGTCGAGGATGTAGAGCACGTCGGCGAGCGACGAGTTGATGTATTTGGCTATCTTGCAGCGCTGTGCCTCACCACCCGAGAGGGTGCCCACGCCGCGCTCCAGGCTGAGGTAGCCCAGGCCGATTTCCTCGAGCGCCGTGAGGCGTGCGCTGATGGCCTGCTTGATGTCGACGGCGAGCGGCGAGGTGAGCGCCTTGACCCACTGGTTGAGGCGGGTGATGGACATGGCGCAGGCGTCGGCGATGTTGATGCCGTCAATCTTGCAGGAGAGCACACGGGGGCTGAGACGCGTGCCGCCGCAGTCGGGACACACGCCCATGGTCAGCATCGGGTTGAGGACGGCGGCATGGAGCAAGCCCTCCTCGCTGTTGATGATGCTGCGGTACATGCGTGGAATCAAGCCCTCGTACTTGGCGGTCTTGGGCCAGTTGGCGGGCGGGTTCTTGAGGCGTATCTGCGGGCTGTTGAGGAACAGGTCGAGTTCCTCGGGACTGTAGTCCTTGATTTTCTTGTCCAGGTCGAACAGTCCGCTGTGGGCGTAGCGTATCCATCGCCAGCCTCCCTTACCGAAGGCGATGTAGTGAATGGTGTCCTCGTCGTTGAGGCTCTTGTCGAAGTCGACGAGTTTGTGGATATCCAACTCGCGTATCTCGCCCAGGCCCGAGCAGCGGGGGCAACTGCCCTCGGGGTGGTTGAAACTGAACGACTCGGCATAGCCCACGAAGGGTTGTCCCACCCTAGAGAACAGCAGGCGCAGCAGGGCGGCGATGTCGGTATAGGTGGCCACGGTCGAACGCGAGTTCTGGGCGGGTTTCTTCTGGTCGATGACGATGGCGATGGGGAGGTTCTCGATGGCGTCGACGTGGGGACGGCCGTACTTGGGCAGGTACTGCTGCACGAACGAGGGGAAGGTGTCATTCAATTCGCGGCGGGACTTGGCCGCGATGGTGTCCAGCACGAGCGAACTCTTGCCGGAGCCCGAAACGCCCGTGAAAACCGTGATCTGATGCTTGGGAATCTCGAGCGAGATGTCCTTGAGGTTGTTCTCTCTCGCTCCCTTGATGATAATCTTGTCGCCGTTCATGCCTGCAAAGATAGTGATTTTTTCCAGATTGACTAGATGTTCTAGAATCTCTAGATTTTCTAGATGTTCTAGATGCTCTAGATTTTCTAGAGTTTTTCTAGAGGTGTTGTGGCTTTTTTAGTAAATTTGCAGGGATAATTGACAGCTATGGAGAAAAAAGATAATAGGCAACCTGCCCAGCAACTGGAATCGGTGTTGCGAAAACAGACCAACTGGAAGAACCTGTGGTTCTACCAAAAGACGGTTGTGCTGTACCAGATGACCTATGTCTTTACTAAGCGTTTCCTGCCCCTTTACGGAGACCGCACGGTGGACCAGATGCTGCAGGCGGCCCGCTCGGGCAAGCAGAATATCGTCGAGGGTTCAGCCGATGGGGTGACATCAATGGAAATGGAGTTGAAGTTGCTCAATGTGGCGCGTTCGAGTATCCAGGAACTCTTAGAGGACTATGGGGATTATCTTCCTGCTCATCGTCTGACAAAATGGACACCTGGGCACCCTCGCTATGACCAAATGCTTACCTATTGCCGTGAACACAATGATCTCGGAGATTATGAGCCATTTTTCGAGAAATGGACCGACGAGGAAGCGGCAAATGTCGCCATCACTTTGTGCCACATGGTGGACAAAATGATGATGACATATCAACAGAAGAAAGAGAAGGAATTCATCACCGAGGGCGGGATACGCGAACGCATGACGGCGGCACGGCTCGGCTACCGCACTAACCAACGCGAGACCATTGAAGAACTCATCGGAGAGGTGGAAGCCCTCAAAAAAGAAAACGCGATACTGAAAGAGAAAATCAAGCGATTGGGAGGAGAACTCTAGAGGTTCTAGATATTCTAGATTCTCTAGATTCTCTAGATTTTCTAGAGGTTCTAGATTGACTAGAGGTTCTAGATTGACTAGAGGAGAGGAGGGAGATATGAGAAGAAAGGAGGCGGGCCAGTGCGGCCTGCCTCCTTTGTCGGTTGCGGTGATCCTATTGGAATCACTTTTTGTATTTGTACTTGACGCCCAGGTTGTACATGATGAAGGACTGGATGTCGGTGTACTCGTCGATGATCTTGCTGATGGGCTTGCTGTGTCCGTGACCAGCCTTGCTGTCGATGCGGATGAGCTTGGGCTGGTCGCCGGTGTTGCAGTACTGCAGTTCGGCTGCATACTTGAAGCTGTGGGCGGGCACTACGCGGTCGTCGTGGTCACCGGTGGTGACGAGGATGGCGGGGTAGTGGGTGCCGTCGTTCTTGATGTTGTGCAGGGGCGAGTAGTCACGCAGGTAGCGGAACATCTCGGGGCTGTCGTCGCTGCGGCCGTAGTCGGGTGCCCAGTTCCAGCCGATGGTGAACTCGTGGTAGCGCAGCATGTCCATCACACCCACCTGGGGCACTGCTGCGGCGAACAGGTCGGGACGCTGGTTAACGACAGCGCCGACGAGCAGGCCACCGTTGCTGGCGCCGTTGCAGGCAAGTTTCTTGGGGTTGGTGTAGTTGTTGTCGATGAGCCACTCGGCAGCGGCGATGAAGTCGTCAAAGACATTCTGCTTGTTCATCTTGGTGCCGGCCTGGTGCCACTCCTCGCCGTACTCGCCACCGCCACGCAGGTTGACATAGGCGCAGATGCCGCCGCAGTCCATCATGGCGAACAGGGTGCGGGTGTAGGTGAAGGCGGGGTTGAGGCTGACATTGAAGCCGCCGTAGCCGTAGAGGAAGGTGGGACGCTGGCCGTCACGCTTGAGTCCCTTCTTGTAGACGAGGAACATGGGGATGCGCGTGCCGTCCTTGCTGTTGAAGAACACCTGCTCGGTGACATAGTCCTCGCTCTTGAGGTTGACCTTGGGCTGGAAGAACAGGTCGCTCTTGCCGGTCTCGAGGTCATACTTGTAGATGGCGCCGGGGAAAGTGTAGCTGGCGAAGCTGTAATAGACCTCCTTGGCGTCCTTCTTGGCGCTGAAGCCCACAGAGCCGTAGGTGGGGAGCTGAATCTCGCGGATGAGACGGCCGTTCAGGTCGTAGAGGTAGGGGTGGCTCGAAGCATCCTTGTCGTAGGTGAGGATGAACTTGTGGTCGGCCATCACAGCGCCCGTGAGCACCGACTCCTGCTCGGGGATGAACTCGGCGCAACTGGCTGGAGACAGGGTCTCGGCATCGTAGGTGATGATTTTGCCCTTAGGGGCGTTCTCGTTGGTCATGACATAGAACTTGCCGTTGTCGATGCCGATGATGCCGCGCTCATACTTCATGCCGCCAATGAGCTGCACATAGTGGGGGTTGCGGTCCTTGAGGTCCTTGACATAGATGTCGTTGCCCTCGGCGTCGCTCTTCCACAGGATGACATATCGCTCGTCCTCGCTGACGCTCACCTGGTGGAAGTGCAGCGGTTCGCTCTTGTCCTGATACTCGACATAGTCCTGGCTCTGGGGAGTGCCCAGCTTGTGGTAATAAACCTTCTGGAACTCGTTCTTGGACGACTTGGCATCCTCGGGGGCGTCATAGCCGCTGTAGAAGAAGCCGTCGCCGAGCCACTGGGCATCGGTGAACTTGGCCCAGACGATGTGGTCGTCGAGCACGCGGTCCTCCTTGAGGTCCTTGACGAAAATCTCGTTCCAGTCACTGCCGCTGCGGGTGATGACATAGGCGAGGTAGCGGCCGTCGTTGGAGAAGTCCAACTGCTGCAGGGCCACGGTGCCGTCGTCGCTCAGCGTGTTGGGGTCGAGCACCATGCGGTGGTTGCCGTTGGGGTCATACTCGTAGAGGACGCTCTGGTTCTGCAGACCGTCGTTCTTGAAAAAGTAGAATTTGTCCTTCACCTTGAACGGTGCGCCCATCTTCTCGTAGTTGGCGAGCTCGGTGATGCGCTTCTTCACATCCTTGCGGAAGGGGATTTTGTTCAGGTAGTTCTGGGTGACCTTGTTCTGGGCTGCGACCCACGCCTCGGTCTCGGCGCTGCGGTCATCCTCGAGCCAGCGGTACGGGTCTTGCACCTGGGTGCCGAAATAGGTGTCAACGGTATCCACGCGACGGGTGTCGGGATAGTTGATGCGAGCCTGTGTCGTCACAGCCGATGCCGTGATCAGTGCGCTCATAAGTAGAATCCTTTCTTTTCTCATTGTTATTGGTCTTTAGTACTAAGTTATTGGTCTTCAGTTCTGGATGGAGGCGATGACATTGAGGAGGGTCTGGCCTACTTCGGCGAGGGTGGCGGGGTCGATGCCGTCGATGGTGTCGCCCACGGTGTGCCATACCGAGCAGAAGCCCGTCTCGCTGTCGCTGCGCATGTCGATGATGTCGATGCAGGGGATGCCGGCCTGGTTGACGAACACATGGTCGTCGGTCACGGCACCGCCATTGGCATTGATGAAGTGGTTGCCCGCCGCATTCTTCCAGACGAGGTCAACAAACCCGCCGGCATACTGCAGCGAGTAGTACTCGCGGGTGAATGTGGCGTCGCTGGCTCCCACCATGTCGAGCAAGATGCCGAACAGCGGCTTGTAGCCCTGCACATGCGGGTGCTTGGTCCAGTACTGTGTGCCCAGTCCCCACGATTCCTCGATGTCGTTGATGCCCATGTCCTCGGCATCCACCAGCACGATGTCGATGCCCAGGGTGGTGCCTTGATCCTTGAGTTGTCGGGCGAGTTGCAGCAGCACAGCCACGCCGCTGGCACCGTCGTTGGCACCCATGACGGGCTTGCTGTGGTTAGCGGGGTCGGGGTCGTTGTCGGCCCAGGGGCGGGTGTCCCAATGGGCGAGCAGCAACAGGCGTTGGCTGGCCTCGGGGTTGATGGTGCCGATGATGTTCTTGATGCCAATCATGTTGCCCTGGCCCGTCTTTACCTGTGCCTGCTGCACGATGACCGTGTCACAGGAGGCCTCGAGCGTGTTTTTGAGCCAGTCGGCACACTGGGCGTGCTGGGGCGTGCCGGGCACGCGGGGGCCAAAAGCGCACTGCTGGCGCGCCATCTCGAGGGCCGCGTTGCCGTCAAATGCCGCCTTGGCTGCCGTGGCAGTCGTTGCCGTAGTGTCGCCACTGTTATCAGCCGCCGTGGTGTTGCCAGCATTGCCGCATGCTGTCACCAGCGTTGCCAGTACAATATATAATAATGTCATTTTCATAGCGGGAGATTAAAACGAGAAGATGCGGTATGTCTTGTTCCGCTGTGATGCGGATACGACATACCGCATCCTTTAAAGTTGGTTTTAGATGCGATGTTAATTACTTGCTCTCAGGAGCAGCCTCGTTCTTTGCGGGAGCCTGGGCCTGTGCGGGAGCGGCCTCACTCTTGGCAGGAGCCTGTGCGGGAGCAGCCTCACTCTTGGCAGGAGCCTGAGCGGGAGCAGCCTCGCCGTTGGCGGGAGCCTGAGCGGCCTCGCCTTGGGTGGCGGGAGTCTCAAAGTTGGGACCCTGGGTCTCATTCTGGTGTACCTTCTGGAGTGCAGGCTTGTCATCAACGATCAGCTTGGGAGCAAAGATGGCAGACATGATACTCAAAGCGCAGATAAATGCTGCAAGTCCCCAAGTTGCTTTTTCAACGAAATCGGTGGTCTTGCGCACGCCCATGAACTGGTTATAGTTGTTCACATTGGCAGCCAGACCGCCACCTTTAGATTTTTGAATAAGGATGACACCGATTAACAGAATCGATGCAATCGTGATCATAATAGCTAAAATAGTGTACATTTTTTCTTATTTTTTGTCGTTTAGTGTCTCATTTAGGACCAATTTGGCCAAAAATCGAATTTGGTCTGCAAAGTAAATACTTTTTTCTGGATATTTCAAACTTAATTCTTTAATAATTTCAAGAGCCCTGGAATATTTGTGTCTGGCGATGTACATTTTGGCCAAACTTTCGCTGAGCATGGACCCATCGGTTTCGGTAGGATTGTCGATGTTGTCCTGGGCAATCTGGGCCTTCTCCTCTTCTCCCACGGGATTGACGATAGGGGTGTGGGCTGCTTGCTCTCCCAGTTGCATTTGCTCGGCGATGAATTGGTTGATGAGTTCGTCCTGCGAGTCACCGCCAGTGAGTTGTATGTCGTGTTCCTGCTTCTCCTGTGCAGCCAGCACATCGGCATAGTCGGGCTGTGGATTGAAAATGGCGCGGCTGATGGCTTCGACCTCGTTGGGGCTGGACTTGCCGTAGTTGCTGAGGAAGCGGTCGATGGTGGTGTCGGTGTCGGGGGACTCGGGCAAGGTCTCGGGCGGGTAGAACCCCGACAACGAGGCCGCGTCGTCGCCCAGGACGAGAGACAAAGCCCGCCGGTCGGGGAAGGCAAGTGACAGCCTGGCCAGCACATCCTCGTTGCCCTTGGTGCCATTGCGCTTGAGGAAAAGCAGAGCGGGCATGACGCTATAGGGCGCGTCGTGCTCGGCGCGTTCCAGCCACTCCCTGGTCACATCGATGTTGTCATCGTTGACCAAGCGCTTGATATCCTCAATCCATGTAGTTGCGTTTGTCATGAAAACAAATTGCTACGCCTGCTCTTCTACCAAAAATCGTGCCAAAGTCGCTAGAGGCCTGTTTTACCAGTCGCCCAGTGTGGCGTTGAAAATCAGGTCAGACAGGTCCTTGCATATCTGGTTGCACAATTCGTCTTGGACATCGACCAGCAATTCGCTGCTCGAGAAGTCGCGGTAGGCACTGAAGGACAAGTCCTTGCTGAGGCTCTGGTTCTTGTTGTTGATGTACTTGACCTTGACCGAGATGGTCAGGCGCGTCTGGCTGGCGTAGGCATCCTCGCCGACGGCCTGGGGCGACAGCTGGTAGTTGGTGATTTCACCCTCCATGCGCAGGTCGGCATTGTTGCCGTCGATGACGCGCAGGCGCGTCTGCTGGGCAATCATGTCGGTCATGCGGTTCTCAAACATTGACTGCAGGGGCGGATATACCAGCGCGGCACGGATGGGGAACTCGCCGAACGAGATGGTCTTATAGACATTGTAGTCGATCGACGCGCCGTTGAGCGTGTAGCGCGGTATGCATGCCTGCCATGTGGCAGTGGCGATGACCAGTGCCAGGATGATGAAGAGCCGTTTCACTGCCGTTCCAGATTGTATTGCTTGATTTTACGGTACAGGGTGCGCTCCGAGATGTTGAGCTCTTGGGCGGTGAGTTTGCGTCGGCCGTTGTTGCGGCGCAGGGCATTCTCGATGGTCTCGCGTTCGGTCTCGTCAAGCGTCTTGACCGTCTCGCCCTCGACATCCATGGCAGCCACTTCGTCCACGCGTCCCAGGTCTTGGGGTTGGAGTTGCATGCTGCGGTAGGGCGACTGGTTCTCACTGGTTGAGCCACCCATCTCGAGCAAGGGGCTTGTCTCGCGTTTGAGTTCGTGCACATTGGATGCGACATGGGTCGACGGACCTGCCGACTCCAGCCGTTTCTTGATGGCCTCAATCTCGGCACGCATCGACAGGATGAGCGTGAACAGCTGCTCGCGCTCGGCATTGTAGTCGTAGGAGGGCTGTGACTGCACCGTGAGAGCCTTGTCTCGGTTGCTGGGCATGTATTGGCTCAGCGTGGCAGCGTCAACCACATTGCCCGCCTCAAACAGGGCGACCTGCTCGATGACACTCTTGAGCTGGCGCACATTGCCGGGCCAGTGGTAGGCCTTGAGCAGGCGCTGGGCGTCATCAGCCAGGGTGACCTCGGCAGTGCGGTTGACATTGATGAAGTTGCGCAGGAACAGGCGTGAAAGCAGTAGCACATCATCGCCGCGCTCGCGCAGTGGCGGCACATTGATCTGCACTGTCGAGAGTCGATAATACAGGTCCTCGCGGAACTTGCCATCCTTGACAGCCTGCAGCATATCCTTATTGGTGGCGGCAACGACGCGGATGTTGGTCTTGCGCACGGTGCTGTCGCCCACGCGCAGGTATTCGCCGTTCTCGAGCACACGCAGCAGTCGCGCCTGGGTGCTCATGGGCATCTCGGCCACCTCATCGAGGAAGATGACTCCACCGTCGGCCTCCTCAAAGTAACCCTTATGGTCGGCGATGGCGCCGGTGAACGAGCCCTTGACATGGCCAAACAGTTCGCTGTCGATGGTGCCTTCGGGGATGGCGCCGCAGTTGACTGCGATATACTTCTTGTGCTTGCGTGGGCTGCTCTCGTGGATGATCTTGGGGAAAGACTCCTTACCCGAGCCGCTCTCGCCGATGATGAGTACACTCAGGTCGATGGGTGCCACGATCATGGCGCGGCGGATGGCGCCAATGAGTGCGGGCGACTCGCCCACGATGCCAAACCGCTGCTTGATGCTGCGGATGTTGTTGTCGGTTATTGTTGCCATTTTTTCATTTTATAGGTTTCTGATTTCAGGAAAGCGCCCAGTTCCTCGGGCGTCTTGTATTGTGCGTACTCCTCGGGCATGATGGGGTCATGCACGCTGACGCGGAAATCGTAACTCTTGCGACGGAACATCTCGGAGGGCAGCCTGAGCGTCCTGAGTTTCCAACTGATGGCACCCAGCACGAGCGAAATCCAGCTGTTGTGCCCGTGGATGTAGATGGGGATGACGGGCACCTTGAGTTTCTGGATCAGCCTCATGATGACGGGTTGCCACTCGCGGTCTTCCACACGCAGTTTCCAGGTGAGTTTGCTCACGGCACCGGCGGGGAAGAACCCCATCGGGTGCCCTTGCTTGACATGTTTCATCGTGTCGCTGATGCCCTGCATCGACACGGCGCGCTTGGCGGGGTCGTTGCTGGCCAGGGCGTCGACGGTGATGAAGTTGGGCATCATGCCGCCAATCTTGCTCAGCATCATGTTGACCATGAACTTGTAGTCGGGGCGGTGGGTGCCGATGATGTGTATCATCATCACGCCGTCGACGGCGCCAAAGGGGTGGTTGGTCACCGTGATAAAGGGCCCCTCGGGCAGGTTGTCGAGCACCTCGCCGTTATCGTAGGTGATGGTGGCATTCAGGTCCTTGAGCACTCCGGTGCAGAAGGGTACGCCCGGCGTGTGGCAGTTGTGGCCGTGAATCCAGTTGGCGTCGTCCATGTCGAGCAGGTGGAACAGCCACTTGACCAGTTTGGGCTTGCCGTCAAAAAACGGCGCCATCTTGCGGATGTCGTCATAGTCCAGAATGTCGGGCTTGATGGGCATGGGCTGTTGTGCTTGTTCCTGTTGCTCTTGTGGTTCGTTTTGAATTATCTTGTTTTCTTCCATGAAATGCTTATTTTTCTTTTTTGGGACTGCAAAGATACGATGTTTTTCGGGAACTGACACAATGCAAATGTTAAAATATGACATTTTGGCAGAAAACGACTTTGTTCAACAGTCTTCCCGCTCCATCGCCACTAGTGCAAATGGGTATAATAAATGTCCGTGAATGAGGCGATTGCTCATTCGCGGACATGAATCGTTCTTGAGTGGGTGGCCCTTATTTGTCGGTCTCGGCTGGCTTGGGCGCCTCTTGATAGGGGTTGGGCTTGACGAGGTCGCTGTCGCGCTCAATCTTGGTGACAACGCATTTGGAGTTGCCGCGCCACAGGACTTTACCCTTGTACTCATCGTAGGTGAGGATAACGCGCTGGCCGTTCTGAGCCCATCGCTTGGCGTCGCTCATGAGGCTGTCGGAGGCGATGCTGAACTTGAAATCGCTCTTGATGGCCCCGATATCGCCGTCCACATAGCCCTCGCTGATCATCTCCCCCTCAAAGGTCTGGAAGATGGAGCCTTCGATGCTCACTTTCATAATCCATCCCTTTTCTTGACTGATGCGATAGGGGTGGAAATAGTACTGCCAAACCCACCATCCCAGGAAGAGTGCCATCGCCACGATGATGAGCATGAGCAGCATCTTGACCGAATTGCCGCGGCGCTCGATAGTGGCCTCCTTGATTTCGCGCTCCTCGCGCTCCTGCTCGGTCTCTTGGTGGACCGGGTGTTTCTCCTCGGGGACATTTTCGTCGGTGAAGTAGTCGTTGAAATTGTCGTCCATAGTTTTGAGTTGTTAGTTTCTAGTCCTTAGTCCCTAGTTTCTAGTTATTGTTTAGAGTTTGATTTCGTCATTGGTGGTGTCGACCACGGTCTTGCCGCTCTCGATGCGGCGGCGGTCGATGGCCATGCTGGCAAACGCGTAGATACCCAGCACGATGAGCAGCAGCGTCTGGAATCCCCACACGAGCATAGCGAAAGCCGATGCGTTGGGGTCGGGATTGTTGATGCTGAAGACGCCCACGCCATACAGCGAGAGTCCGAAGATGATGCCCAGATGCCAAGCGCCTAGGCCACCGTTGGTGGGAACACCCATGCCGATGCTGCTGAATACAAACATCACCAGCACGGCCAGCACGCTCAAGCCGCTGGTAAAGGTGAACGCCTTGCAGGCCAGGTAGAGTTGCAGGAAATAGCAGCCCCAGATGAGGATCGTCAACAGCAAGAACCACCACTTGCCCTCCATGCGGGTGATGGCGGCGAAGCCTTCCCACAGGTTGCGGGCCATGAGTTGTATCTTTTTAATGATCTTGTTCTCGGTTTTCATCACCAGCAGCCATCCGACAGCAATGATGGCGATTGCGGTACCCATCCAGATGCGTCCGTCACTGGCGACATTGAGGAAGTTCTCCTTCATCTGCGGATAGGCGTCAAAGAACTTGGAGAAGTCGCTCTGTGCGAGCATGAAGGTGACCAGCGTCAACAGCAGCACGGTGAGCGTGTCGGTCAGTCGGTCGGCGACCATCGAGCCCATGACCTGGGTGACCGAGGCCTTCTGGCGGTTGGCGATGTAGCCGCAACGCCACACTTCGCCCAAGCGGGGGAAAGCCAGGTTGACGGCATAGGTGCCGAAGATGCTGTTGAGCACTGCGCTGAACGAGGGCTTCACATCGATGGCCTTGAGTTGGAGTCGCCATCGCAAGGCCCTGAAGACATGGCTCAAGATGCTCACCACGGCCACGGGTATGAACCACCAGTAGTTGACATCGGTCTTGAGCGTTGCCATCATGGCTTTGATGTCCACATTCTTGTACAAGAAGTACATCAGCCCCACGCCGATGGCGAGGGGGATGCCGTATTTCACGAGATAGGATATGGTCTTTTTCACTTTTTTCTTCTCTTGATGAGTTAAAAACTAATGCCTGTAGCGGCAGGTCGGCAAAAAAATGCTATCTTTGCACATTACTAAAGCATGTCTCGGTACTAAAGCATGTCTCGAGCGTGCAAAGTTAACAATAAATGGCAAATTATGCGGAAAGTTAAAGCAAAAAAGTCATTGGGGCAGCATTTCCTGACGGATTTGTCGATTGCCGAGCGCATCGCCCACACGCTGGACGACTTCAAGCATCTGCCAGTGCTTGAGGTGGGTCCCGGTATGGGCGTACTCACCCAATATCTGCTCGAGATGGGTCTGGACTTGACAGTGGTCGAACTTGACCATGAGAGTGTGGACTACCTCGAGGCCGCTTTCCCGCAACTGCATGGCCGCATCATCGGCGAGGACTTCCTGAAGATGGACCTCAAGCGGCTCTATGGAGACCAGCCGTTCTGTGTCATCGGCAATTACCCCTATAACATCTCGACACAGATTTTCTTCAAGGTGCTGGATTACCGCGACCAGGTCGCCTGCTGCAGCGGCATGCTGCAGCGCGAGGTGGCGCAGCGCATCGCCGAGCCGCCGGGCAGCAAGACCTATGGCATCCTGTCGGTGCTGCTGCAGGCCTGGTATGACATCGAGTACCTGTTCACCGTCGACGAGCATGTTTTCAACCCTCCGCCCAAGGTGAAGAGCGGCGTTATCCGCCTGACGCGCAATGCGGTGACCGACCTGGGCGTTGACGAGCGCCTGTTCAAGAACATCGTCAAGCTCTCGTTTGGCCAGCGCCGCAAGATGCTGCGCAGCTCGTTGAAGCCGGTTTTCGGTGCCAACCCGTCGCTGATGGAGGGCGATGTGTTCCGACAACGCCCCGAGCAATTGGGTGTCGACGATTTCGTCGCTCTGACGCGTCTCGCGTCATCGATGAGAGATTAGCCGTCAGTATTACTAAGGACTAAAGATTGAAAACTGAACAATGAAGGAATTTACCGAGGAGTATCTGTCAAACCTCAACGAACTGATAGATAATAAGGACGAGGAGCAGGTGAAGAACCAGATTCAGGACCTGCATCCCGCCGACATTGCCGAACTGGTGGGAGACCTCAATGACGAGGAGGCCCTGTTCATCATGCTGCTGCTTGATGACGAGACCGCAGCCGACGTGCTGGTGGAACTCGACGAGGACCAGCGGCACGACCTGATGGAACTGATGCCCAACGAGGAAATCGCCAAGCAGGTGGAGCAGATGGATGCCGGTGATGCCGTCGATGTGATCCAGGAACTCGACGAGGAGGACCGCGAGGACGTCATCAGCCACATCGACGACGTGGAACAGGCCGGCGACATCGTCGACCTGCTGCAGTATGACGAGGATACCGCCGGCGGTTACATGTCCACCGAGATGATTGTCGTCAACGAGAACATGTCGATGCCCGACTGCATCAAGGCGATGCGCCAGCAGGCCGAGGACCTGGACGAGATTTACAACATCTATGTCGTCGACGATGACAACCGCCTGAAGGGCATCTTCCCCTTGAAGACGACCATCACCAACCCCTCGGCCTCCAAGATCAAGCACGTCATGGAGCCCGACCCGTTGAGTGTGCGCACCGATACCCACATCGAGGACGTGGCCCTCGACTTCGAGAAATATGACCTTGTGGCGATGCCTGTCGTGGACAGCATCGGGCGCCTGGTGGGCCGCATCACGGTTGACGACATCATCGACCGCGTGCGTGAGCAGGGAGAGGACGACTACCAGTTGGCATCAGGTATCTGGGGTGACATCGAGACCGATGACAACGTCTTCCGCCAGGTGCGCGCCCGCTTGCCGTGGCTGCTCATCGGCCTGGTGGGCGGTATCATCAACGCGATGATTCTGGACGGCGGCGAGGGTGATGCGACCCTGCTGCGCCTGTTGCCTGGCTTGGCATTGTTTATTCCCTTGATTGGCGGCACTGGCGGTAATGTAGGCACCCAGTCGAGCGCTATCGTCGTGCAGGGTCTTGCCAACGGCAGCCTGGACATCAAGCATGTGGGCAGGCACTTGTTCAAGGAGTTCAGCACCGCGCTCATCAATGCGCTGGTGATGGGACTGCTCATCTTCCTGTACACCCGCTTCTTCCCGGTGGATAATGACCCCAAGATGTCCAACATCGCCGCCGCAGCCGTTACCGCGTCGCTGTTTCTGGTGGTGATGTTCGCCTCGCTGTTCGGCACGGTGGTGCCGCTGGTGCTGGAGCGATTGAAGATTGACCCTGCGATTGCGACTGGCCCGTTTGTGACGGTGACCAACGATATTGTGGGCATTACCATCTACATGGCCATCAGCGGCTGGCTCATGCGGCTCCTCACCGACCTGATGTAGCCTGAAGGGCTGGAATTTTTTAACAACACAGACAACATCCATGGCAAGAGCGGGAAAACCCTTCTTGTCAATCAGTTAAACCGATAAAATGTGATTAAGGCGATGGATTATAAGAAAGTATTTGAGACGATGGTGAATGAGACGGCCAACTATCTCATCAACAATCGATTGAAATCAATGATACTGGGCCTCTCGGGCGGCTTGGATTCCACGGTGACGGCAGCCATCTGCCGTGCGGTGGTGGAGTTGCACCCCGAGCAGGAGTTCAAGTTTATCGGCGTGAGTCTGCCCTGCACATCCAACAGCGTCGAGGAGAACGACTCGGCGATGCAGGCGATGCAGGCCTTCTGCACCGAGTACTGGGTGGAGAACCTGCAGGCCCAATATCTGCTGTTGAAGGCCACCTGTGAGCAGCGCTATGAGTCAACCCCCATCTCGCAGGGCAACATCAAGGCCCGCCTGCGCATGATATACCTGTATAACCTCGCCTCGGTGACAGGTGGCCTGGTGATGGACACCGATAACCTGACGGAACACAACCTGGGCTTCTGGACCATCCACGGCGATGTGGCCGACTACAACCCCATCGGCGGACTGTGGAAGCATGAGGTTTACCAACTGTGCAAGTACCTCTTCACCGAAGTTTATGCCGATGAGAACGACCCGCGCCATCGGGCCCTGCGTGCCGCCTATGACATCATGCCCACCGACGGCAATGGCGTGGCAGCCGGCGGCGACATGGCGCAGATTGCTCCCGGACACACCTACGAGGATGTGGACGACATCCTGAACACCTACCTGCAGTATGGCGACGACGAGCAGGCGATGAAGCGCCTGAACGATGCCTACAGCGCCGAGACGGTGGAGCGTGTACTGGCCCGTCATCGCGGCTCGGAATTCAAGCGCAAACGCATGCCGCTGGTCATCGAGCGCTCGCTCTACGACGATTGATAAGAGAGAACTTGACCGGAATAATCATTTGTCCGGGGAAAGCCCCGTTAGGGGCGTCTGGGGTATAGGCAGGGGTGTAACGAGGCGAAGCCGAGTGAAACCCCTGCAGCAGTTGAGAACACACGTTCAAGCCCCATCGGGGCGGCAGTAAGTCAATCATACACGATCTGTCACCCCTAACGGGGTTAATTGATGATTGGGATGTCCATTTACAGGGGTTCCGCTGCGCTCCGCCCCTGCCTAAATCCTGACCAGCCCTAACGGGCTTCAAAAAAAGCCCCTTCATACGAAAACGCCATAACGGCATTGGTATTGAAGTTCTTATGGGACTTTGGCGCTTTTCCCGGGACACTAATAGGAAGAAATGATACAGCGTTGGCCCCGTGATGGGTCAACGCTGTTTTAACTGTGCTTTCCCTGTGCGGCTTTCGTTGCCGATGATGGGCGGGATGTGTCAGTTTCCGAGTAGCCCGCCACGCTCACCACGAGGCATCTTTCCATGTCCATCGGTGGCTATTTGTTGTGGATGATGCTGTCGATGTGTTGGATGGTCGGGCGCAGGGTGTTGAGGCTGTTTACATCGAGCGGTTTCGTGCGGAAATCAGATTGCATGGGTTCGGTGCCATTGATTTCAACTTCCTTTA
>Ga0310695_10002642_pt1 | contig 37220 bp, 35 predicted proteins | sample RumenRJG_04DNA_FD_203882 | JGI IMG/M metagenome (GOLD analysis project Ga0310695, IMG submission 203882) | Bovine rumen microbial communities from Lethbridge, Alberta, Canada - RJG_04 (v2) (version 2) | ecosystem: Host-associated > Mammals > Digestive system > Stomach > Rumen | place: Canada...
ATGAATCTGTTGTGCCAAAAAAAATACATATTGCGGGATTAGAAAAGGAGTCGTCGAACAACGATGGATATTCAAATAGATTGAAGTCAAATAAGAGACCTTACACTAAGTCTAAAATAAGGAATAGGATGTATTTATGAAACCATAACAGTAAGATGTGATGGCAGGCGGAATGCAATCGGTCCGTTCACTGTTCACCACCCGACTCATTATACAAATTGATTATGATTCCGAAAGCCATTTGTGGCAGGAAACCTGTCCTGCCACGAGTGGCTTTTTAACGTTAAACCACAGAATGAAGTTAATAAAACTGCTGGCAGCATAAAAAAATTTAGCTGACTTCGCTTCAAGCTGATAACTTCACTTCTGGATTATCGAAGTGTTTTCGAGGAGTTTGTATAATGAAGCTGACAAAGAAGACTTTCGGGGAGGAGGTGGTTGCCGTGCCAACAGAGGTTGCGCTTGAGCGTGCTCAGACCCTTGGCTCCAGGATCAGGGCTGTCCGGAAGCATAAAAATATCAAGCAAAAAGATCTCGCAATTCGTATCGGTTGTAACAGCAGCCATCTCAGTGATATAGAATCGGACAAGAAACTTCCTTCGCTGGATAAGCTTAAACTTATCAGTGAGGAATTGGACACCACGGTGGATTTCTTTTTATTGGATTCCCCTCATTCCTGTAAGTCTTATCTCAGGGATGATGAACTTGGCTCGATTGTGGAACGCTGCAATACAAGTACATTAAGACGGATTGTCCATGTCGCACAGCTGTTCTTGGAGGAGCAACAGGAGTACGAGAAAAGATTGTCACAATACGAGTAAGGCTGGAATAACAGTATAGAGGGATCCAGGCCTGTCATGATAAATTGGCAGCCCAAGATCATAAGTGTGAGCCGCAGGCTGCCGGAAAATGACAAGGCAGCCCTGCGGCCTTTTTATAACCGATAGATGGCTGACATGGATGATTAAACAAGGGGTGGTGGAAATGTTAGAGAAGATCTTTACATGGGGGAAACGGAAGGAGGAGCCTCCGGATCCACAGCAAATGCCTGGGGAATATCGGACAATCTCAGAGGAAGAGTACCAACGGTATGTGTTCGAGGATGAGCTTTTCAAAATCATTGTGGAAACGGAAGCAGCTTTGCACAACATTGAAGATCCCATTGAAATTGCGGTTGGTGTTATGAAGGCAGCCTGCAAATTCTATGGTGCAGATTGGTGCGGTATTCTGATAGCAGATCTTCGTTCCCAATTGTGGCGTCCTGAAATGTGGTACGATGTGGAAACCGGTCCGATGCAGGAGACCCTTTTCCATGAGTTTGAGATGACAGATGAATTCATTACATGGGTTGAGCATCTGGTTAATCAAAAACCCATGATCATCCCTGACACAGAGGCTATACGCGAGACCAATCCAAAGGAATACGAAGCATATCAGAGACTGCAAGCCAAAGCGGTAATTGGTGTTCCCTTCGGACAGCATCCTCTGGGCTTCATGGTTGTAAGAAATCCGATTCGTAATATCTCCCTGCCTGAACCTCTCCAACTGGCCTGTTTTGTAGCCATGATGATGGTGCTGCAGAAGCGCCGCCTGGAAGCGGAACGCCGTTATATTTCTGATGATACGCCGGAAGACGGAAAGCTGAAGATACGCTATAACATCCTCGGTCAGCACAGCATGGAGATAAATGGCAGGCGCATCCGTGAGCAGGATCTTGCACATCCAAACCGACGGGGATGGGTGATTTTGTTATATCTGATCCTTCATAAAACTCCTGTTGATCAGCTGAGCATGGCTGCAGATCTGTGGCCGGATGAGTCAGAGAAATCGGCACGGGCAAATATCCGTCAGGCTATATACCGCTTGCACAGTGATCTGGCCGTATATCACGACGCCAAGGTTATCGATGTGAAATCCGGAATGCTTGAACTATTGGATGATGTTCATATCGTTACGGATGCTGAAGAGATGGAGAGCCTGTATTTGAAGGCAAAATCTACGGCGACTTCGGACGAAAAGGCGGAGACACTTAAGAAGGCATTTGAATTATACCGGGGCCGCCTGTTTGAACTGGGAGAACTGGATATGGGCTCCTGGCTGATACCTTATACGACACATTACAATCAGGTATTCATTGACATTGCGAGAGAACTTTTGGCAATGCTTGGTCACAGCAGGGATTATCACAGAGTGATTGAGTATGCCTCCCGCGCATTAAGCCTTGAACCGGGAATACAAGATGCATATTACTGGATCTCGATTGCTGCCGAAGCAACCGGAAACAGCATAATGAAAGAACGTTACGATCAGATGGCCAGGGATGAGCTGGCGGAGGAAGAATACCAAAAAGTACAGAATTTGCTGGGCTTGCGAATACATATAAAAGAATAATACAGGATAAATATGAGGTCTGCCGGGAGTGGTCTATCCGCTGCGGCAGACCATCTTTGTATTTTACTGAATTTTGCGTGAAACAATGGAAATAAACTGGAAACACCCCCCTGTCACAGGATTGTCACAGCCGTGTAACAGCGGTGTCACAGCATGAAAAAGAATTTGAAGAAATTTTCAAAGTAACAGGATTGTCACAACCCCTGTAGCAGGTCCTGTCACAGCCGCTCACTAGAGTGTGCGATGCAAAAGCAATAAAGCATTGTATACGACGAAATGGACGGGTGACAGAAATTGGAACAGGAACATCAGCCGGAGGCGGTTGCTTTTGCAGGAAACTGCAGATGCAGCCGCCTCTTATTTTTTTGCACGAAAAATGGTTTTTCACGCCATGGGTCCCGCTCTCCTCCGGATCTGGAATTTGCCCAATCAACAAATTTCAGAATTCGGAGGAAAGACAAATGAGATTCGATGTGGAAGCTTGCGGAGCCAGGATCAAAGAGCTCCGCAAAAAGAATGGATTAACACAGGAAAAGCTGGCAGCCGCTTTAAACATAACGGATAGTCATCTGCGCCGCCTTGAGAATGGAAGCAGGGCCGGCTCGGTAGATATCCTGATTGACCTGGCAGAGCTTTTTAATGTGACGTTGGATTATCTCATACTTGGGAAAACAGATCAGACAGATCAGGCAAAGCTGGAGCTGGAGCAGGTACAGATGCATCTGGAAAGACTTGCCTCGTTGCTGTGAAAAAAGAACAGTGCCTAATTGGTTCGGGAAACCGAGCCTGACAGGCACTAAAAAGAAAGAGCGCATCTTATTACACTAACTTCAGAGCGGCAAATTAGCCGCCATGCGCACTTTGACAACTGAATATACATTTCATCAGGAACATTCTGATTCTTGATTTTCCCAGAGAGCCTTAGAGAGGTTCGCCATGATCGGACGGATACCGCAGTGCTTTTTCTTATGGCGGCAGGAATTCACCGGGAGCGGTTCAAACCTACTGCAAATGCCGGGGCTGCACCCGGCGGCGGCCATGACCTGGGGAAGGGGATAATGATACTTCCGTCGGAAGACGGCTCGGCGAGAACCGCGGAGGGGTGAGACTCCCATGAGCGCAGGCAAGCAGGCCCGCCGCCTGATGAATTTCCCATCGGACAGTTTGTCCGGTTCTCCGGGGTGTCGTGGACAAATAGGAGGACGAGCATATTGAAGATGAACGGCAGGCAGGCTGTATGGGCAGAGATGTCTCAGGCAGCCGCCTGCCTTTACACAGGCAAAAAAATATTCTCATAAGGAGCGCTGAATAGGGGAATGAAAGCAGACTGGACATATCGCCGGGGCGACATTTACCTGGCGAACCTGAATCCCTTCAAGGGATCCGAACAGGGAGGCAAGAGGCCGGTGGTGGTTTTACAGAACAACACCGGGAACCTGCACAGTTCCACGATCATTGTGGCTACAATGACCTCCCACACGGATAAGAAAAAGGACCAGCCGACACACTATATCCTGCCGCCGGTCGGAAGGCTGAAGACTGCATCAGTGGTGCAGCTGGAACAGATCAAGACAATAGACAAATGCCGGGTGATAAAGTATTTCGGCAGGATCCCGGCGGAGCACATGAAGGAAATCAACAGGATCATAAAGATCAGCATGGGGATCATTCGGATCCCGAAGGAGCTGACTATCGAACAGGAGGCAAAAAACAGTGTTTGAGAATGTTATCGCAAAAATGAACCAAGAGGCTGTGAGGAATGAAGCTGGCAGTCCCGATGAAAAACGTACATATACCGTGGATGAGATCCAGGACATCCTGGGGATCTGCCGTACCTCTGCATACAGCCTGGTGAAGCAGAACCTGTTTCACTGCGTCAGGATCGGAGGCCGTATCCGTATTTCCAAGAAAAGCTTTGACGAATGGCTGGATGCATTGGCCTGAAATTGTCAAGGATGTCGCCGGTACTTTTTACAGCTGGCGACATCCTTAAAAATAAGCCAAGCGTTCGATAGAATGGGGGCAGGTAAAGCGCTTACCAAGAAAGGACGTGAGGCATATGAGAAAAAAGAGCATGTCCGTTATGGAGATGGGACGGATGCTGGGGCTTAAGAAGACCAATTCTTACTGACTGATCAAAAAAGGCTGGTTTGAAACGGTTATGGTCGCAGGCAAGACGCGCGTTATGGTGGATAGCTTTGAGGAATGGTATCAAAGCCAGACGCATTACAGGAAAGTGAATGCCGTGGAGAGCCACGGTATGCAGTAAGGAGGCTTCGATGGCATCGATTATCAAACGGCGGAAAAAGTTTTCTGTTGTCTACCGATATACGGATGAGAGCGGGAATGAGCGCCAGAAATGGGAATCGTTTGACACCATGGCGGAAGCGAAAAAGCGGAAGCTGGAAGTGGAGTTCAAACAGGAAAACAATGAATTCATCGCACCGTCAATGAAGACTATCAATGATCTTCTGGCGGAATATATGGCAATCTACGGAGTAAATACCTGGGCAATCTCAACCTATGAGGGAAGAAAAGCCCTGATCTCGAATTACATATCTCCTATTATTGGGGATATGAAGCTGGAGGATGTAACACCGAGGGTAATGGATAAGTATTACCGGGAACTTCTTTCAGTGAAATCAGTTGTTGCAAATAATGTCCGCCCGAAGAATGAATTCGTTTCGCCGCATATTGTGAGGGAGATCCATAAACTTCTTCGGAACGCATTTAACCAGGCTGTGAAATGGGAGCTGATGGCGAGAAATCCTGTGGAACATGCAACGCTCCCGAAGGAAGAACACACGCCGCGTGATATCTGGACGGCAGATGTGCTGTTCAAAGCCTTGGATTTATGTGAAAATGACGATCTTAAGCTCGGAATGAACCTGGCCTTTTCCTGCACGCTCCGGATGGGCGAGCTGCTCGGGCTGACATGGGATTGTGTTGATATCTCCCAGACCAGTATTGAAAACGGACAGGCTTATATTTTTATCAACAAAGAGCTGCAGCGTGTCAATCGGGTGTCCATGGAAACTCTTGGAGATAAGGGTGTTATTCGCCGGTTTCCACCCGCAATCCGCAGCACGAACACGGCACTGGTGTTGAAAGAGCCGAAGACCAAAACCAGCGTACGGAAGATTTTCCTTCCTAAGACTGTGGCGGAGATGCTTGTCCTGCACAAGAAGGATCAGGAAGAGATCCAAGAACTGTTCGGTGAGGACTATGTGGATTACGGTCTTGTATTTGCTTCCACGAACGGAAGGCCGGTCGAATCCTCCCACATGAACAGGCTCTTTTCCGAACTGATCCGGAAGAACGATCTCCCGAAGGTCGTTTTTCATAGTATCCGCCATACCAGTATCACTTATAAGCTGAAGCTGAACGGCGGGGATATGAAATCGGTGCAGGGTGATTCCGGCCATGCACAGCTGAAGATGGTGGCGGATGTATATTCGCACATTATTGACGATGACCGCTGCCTGAATGCGCAGAGGATGGAGGAAGCGTTTTATTCAGGGAAGAAGGATCCCTCCGAGAGTTCCGGCACCGCAGATTCTGAGCAGGCAATTTCCCCGGATACGGCTGGCGTAGCGGCAGATACGAATGCAGACGAAACGTCTGCAGATGCAGCACTTCTTATGAAGCTGCTTCAGAAGCCGGAAATGGCAGCACTTTTGAAGACGCTGGCGGCAAGTTTATGAATACAGTACATACGCCGAAGTATGTGGAACAGCTTCAATGTGCTGATCGACAGAGGGCAGAATGCTTACAGAGAAATCTGTGAGTGTTCTGCCCTCTTTTTCTATTCTCTTTGCAAAACGCAAAACTATTGATTTTTTGAAGTTTTGCGTTTATATTATAAGCAGTGAGGTGATGGAAGGATGTACATCAAAAGAGATCTGCTTCTCGGAAAGCTCATTCAATATAGGAAAAAGGACATTGTGAAAGTTATTACCGGCATCCGCAGGTGCGGAAAATCGGTTCTTTTGAATGAGATATACTATGACTATCTAATGGCTGATGGTGTTCCTTCAGATCATATCATCAAGGTTTCGCTTGACCTGAAAAAATGGGAAACACTCAGGGACGGGGATGCTCTTTATCGTTACGTTGCAGATGCTATCCGGGATGAAGAGTTGTATTATGTGTTCTTGGATGAAATTCAGCTTGTGGATGGATTTGAAGAAATAGTCAATTCGATCAAAGCCGAATTCAATACAGATGTATATATTACCGGTTCCAATTCTAAGCTGCTGTCACATGATATAAACACGATCTTTCGTGGCCGGGGCATTGAAATCAAAGTATTTCCATTGTCGTTTTCCGAGTTTATTTCATTCAGGCAGATCGATAAAATGGATGCGTTTGATGAATATGTGCGATTTGGCGGATTGCCTTATGCTGTCCGCGAGACAGATGAGCAGGAAAAGAGAGCTTACCTGGATATGATGGTAAATACGGTGGTTACCAGGGATATGATCGAACGCTATGATATCCGCAACGAAGCTTTATTTATTGCTTTGATAGAGCTTCTCTGCTCTTCTATCGGTGCTTATGTTTCTACAAATAAGATTGCCAATACTCTGAAAACGAATGGCTTTAAATCGGTAGACAATGAAACTGTCAGCAGATATCTGAGCCATATATGTGATGCTTTCCTTTTTTACCGGGTTGACCGGTATGACATAAAGGGAAAGGAGTATTTAAAGACTCAGAACAAGTATTATGTTTCTGACATGGGACTTCGTAATGCAGCTATCCATTACAGACAAATCGAAATCACGCATATTATTGAGAATCTTGTGTATCTGGAATTGCTTCGACGTGGATATATCGTAGACATCGGGAAAAACCGGGAGAAAGAAATTGATTTTGTCGCAAAGGAACTAAGCGGTAAGAGATACTACATACAAGTCTCATATACCATACAGGATGAAGCGGTAAAAGAGCGGGAAGTATCGGCGTTTCATCGTCTGGATGACGGATATAAAAAGATTTTGATAACCATGGACCGAAATCCTCTTTCGAATCTGGAGAACGGTTATCAGATGATACATTTATTTGATTTCCTGTTAAATGATCAAGCCTTGGAAACAGTTTGACCATCAAAACGCAAAAATCCATTTTTTGAATGGTTTTGCGTTTTGCCAGGGAAGATACATATCATCAGAGTCAAAGTCTCATCGATCGGTGATATGAAACGGACTTATGAGTATGGAGTGCAGCCGCTGCACTTTAGAAAGAGAAGATTGTCGTCGAGGTATAAGTAGGAAAGGAGGGCGATCATGGTATCACACAATGCGGCAGGTCAAATGCTTGGGTACCTGTATCAGGTGCGTTATGCTCTGAACCTCCTGATGAGCAGTGATGATCCGAGTTATCAGGTGTCTATTGAGAAATTTGATGACATCGCTTTCGACAAGGAGGGTACACCTGTTCAGCTTATTCAGGCTAAGCATCATACAACACCTGCCAGTCTTACAGATGTTTCTACAGACTTGTGGCGAACCCTGAATGTATGGTTTGATGCGATATCAGCAGATTTCTCTTTGCTTGATCACACGGATTTTGTAATCATAACGACAGCTGATGTTCCAGACAATTCAGCTGCAGAAGCCATTCAAAATCAAAAGCATCAGAATGCATATGATCGGCTTAAAGTTGCTGCAGAAGATAGCACTAATAAGGCAAATGCTAAATTTTACAACAAATTCAAACAGACAGATAAAGACGTTTTAATGAGTCTGGTGAAGAGAATTAAGATTATCTCCTCTGCCAGTGAAATTGTGGATGTTGAAAAAGACATCCAGAAACAGATTAAATATTCATGTAAACCGGAACATGTTTCAATGGCTACCGAGCGCATTGAAGGTTGGTGGTTTCAGGAATCTGTGAAAGCTTTATCCTCAACAAATCCCACTATAACAACCCAAAGACAGTTACATTCTAAGATTTATGAGATAACACGGCAGTATAGTGATGATAATCTGCCTATCGAATTTTGGGATCTGGATGAAATTGAAGAAGCAGAATTAGATCCAAAAGATAGAATATTTCTGGAACAGCTTCGGCTCCTTCAATATAGGAGCAAGCTATTACGTATTGCTCTTCAGGACTATTATAAAGCGTCAATGCAACGTTCAAGTTGGCTTCGGCAGGGACTTGTATTTGCGAATGAATTGGACACGTATGAACATCGGTTGAAAGATGCGTGGGAACATGCATTTGCAGAAATGGAGGAGGATCTCAAAGACTATGAGAATCCCACGGAGCAGGAGAAAATAAAAGCAGGCAAAGAGTTATACAGCAGAGTGATGGATCGTGATATCCGAATTCGATCTCGTGTTGATGCTTCTTACGTTATGCAGGGAACGTATCATCGGCTCGCAAACAACTTAATTGTTGGTTGGCATGTAGACTTCTTTGAAAAGCTTAAGCATCTTCTGGAAGGAGTCAATGAATAATGAGATCGTGGGATTACAGACCGGACGAAGTAAAGAATCTCTTCAACCCTGCATTTTGTGGGAGAGTTATTTACGGAACCATTTCTGAATATCAAAAGAACACCAAAAGAGATTTTCCATTTCCGCTTATCTATTTGGTTTTGCCTTTGGTTTTACCACGGCAGATACGAACAGAGATAAGTAGCCGAACGTAGCTAACCAATTGGGTACAGAAGCATCAGGAATTAATTTATAACTTTGGGGAACGTGCCAGAGATTTAGTAGAAATTACAAATGAAGCCATTGAATTTATGATGCAGGCAGGCTATATCAGGTTGAATGACAACGGTGAATTATCCAAAGTGTTAACGGCAGGAGCACTTAGCAAAACGAAGCATATAGATTCTGAAGTGGCGGAGTGCTTGCAAAAAGCCGAACATGTAGGACGATGGTTTGCAGGTGCGGGAAAAGTTGAAATAATATACACGTGTTTGGGGGTGAGACCGTGATGCAGATCTTGGAATTGGTTCTATATGGGAAGAACGGACAAAAACGCACCCTGTCATTTAACCCGGGAAAAGTGAATATCATACCAGGTGAGTCAAAAGCTGGAAAGTCTGCAGTTGGAGATATTATTGAATATTGCATGGGTGGAAGTAGTTGTAACATTGCCGTTGGTGTTGTTCGTGATAACGTAGCCTGGTATGGTTTACTACTTCAATTCAACACGAACAGAATATTTGTGGCACGAAAAAACCCTGATCCAGGCAGGCAATCTACATCATTTTGTTATTATGAACTTGGGACAGATATCAGATCTCCTGAAAAAGCTGATTTTTCATCAAATACAAATGTTGAAGGTATCGAGAAACTTCTAACAAAGCAAATTGGAATTTCAGAAAATATCCATATGCCAGAAGACGATGAAAGTCGTGATCCGTTGGAAGCCAACATCCGACATGCTCTTTTTTGCTGCTTCCAGAGTCAAGATGAAGTTACAGCCAGGAACCATTTATTTCATAGACAGAGTGAAGGCTTGCCTATCACTAATGCGATCAGGGACACTTTGCCATATTTCCTGGGTGCTGTTAATGAAGAGGCGGTTCTGTTGGCTACAGAAAAACGTACTAAGGATCGAGAACTGAAGATTTTAACGAGGCAGATAGCAGAAGCGGAGGCCATCAGCGGGATTGGCTCAGAAAAGGCAATAGCCCTTTTAGTTGAAGCTGAAGCAGTTGGTTTGATTCAAGATGTAGATGATATTGATAAAACTGATTTTGATGCCCTTTACGAAGCTCTCAAACAGGTACACTTAGTAACAAAGAGTGTGCCCACGGGTTCAATGGATCGTCTTTCCACCCTTCAGACACAATTAAAGGAAAAAGAAGATGAACTTAGTGACCTTCAGGATAGCATAAGTGAGGCACGTTCTTATTTGACAGATGCATCTGGTTTTAGAGGGGAACTGGAGCATCAGAAAGTCAGGTTGGAGTCAATTGGGCTTTTTGAGAAACTTGATTTTAGCCCCGGGAAATGTCCTCTTTGTTCTGGAAATCTCAATCCTGAACCACCTGGAGTTACAAAGCTTAAAGAATCAATAAGATCGCTGGATCAGTCAATTAGTCGTGTTGAAAAGGAGAGGCCACAGTTAAGGCGATTTATAGATCAGCAGGAAGAAAAGAAAAGCGGCATAAAAGACGAAATAGCAGTAATCAAAGCTGAGATTGAGGGAGCATACATTCAAATGGAGGATGCGGATCGCATCCGTGATTTAAATGATAGGCGCGCCAAAGTCTTTGGCCGAATAAGCTATTGGCTCGAAAATGTTCAGTTGGCTGACGATACAGCTGATATAAAAAGGAAAATAAAGATATTGAAGGATAGGATTGCAGAGATTGATGCTATTCTTAGCAATGATTCGGTAAAAGATCGGGTTTCTTCTGCCCTTTCAGTAATTCAAAATGATATGACTACCTGGGCGAATGAGCTAGAGATGGAATATGCAGGCTCTCCGTATAGGCTGGATATGGGAAGAGTGACGGTTGTTGTTGATCATGGAAGACCTATTCCCCTGAAAGAAATGGGAAGCGGATCAAATTGGCTGGGATCTCATTTGATTACTATGTTTGGTCTGCACAAGTATTTTGTAAGTAATAATCGTCCTGTTCCAAACTTTCTGTTCTTAGATCAGCCTTCCCAAGTGTATTTCCCAGAGGGTTCTACTGCTGATGAAGATATGGATGTCCAGGCGGTTACAAAGATTTTTGCATTCATTAGAAAGCGTGTTGCCGAGCTGAATGGAAAAATGCAAGTTATTGTAGTTGACCACGCCCGTTTGGATAGCGATGATTTCAGAGAAGAAACCATTGAAGATTGGAAGAATACAGGTAAAAAACTTGTACCGGTTGATTGGTATGAGGAGACAGAGACTTTTCCAGAAGAGAATCTTGATGATCAAGAGTAATTGTGGATAAATGATGGTTGGGTTTTACAATAAAGGATTACATATCACCGGAGTATAATTCCTATCATCCGGTGATACAAAATGGGAAAGCAACCGTCAAACTTTTTTCAGAGTCCTGCTAACAGAGATGCAAACGGGACGGTAAAAAACATGCTGATATCAGCCATCACGGGATGGTACGAGATGGACTTTCTACTCGTGAAAAAGTCAGTACTGGAGCGGATTTCCTGATATTTCCTATCACTCCGCAACATCGTTCCTGGCGAACTCCTAAGCGAAAGGCCGCTGGTTCGACTCCAGTCAGGGACGTAAGGAAAAGGACAGATTACATTCTGTCCTTTTTTATTGCAAAAAAGTGTTTCAAAAAAACCAACATCTTGTATAATTAAAGATAATAGGACAAATATAGAACGTGGGGGATTCTAAATGGAAGAAGAAAGAAAAAAGGTCAATAAACCGGGAGGCATTAATTACAAGATTTGTTGTATTGTAATCGCAGATTTACTGATATTGGCAGTGATTTGCGATCTGTATCTGATGATTACAAATATAGCAAATGTTATTCCCATAGTGATCGCTTCCCTGGTATGTATTGCAATGACCACTATTCTGATCTTATGTATTCTGGGAATGATTGGAGACAGTAAGAAGGTCAGCAATGCATATTATAATAATGAGATGAAGGCACAGCGAGCCCTGTATCTCATGATGAAGAAGAATCACGGAGTAGTAGAGTCCTCACGAAAAGATACAGAAGAAACCCTGGATGCTCTGGTAAGGGAGATAGTTTTAAACCAGAAGGCATCCTCAAAGATCGTTGTAAGCAGGAATAAAGAAAATACGGATGCTCTCATGAGCTCCAATGATATTATTCTTGAAAAAGTACTGGCACTTTTGGGAGAGATTAAGGAAAACAAAAGTGTGGCAGAGGAACAGAAGGAAAAAGTACAGGCTATTGCCAATGCTGTTGAATCCACTTCGGAATATGCCAGCAAGCAGGATATAGAGGCGATCCTGGCAAAGCTTTCAGAAGTAAACGATTCTCTTTCCAAGGGAGTTCCCGTTGCAGCAGTACCTATGCAGGAGATGGCAGCAGCACCGATGCCCGAGATGACAGCAACGCCTATGCCGGAGATAACAACACCGGCAGCGGAGGCACCGGCAGCAGAACCCCCGGTTATGGAACCGGAGATGGAGGATATTCCACTGCCGGAGGTACCGGATATCAGTGGACTTGACCTTGATATGGAGATGCCGGATCTGGGAGGACTGGATCTGGAGGCGGAAGCGCCGGATCTTAGCGGATTGGACCTTGATATGGAGATGCCTGACCTGGGTGGACTTGACCTTGAGGCGGAAGCACCTGATCTTGGCGGACTTGATTTAGATATGGACATACCGGATCTTGGAGACCTGGATTTATCCGGATTCGAAGAAGAAGTAGCGCCTGAACCTGAACCTATACCGGCACCTGAACCCGAGCCGGCGCCGGCACCCGAACCGGTACCTGAACCTGAGCCCGCCCCGGCCCCGGCTCCGGCAGTAGATCTTTCGGATCCAAATAAGAAGCTTAGTCCTGAAGAGATAGCAGCGATGTTTGCAAGTGCAGCCCCGGCAGAAGAACCGGCCCCGGCCCCTGAACCCGAACCTGCACCTGAGCCAGAATCGACCCCGGCCCCGGCCCCGGCAGTAGATCTTTCGGATCCCAATAAGAAGCTTAGTCCGGAAGAGATAGCAGCGATGTTTGCGAGTGCAGCTCCGGCAGAAGAGCCGGCGCCGGCCCCTGCCCCCGAACCCGAACCTGAACCGGCCCCGGCCCCGGCTCCGGAAGTAGACCTGTCAGATCCGAATAAGAAGCTTAGTCCGGAAGAGATAGCAGCGATGTTTGCGAGTGCAGCCCCGGCAGAAGAACCTGCCCCGGCCCCTGAACCCGAACCCGAACCTGCGCCTGCCCCGGCCCCGGCAGCAGAAGAGAAGCCGCCCATGCCGGATCTGTCAGATCCCAACAAGCAGCTTAGCCCGGATGAGATAGCAGCGATGTTTGCCAATATGGCACCAGCGGAAGAGCCGGCGCCGGCACCCGAACCTGCGCCTGAGCCCGCCCCGACCCCAGCAGCAGAAGAGAAGCCGCCCATGCCGGATCTCTCAGACCCCAACAAGCAGCTTACACCGGAAGAGATCGCCGCAATGTTCGCTAACATGACATAAAACAGTTACTATAAAATAAGCCCCTGCAGTGATTGCAGGGGCTGTGTTTATCTACGGGGTCTTCGATTTCGCTCAAGATAATCGTAATCATCTTCGTAATGTCTTCGCCTCTTTCTTCTTCTCTGTTTAACCTTATATCTGGCATAAAAGTAAAGAGCAATAAATCCAATCAGCAGAATACCTATAATAATCAATATCACTTTAATGACGGTAATAATCAAAGGTTGCTCCCCTGATAGTTTATCTACCGGGCTGGGTTCCGGAGCTTTTTTCTTTATCGTAAGAGGCTGGGTCCCCATTAAATCCTGGTCATAGTAATACTCAATATTGGCGGTAAGGGAGTATGCCTCCTTTTTTACATCCGTAATCTTGGTGGTTATATCCGAAAAGGAAGCGTTATTGGGAAGAACCATCAAGGCATTTTTATCATACTCAAAAGAATAATCTGTCTCCCCATTAATAAAATCTTTAAATGAAGACTCATTTTCAAGATAATAATCATTGGTTAGATTCGGATCCTGTGAAGAAATAGGCAGATTCTTATAATTCTTAAACCCGTAATCCAAAAGTGTAGCAGTATCCGTATACTGAGTGAGATTACCGTGCATGGTTACACAGATCAATTCCAAGTTGTCCCTTTTAGCAATGGTAACCAGGGTATTCAAGGCCTGATTGGTAAAACCGGTTTTTCCGCATTCAAACCCTTCGTAAGCGTTCTTTCTTCCGGGAAACATTTTATGCTGGTTATTAAGATAGCGGACTTCATTAACTTTATTTGTGGGTTGAAGCTGATAGGATTTGGCCCCGGCGATACGCTTAAAATCCGGATACTTTAAGCACTCTCTTGCAATAAGGGCCATATCATAAGGTGAAGAATAATGCTGTTTATCATGAAGACCGTTGGCATTCATAAAATGAGTATGTTTGCAGCCAAGTTCCTGAGCCCGTTTGTTCATCAGGGCAACAAAGGATTCCTGGTCTCCGGCAATGAGTTCACCCACACCGTTACTTACCTCATTTGCAGATTCAAGAAGAATACCGTACAAAGCCTGCTCAACGGTAATCTGTTCTCCCACGTTCATACCTATGTGGTTGCTTCCGAATTCAATATTAAAAACGGCTTCTTTCGAAAAAGTAAGGGTCTGGTCAAGGCTGCAATTCTCAAGAACTAGAAGAACCGTCATCAGCTTGGTAATACTGGCCGGATACATTTCGGTATTTATATTCTTTGAATACAGAACCGTTCCGGTATCGGCATCCATTATAATTCCGCCGTCTGAGCTGATCCCGGGGGCAGAAGGCCATGCTACTTTTGCAAATACAGTATGAGAATTGGTGATGATAAATGTGAATATTAATACGAGGGATAAAATCCATCTCCTAAATTTCATAAAAAACTCCTAAAACTAACAAATACGCGGCCAAAAAAAGAGTTGATTATTTTAAAAAAAGGTCTAAAATAATCGTTATATATAATAGCAAGTAAAATAAGAACCGCATTTTTATGGTATCTTATATCAGGCAATAAATCAATAGAATCGAAATGCTTTTTATTGCCGTGGGAAAAGGAGATAACATGCGATTACGAAATATTCCCGGAGCGGAAGAAGAGGTGACAAAGAGCCCCTACTGTGTTAAGATCCCACAGGAATACAGAGGACACTGGGCTGACTGTTTTGGAAATGATAATCCCATTTATATTGAGATAGGAATGGGAAAAGGCAGATTCATTATAAATAATGCTTTGACATATCCGGATATTAATTTTATAGGAATAGAAAAATACCCCAGTGTTCAGATACGTGCAGTGCAGAAGCTGCGGGAGATGGATGATATTCCGAACTTAAGGCTTCTGAGCATGAACGCGGAGATCCTCCCGGAAATATTCGATGAAGGGGAGATTAGGAAGATATATCTGAATTTTTCTGACCCCTGGCCAAAAGAACGGCATGCTAAAAGGAGACTTACCTCAGGAGAATTCCTTGACAGATACCGGAAGGTGCTTAAGCCGGGAGATCTCGTAGAATTTAAAACGGACAACAGAGGATTATTTGAGTTTTCTCTTCAGGAGATTGAAGAAAAGGGCTGGATCTTAGATGGGAAAACAGAAAATCTCCACAAAGATCCGCTTATGGGTCAAGGCAATATTATGACAGAATATGAGGTAAAGTTTATTAAGCTGGATAAACCTATTTACAAGCTGATCTGTCATTATAAATAGAGATATAAAAAATGGGCATTTATTAAAACAGAGATTAATTTTTGGGCGAAAAGAGGAGATCACAATGAATACGGAACAAACATTATTGTGCCTGGCAACAGCGCTTCTTTGCGGACTGTTAATGTCAAGGCTTGCTAAGGTTGTTAGATTGCCGGCGGTTACGGCATATCTCGTAACGGGACTGCTGCTGGGACCGTTTTTTATCGGAAGACTGGGAGTGATGGGACTAGGCTTTCCCACACTGGAAATTGTAGATTCGTTAAAGATCATTTCACAGGTAGCATTGGGCTTTATAGCTTTCGCCATTGGAAACGAATTCAGGTTATCGCAGCTGAAGGTTATGGGAAAACAGGCTGTAACAGTAGGTATACTCCAGGCTGTGATCACTACTATTTTTGTAGATTTTGCATTGGTTGTCCTGCATTTTATAATGCCTGATATTATATCGGTTTCATCGGCTATTACCCTTGGTGCTATAGGAGCAGCTACGGCTCCTGCTGCTACCTTAATGGTAGTTAAGCAATATAAGGCGGACGGACCCCTTACAAGACTTCTTCTTATGGTTGTAGCCCTTGACGATGCGGTGGGTCTGGTGCTCTTTTCAGCATCCTTCGGTATCGCCAACGCCCTGGAGTCGGGAGCAGTAAGCGTAGTAAGCGTTGTAGTGGAACCGGTTTTGGAGATAGTGTTATCAGTTATTTTAGGAACAATAGCAGGATTTATTCTTAATTGGCTGGAAGTATATTTCCACTCAAGAAGCAAGAGAATGTCTCTTTCCATTTCCTTTGTGCTCTTTACTGTAGGCGTATCAATGATGGAATTTGATGTGGGAGCGGTACATATCAGTTTTTCGCTCCTCCTTGTCTGCATGATGATGGGAACTGTATTTTGCAACATATGCGAGACATCGGAAGAGCTCATGGGAAGGGTGGATAGATGGACGAGTCCGGTAAGCATTCTTTTCTTTATTTTATCCGGTGGAGAATTAGACCTGCGGATTCTGGCAAATCCGGTGGTACTCCTTATCGGCATCATCTATATTATTTTCAGAAGTGCCGGTAAATACTGCGGAGCATATATAAGCTGTAAGATGACAAAGTGCAGCAAAGAGATTACAAATCATCTGGGAATTACACTGTTTCCACAAGCCGGGGTTGCCCTGGGGATGGCATTGACAGCAGCCAACTTAAGTGATGGGGCAGTAATCAGAAATGTTGTATTATTCTCTGTTTTGATATACGAATTAGTGGGACCGACACTCACAAAAATTTCACTTACAAAGGCCGGGGAGATTAAGCCGGAGAGTACAAGTGCCAGGACATTGAACAAGGAAAAGTGATGATACATAAACACGCAATAATTATATCGAGAATTAATTATTGCGTGTTTTTTGAAGGGAAGGTTTCAGGGTCGATTTCAAGCTGCTTATAATAAAGAAATAAGTCAAATAAAAAAAGTGAAAATAATACTTGAAAAATAGAAGGTTATATCATATAATATCTCTTGTTCGACCAAAAGCGCCTTTAGCTCAGCTGGCAGAGCACCTGACTCTTAATCAGGGTGTCCAGGGTTCGAACCCCTGAAGGCGCATTACGAAGGGTGTAGCACTTACCATAAGGGTTGTAGGTGTTATGCCTTTTATTTTGCGGCTTTGAGCCACTTCGGAAAGTGTAAAAAAGTGATTAAAAGTATGAATAAGTAAAAGTCCTAAAAGCGTCCTAAATGGCATTGTAAAAAACTGACAGTCCTAATTGTGTCCTACTAAAGTGTCCTAAAAAAAAATAGGACACCCGGTCAGGGTGCCCAATTATAATACACTTTATATAGCGACGATCTCATTCACAACAGACGATACGTTCTTCTTTCTGTACCATGTCTCTACATATCATCTCTCCTTTTGGGTATAATAAAAGCACCGGGATCTCCGATGCTTCTATTGTGCGTCTAAGCTATTTGTTGATACTTTTTCTTCGCTTTTGATCTTTTTCATTTCTTCTTCAATCTCTGCCTCTATCTCTTCAAGAGACATTTTTTTGATTTCCGGGGGTATACCGTCGAAATAAGAGTCCATCATAACTTTCTCCAATCTATTTTGAATGTTTCCTTGATATTGTTTTGTTATTCTTTTCATTCTCCATGCGCTAGCCTCCGATTATTAGATTATCATTTATGTGCTACAACGTCAATACATACGGCCACTCATATCGTTCTTTGAAAATTTGGGGATATTTCATATAGAAATTCAAAGGAGAAAAGTCAAATATGTTTTAAATAGAGTTATAACGGAGTAAAATGAGGAAGTCTCAAAAACAGGTAGTATATGATCAAGGAGCGAACAAGGTAGATGAACTTCATTAACGCGAAAGAAGTAATGAAATGAGAGTGCGTAAACCGGCGGAAATATTCGAGATGAGAAGGAGTACGAAGGACGAAATGAACTAAGGCAAACGTCCGGTCGAAGTGCGACATACAGAAGAATCTCTTCGCACGTTCTGGGACAGCCTATTAGTTCTCAATAGACAGGAGGTAAAATACAGCTCTATAGAAAGTCATTGTAATTAAATCTAAAACGTAGATTGTCTCTTAGGAGACATTTATTCTGTTTTATTCTCAATACGCGAAAATACAGAGGCTTTATCAATTTGTAATATGTTTTTCCAATTATCAGGGAAGCCCATGGTATGAATATCTACGACGTCGTATTCATCAAAAAGATTTGATAAATCATGTAAAAAATCGGTCCAGCCACCCTCATTCTTTAATAATTCTTTTAAACATAAAAGCGAAGCAAATACGCGGTTGTTCTTTATCCCAGAGTGGGAATATTCTTTATATAATATGGGCGTTTTTCTCATTCTTGCATTGTATAATCTGCCATAATGAGCACAGACATTCCTTACATGGGATAAGTGTTCTAACCAGCTTTCAAAGTAATTATATGTAACGCCAAAAGATTTAGCGATTGCCTTTTTGTCGGGATTCTTCATGTTTTTATAAAACTTTGAAAGTGTTCCGAAGCTTAATACTTCCATTAATGCATATATAGGGAGAAGCCCTCCTTCATAATTGGTTTTGAAGTTTTTTACAAAAGGGGCTTTTGAGTTGCGTTTTATTTCTTTATTTATTTCGCTTATAAAAGTGTTGAAATAATCTTCGTTAACAAAATTGGTTTTATCATTGTATCCGAGAATACCATATTTGTCGCCAAAATAATTTGCAATACGACAACGGACATTAATTTCAACTTTTTCGATTTCAGGGAAAAGCAACTGTCTAAACTTGGCGTTAAATAAGTACAATTGAACAATTTGCTCAAAAGTGGTACCCTCATTGTACTTACCGTTTCTTGGTTTTAGAGTTAAGCTGTATGCTTTTATTAATCTAAAATAAGAAACATCGTTTAATACTCTTTTGGCATAATCTACGTCATTTATTATTAAGCCAATGGATCTTAAATTATTAATCTGTTCTTCAATAGACATCGCTGGTTGATGTTGTTTTAGCTCTTTCAAATGGGAGGCTCCTTATAATTAAAAGACCCAACGTGGTCCGCATCGTTGAGAGGCGTGTCGGGTTCTGTTAAATTAATTATAAGAATTCTTGAAATATTATTCAAGCGTTTTTTAAAAAATAATTTAATTTTTTTAAAACACTATAAGAATAATAACTTTAAATCTAGGTGTCCAGGGTTCGGTCTCCGCTCCGCTCCGGTCGGCGCTAAGCAAACGTCCCCCGGACGTTTAGCGCCCCTGAAGGCGCAGTTATAAGGACTTAGCACTTGATAACGGAAGGCAGGTGTTAGGTCTTTTTTTTGCAATTTTTTATTTTTTTAAAAAACCTATTGACATGGTAGGTATTAGCTGATATATTATTACCTAGCATGAAACTAGGAATTACGTCAAACCCCTAGAATTAAAGGAAAATTGATATAGCGGGAATTTTGGAGGAATTAAAAATGAAGATCTATGCAGATAATGCAGCAACAACGAAGATGAGCGAAGCGGCCATCGAGGCTATGCTTCCGTATATGAAGGAGATATACGGAAATCCTTCAAGTCTTTACTCCATAGGTCAGGAGGCCAAGGAACATCTTGAGGATGCCAGAAAAAGAGTGGCAGCAGTTTTAGGATGTGAACCAAAGGAAGTGTACTTTACCTCCGGCGGAAGTGAGGCGGATAATCAGGCGATTATTTCTGCTGCTCGGATGGGGGAAAAGAAGGGAAAGAAACACATAATCTCCACAGCTTTTGAACATCACGCAGTACTTCATACATTAAATAAGCTTGAAAAAGAAGGCTTTGAGATAGAGCTCTTAGATGTACATGAAAACGGAATAGTTACACCTGACCAGGTTAGGGATGCTATCCGGGAAGATACAGCTCTTGTAACCATCATGTTTGCCAATAATGAGATTGGCACAGTTCAGCCCATTAGAGAGATAGGCGCTGTATGCAGAGAAAAGAATGTAATCTTCCATACAGATGCGGTTCAGGCTATAGGACATGTTCCGGTAAATGTTAAGGATGACAATATAGATATGCTCTCCCTGTCAGGTCACAAATTTCATGGCCCCAAGGGAACCGGAGTCTTATATGTAAAGAAGGGTATCCGCATTACTAATATAATAGAAGGCGGAGCCCAGGAAAGAGGCAAAAGGGCCGGAACGGAAAATGTTCCGGGAATAATGGGACTTGCCAAAGCCCTTGAAGATGCAACCAAAGATATAGAAGGTTATACAAAGAAGCTTACACCCTTAAGAGATAAGCTGATAGAAGGGATACTGAAGATTCCATACTCTGAGTTAAACGGAGACAGAGAAAAGCGGCTTCCCGCAACGGTTAATTTTTGTTTTGAAGGAATCGAAGGGGAATCATTACTGCTTCTCTTAGACGATAAGGGAATAAGTGCTTCTTCGGGATCCGCCTGTACATCCGGCTCCTTAGATCCCAGCCATGTACTTCTGGCCATCGGAAGACCCCACGAAGTAGCTCACGGATCTTTGAGACTATCTCTTGGGGAAGATACAACATCGGAGGAGATAGATTATCTCATTAAATCCGTAACGGAAGTAGTGGAGTATTTACGAAGCATTTCTCCCTTCTGGCGGGACCTTACAGAGGGTAAGAGAAAACACGTATTTGCAGCATAATAACAGTTCATATATCAGAAGGGAAAAGGAGAGAATAATATGTCATTATACAGTGAAAAGGTGATGGACCATTTCAGAAACCCGAGAAACGTAGGAACTATCGAAGACGCTAACGGAGTTGGAGAAGCAGGTAATCCGGTATGCGGCGACATAATGAAGATATACTTAAAGATAAATAATGAGATTATTGAAGATGTAAAATTTGAGACCTTCGGATGCGGAAGCGCCATAGCATCGAGCTCCATGGCCACAGAACTGATAAAAGGCAAGTCAGTATCTGAGGCAGCGGAGCTTACAAATAAAGCAGTTGCAGAAGCCCTGGACGGACTTCCGGCACACAAGATGCACTGTTCGGTACTTGCCGAGGAAGCTATCCAGGCAGCCCTCGCGGATTATAAAAACAGAGAAAACATTCAGGAGAAGGAACGATGTTGCAGCTAAAACCTATTGAATAACTAGGATAAGAATAGTATAATTCCATTAATTCTTCTAAATGAATGGAGGACGGAAATGATTTCAACACGAGGCAGATATGCACTGAGAGTTATGGCAGATTTGGCTATACATCAGGGAGACGGTTATGTTCCCATGAAGGATGTAGCTGAAAGACAGGAATTATCACTGAAATATCTGGAACAGATTCTGCCGGCACTGAAAAAGAATAATTTAGTGGAAGGAATCCAGGGAAAAGGCGGAGGTTATCGTCTTACAAGAAAACCGGAGGAATATTCCATCGGCGAAGTGCTTCGGGCCACGGAGATAGACCTGGCACCGGTTTCCTGCCTGGCTCACGATGCCGAGGAGTGCAATCGCAGACCACAGTGTAAGACTATTAAATTCTGGGAAGGATTAAATGAGGTAATAAAAAACTACATAGATGACGCCACATTGGCGGACATTATGTAAAAATAAAGAAAATGAGGTTGAAAGAACATGAGTATTAAACATTACGACGAAAGAAACATAAGATTTGAAACAAAGCAGTTACACGTAGGACAGGAGCAGCCGGATCCGGCAACGGACTCCAGAGCGGTTCCCATTTATATGACATCATCTTACGTATTTCATAACAGTCAGCATGCAGCTGACAGATTTGCTCTTAAGGATGCCGGCAACATCTACGGCAGACTTACAAATCCCACACAGGGAGTATTCGAGAGCAGAATAGCAGCTTTGGAGGGCGGAGTAGCAGCCCTTGCAGTTGGCTCCGGTGCGGCAGCCATCACTTATGCTATCCAGACGGTAGCTCACGCAGGAGACCACATTGTAGCGGCAAAGAACATTTATGGCGGAACATATAACCTCCTAGCCCACACCTTACCGGATTACGGTATTGAAACAACATTTGTATCGCCATTTGATTTTAACGAGATCAAAGCAGCCATCCGCCCCAACACCAAAGCTATCCACATTGAGACACTGGGCAACCCGAATTCAGAGGTTGTTGATATTAAGGCAATTGCAGATATCGCACATGAGGCGGGAATCCCCCTTATAGTTGACAATACATTTGCATCACCCTACCTGGTAAGACCCATTGAATACGGTGCAGATATAGTTGTTCATTCTGCAACCAAATTTATCGGCGGTCACGGAACCACCCTTGGAGGAGTTATCATAGACAGCGGTAAATTTGACTGGACAAAAGGAAACAAGTGGCCATGGCTTGTTGAGCCAAATGAGTCCTATCACGGAGTAAGCTTCGCTAAAGACTGCGCACCGGCAGCATTTGCAACCTATATCAGAGCCATTTTGCTTAGAGATACCGGTGCCTGCATTTCTCCCGTACATGCATTCATTTTCCTTCAGGGACTTGAGACTCTCTCCCTTAGAGTAGAGCGTCATGTAGAGAACGCATTAAAGGTTGTTGAGTTCTTAAACAAGCATCCCCAGGTTGAGAAGGTAAATCACCCGGCAGTTACAACCGACGCAAGCCAGAAGGAGTTATACAACAAGTACTTCCCCAATGGAGGAGGTTCTATCTTTACATTTGAGATCAAGGGAGATGCCAAGACTGCTCAGAAGTTTATTGATAATCTGGAGCTCTTCTCACTCCTTGCAAATGTTGCAGATGTTAAGTCACTGGCTATTCATCCGGCTTCAACCACCCATTCCGAGTGCAACGAGGCTGAGCTTTTAGACCAGGGAATTAAGCCAAACACTATCAGACTATCTATCGGAACAGAGCATATCGATGATATCATCGAGGATTTGGATGAAGCCTTTAAAGCTTTATAAGAAAGAAGGAGAGAACATGGGAAAGATATATAATAATGCAACAGAGCTTATCGGGAAAACACCACTGGTAAGATTTGATAATATTAAGAAGGCTCATAATTTACAAGGGAATATTCTTGCGAAGCTTGAATACTTTAACCCTTCCGGATCTGTAAAAGACCGTATCGCAAAGGGAATGATCGACCAGGCAGAAAAGGACGGGAAGTTAAAGGCAGATTATACAATCATCGAACCTACTTCGGGTAACACAGGCATCGGACTTGCAGCAATAGCAGCGGCCAGAGGCTATAAGATCAAAATCGTTATGCCTGAAACAATGAGTGTTGAGAGACGAAATATTATTAAGTCTTATGGGGCAGAACTGGTGCTTACTGAAGGAGCAAAGGGAATGAAGGGAGCCATCGCTAAGGCTGAAGAACTTCATGAGGCAGACCCCAAGAGCTTTATTCCCCAGCAGTTTGAGAATCCGGCTAATCCAAAGACACATTTAGAGACAACGGGACCGGAAGTATGGGAAGATACTGACGGCAAGGTAGATGTGTTTATCGGCGGTGTAGGTACCGGCGGAACCCTTACGGGTGTTGGACAGTTCCTTAAGAGCAAGAACCCGGATGTTAAGATAATCGCTGTTGAGCCCGCAGGTTCACCCGTGCTTTCCACAGGAACCCCGGGACCTCATAAGATTCAAGGTATCGGAGCAGGGTTTGTACCCAATACCCTTGATACAAAGATATATGATGAGATCATTACGGTAAAAGATGAGGATGCCTTTGCGACCGCCAAAGAGATTGCAAAAAAGGAAGGAGTTCTTGTAGGAATCTCTTCAGGTGCTTCTCTTTGGGCAGCATTGCGGGTAGCAGCCAGACCGGAGTTTGCGGGTAAGAACATCGTTGCCCTTCTTCCGGATAACGGAGACAGATACTACTCCATGCTGGCTGATTAGGGATGTTTTTTTTAAAATAGTGTGTTACAATAGTAGGCGTGTTTTACACGCCTACTTTTAATTGTATTTGGTGAAAGAATGAGTACTTTTGTAAAACTGATAATAATTGAAGCAGTCGTATTGGGAGTTCAGATCCTTCTTTATTTCGGCTGCGAGATTTTCCAGCATAATTTTCATAACGTGGAACGACCCATTGATAAAAAAATTCCTCTGGTTCCCTGGACCGTGACGGTATATTCTTTGTGGTTTCCCATGATAGCCGTATTTCCGATGGTATTATATTACTTCTCCAGAAAAGTATATGTTATGTACCAGATTTCCATAATACTCAGTAACCTGTTAAGTACGGTGGTTTATATAGCATATCCTACTACATTTGAAAGGGAGACGCCTCCGGATACCTTCTGGGGAAGGTTACTGAAGTTCGTATATGCGGCAAGCTTTAAGGGAATTAACTGTGCTCCCAGTCTGCACTGTGTCCATTGCTACATTACCATATTCATGTCCCTGATCTGTGTACCTTTGCTTCCCGGTTTAAAAGCCCTCTTTATTGCAGTGGCTCTTGGGATTATCATTTCAACCCAGCTTACCAAGCAGCATGTGTTAATAGATGCGCTGACGGCCCTTCCCTTTTCGGCTGTTACCATAGCCCTTGGGGTATGCGCCGTTAACCTGTGGGGCGGCATGGGCCTTTTGGCCGGACTTGGATTATAAAACGAGGATTACCAGATGAAACTGTGGATTACACGTCACGGACAGACGGATTATAATAAGAAAAAGATTATGCAGGGTGCTATAAATATACCCCTGAATGAAAATGGCAGAGCTCAGGCCGAGGAAGTACGGGATAAGCTTAAGGATATCTCCTTTGATGCGGTAATAGCAAGCCCTATGGACAGGGCAGTAGAGACAGCTTCCATAATAACGGGACTTCCCGAAAAAGATATTATTAAGGATAAAAGAATTCGGGAATTCGGATTCGGGAAATTCGAAAATGTGGAATATAGTAAAATGGGGCCGGCCATGACCCTGTATTGGATACTTCCGGAGCTTTTTCCCTGTCCGAAAACAGTGGAAACCATTCCTGCCGCCACCAGAAGGATCAAGTCTTTTCTGAAAGATCTCAGGACAAAAGACTATGAAAATGTTCTTATAGTGTGTCACGGCGGGATTATCCGCGTACTAAGCGGCGTCCTTGAAGGACGAAAGAATAATATAAAATGGCGGCCTAAGCCGGTGAATTGTGAGGTAAGAGAATATGAATTATTATGAAGACAATGAATTAGGACAGTATAGGAATGCAGCCCAGGGACTGAAATACAAGTTCGTGGCGGAACTGGTGGCTATAGCTTGTTCAGTTATCATGATCGTTCCGCTTCTGGGTACAGTACTGGGAATGTATGGCATGATTGCCTGCAATATAGTCAGCATTTTAGGCTTATATCTTATAAGCAGGGATATACCGGGGTGCAGGATAGCATTTATCGTGACCATAATAAGTATTGTATTTGATGTTGCAAGGATTATTTCGGGAAACTTGTGGCTTATGAGTGTAGTATCAAATTGTCTGAGTTTCTTAGCTTTATTCTATGTCTGCAAATCCCTTGCGGAAGACTTAAGGGACCATGGCATGTTAGAAAACGCAGACCGGGCAGAGCTGGTTTGGAAGATTAACCTTGTTTGTACTGCCATATCCATAATAATATCCGTAATGATGTTCATACCCCTCATTAACCTGCTGGGAATAGCATTGGGATTTATTAATTCTCTGGCAGAGATCGTCGGAGGAGTGCTGTATTTTATCTTCCTGTATAAGAGCTATAAGTTTTACGAAGCATACTGATTTATCTGTGAATCCCATCCAGTACATCATCGATCCATTCGTCTATATTAAATGAATTATCTTCAAAGAGCTTAATGATTACGCCGAAGGTTTCCACGTCACTGGCAAAGGCATTGGCTTCGTCAGTGTCTACGTGCATGGCAAGTTTAAAATTCCTGTCCACACGGACAACCACGTCTGCAAAAATAACCCCACGGCCGTAGCTCTTTGTGAGAATAAACACTTCATCGTTATCCTTAACGTCCAGTCTTATGGCATCACTGGGGGTCATGTGGATATGGCGCTTGGCAACGATAACACCATGGTCTAAAACAACTTCCCCGGCAGGACCCATAAGGGTGCAGCCCGGGGTACCCAGGGTATGTCCTGACTGGCGAATAACGCTTTCAACCCCAAGGGTACGGCAGTCGGTCATGGAGATCTCAACCTGGGATTCTTTACGGAAAGGCCCTAAAACAGCCATATTCTCAAAAGAACCGCCGGGACCTTTTACCGTAATCCGTTCTTTTGCCAGGAACTGTCCCGGCTGACTTAAAGGTTTCTCAAAAGTAAGTTCAGCGCCGGGTCCATATAAAGTTTCGAAATCGCTTTTTGACAAGTGAACATGTCTCGCGGATGTTTCAATAGGTATCTTATGACTCATATCATCCAGTCCTTGATTCTTTGCCTCTAACAATAGTTTTCCTTGATTATAAAAAAACCATATAACAAATGCAATAGAGAGAATGTGCAAAAAAAGTGACAAGTAAAGCGAATGAGTGTATAATGTTTACCAAACGCTACCACCGTATAAGAAAGCAGGTGATATTTAGATGTTTGGAAGAAAAAGAGAAGCGGAGCTTGAGAACCGGCTTATAGAATACAAAACCATGACTAAGAGCGTGGGAGTTGAACTGAAATATCATTTGGAGAAGATGAACTCTGAGCTTTCCGGCATTAATACGGATACCGGAAAACTTAAAGAACAGGATGAGAATATTAATCGCGAGCTGGCTTTTGCAGAGGCGAAGGCCAACGAGCTCTTAAAGGATATTGAGAAGAAGGAAGAGGAGTTATCGAAAAAGGAAGAATTCTCTTCACGTATGAGGCAGGCCTTGGGGGAGAAGGGCTCCTTTGACGCTGATATGATCATACGTAATGCCGACAAGATTGCAGACGAGATCCGCACCAATGACCGTAAGGTTAATAATGCCATGGAAGAGATTCGGGCCATGGAACTTATCAGTACAAAGATGAAGGATATTGCCGGTCAGACCAGTGCATTATCTTTAAATGCAGCCATTATGGGCGCCCGGATAGATTCGGGAGAAGAGGGATTTGTCCAGACAGCCACGGAGATTAAAGAACTGGCAGCAGAGTATTCCAAAGTCATAACGGAGCTGAACAGACGGTTAGAGAAGATTACGGGAATTGTGGGAGATATCTCTTCGTCCAATTCCGAGATGAGAAGCCTTGCAAGTGAAGGTTGCGCAGCAGCAAATGATTTTTCTGCCAAATATGATGAGCTTTATAAGGATTTCGGTACAAAACCCTGGGAATCCGACGATAAGAAGACGGATTTCGAAAGCAGCAAGGATAGTATAGCGGCGATTAAAAAATCCATAGCAGAAGCGGTAAAGCTGGGAGAAGAAGCTATTTCTTCCGCAGATGAATTGTCCCGGCGGATGAAGGATTACTCGGATAATAACACAAAGACTGAAGAGATGGTTGCCAAGATAGATAATATGTAGGCAGGAGAGAAAGATGGCAGACAGAGAGGACATCAGGATACAGTCCAATGACGGTGAAACACCCCTTAAGGTGGTTTTATGGAAGCCCTCGGGCGATATACGTGCTATTTTACAGATATCCCACGGAATGGTGGAGCATATTGAGAGATATGCCGAGTTTGCTACCTTTATGGCTGATAAGGGAATACTTGTCGTTGGAAGCGATCATCTGGGACACGGAGGATCAGTCACATCCGAAGACAAGAGGGGATATTTTTGTGAGAATGACCCCAGCGAGGTAGTGGTGGATGACCTTTACAAGATAGGCAACACCGTCAGAAGAGATTATCCCGATATTCCTTATTTCATACTGGGACACAGTATGGGATCCTTTATAGTTCGCAATTACATTACAAAATACGGAGCAGGACTATCCGGCGCCATTATCTGCGGTTCCGGAGACATCCCCAATGGTGCGGCTAAAAGCGGCCTTTTTCTTATTAAGTTTTTGGAGCTTTTTAAGGGAGGAAAAGGCCACAGTAAAATAATAGATGGTATGACCATCGGCAATAACGACAAGTATTTTAAAGATTCCGAATATAAGAGCTGGTTGTCAAAAAACCAGCCGAATGTTGAAGCTTACAAAGCAGACCCTAACTGCGGATTTTTCTTTACCTTGAATGGATACCAGACTTTAATGGAAAGCATCATCAAGAATAATGATGATGCCAGAAGAGCACGTACACCCAAAGATTTGCCCTTATTCATCATTTCCGGTGCAGATTGCTGCCTTGGAGAATTCGGCAAGGGAATAAGGAAGATCTATGATAAGTACAAAGTGCTTGGAATGAAGGATATTGCATGGAAGTTGTATGAGAACGACCGACATGAGATATTAAATGAGACAGACCGAGATGTGGTTTATAACGACATTCTTGCCTGGATCAACAAAAAAACAGAGAGGTGAACAAGATGAGGAAACACACAGTAACAGCACTGGCCGCGATTTTATGTCTTTCGCTTTTGGGCGGATGTTCAAACAATAGCAATAGCCAGTCAAGCGCAGCGTCTTCCAAGGCGCAGGCATCATCAACAACCGCTGCTTCTTCTCAGGCAGCAGGCAGTTCTGCAATAAGGATTGCAGGATTAAAAGGACCTACTTCCATGGGCCTTGTCAAATTAATGAATGACAGCGAGGAAGGTAAGACATCGAATTCGTATGAATTCACAATGGCAGCAGCAGCCGACGAGATTACCCCGAAGCTTATCAAAGGGGATCTGGATATGGCAGCAGTTCCTGCCAACCTGGCATCAGTTCTTTATTCCAAGACACAGGGTAAAGTAGTGGTGCTTAACGTTAACACTTTAGGTGTTACATACATAGTCGAGAACGGCAAAGCGATTAATTCAGTAGCCGATCTTAAGGGCAAGACCATTTACGGTACAGGAAAAGGTTCCATTCCGGAGTACGCTCTGAGATTTGTATTGAAGAAAAACGGCTTAGACCCGGACAAGGATGTTAAACTTGAATGGAAGTCAGAGCCTACAGAAGTTGTGGCTTTAATGAAGCAGCAGAAGGATGTTGTTGCAATGCTTCCACAGCCCTTTGTTACAGTAGCTGCCGGTCAGGTAGAGAACTACAGAGTGGCACTCAGCATTACCGATGAGTGGGCTAAGCAGGACAAAGAAAGCAAGTTCATAACAGGCGTTATGGTTGCACGTAAAGACTTCGTAGAGCAGAATAAAGACAAGGTTGCGGCATTCCTTAAGGAATATGAGGCATCCATCAAGTTCGCAAACGAGAATGTAGAAGACGCAGCTAAGCTGGTTGAGAAGTATGACATCGTAAAAGCAGCAGTTGCAAAGAATGCATTACCTAAGTGCAACATTACATTCATCGCAGGAGATGAAATGAAGAGTGCCCTTAGCGGATTCTACAAAGCATTATTTGATCTTGCTCCCGAAAGCGTAGGCGGAGCTCTTCCGAATGAAGACATCTATTATAAACAGTAAACAAATTGAAAAAGTATGCGCAATAGTCATTGCCCTTATTGTATGGCATATAGCGGCTGTTGCCTTAGGACAGGAAATACTGCTGGTATCACCCATACGGGTGATACAGCAGCTTTCTGTTTTATGCACGGAAATGTCCTTTTGGCAGTCTATTCTTTTTACCCTGTCCAGGATTGTAGCCGGCTTCCTTTCTGCCCTGATCATGGGGACGATCCTTGGGGTCATTGCGGCCAGGGTGCATATCCTGGAGGTTTTGTTATGGCCTTATATGGCGGTAATCAAGGCCAGCCCCGTAGCATCATTTATCATATTGTGTCTTATATGGACAAGCTCGGATAATCTGTCCGTAATAATATCATTTCTCATTGTACTTCCCGTGGTTTATACAAATATCCTTCAGGGGATGAAGGCAACGGATAAGAAAATGCTGGAGATGGCATCTGTTTACAGGCTAAGCACATGGAAAACCATTAAATACATTTATATTCCCGCTTTAAAGCCGTATTTTTCCGCTGCCTGCAGCATAGCAGTGGGAATGTCCTGGAAATCGGGAACAGCAGCAGAAGTAATAGGAATTCCGGGAGGTTCCATAGGTGAGAAGCTGTATAAGGCAAAGGTTTATTTAAGTTCAGCAGATCTCCTTGCCTGGACCCTTGTAATAATAGTAATAAGCGTTATTTGCGAAAAGCTGGTGATACTCCTGGTTCGCAAATTTTATGAAGCCCTTTTTAAAAGCTGACTGAGACCGGAGTGAATGCATTATGAATATCAAAGTAACAGACTTAAAAAAATCATACGGTGAAAAGCTGATCTTTGACGGACTGAATCTGGAATTCCAAGAACATGCCGTTAATTGTGTAATGGGACGAAGCGGTTGTGGAAAAACCACTCTGATAAACATAATTATGGGGATAGATAAGGATTTCAAAGGGACCATCGAAGGGGTGCCGGACCACATGGGAGTAGTTTTTCAGGAAAACAGGCTCTGCGAAGATTTCAGCGTTATGTCAAACATAAAGCTTGTTTGTGAGAAGAATATTTCCGGAGAAGAGATTATCAAAAACCTGGACCTGGTGGGCCTTGGTGATAATATCCATACCCCTGTTAAGGAATTAAGCGGAGGAATGAAAAGGCGGGTTGCCCTGGTAAGAGCCGTTTTATCAAAAGGTGAACTGCTTATTCTTGACGAGCCTTTTAAGGGGCTTGATGATGATACCAGAGAAGATGTGACAAAATACCTTCTTGAAGGGAAAAATAAAAGGACCGTGATAATGGTAACTCACGATCCTGAAGAAGTTAAAATGTTAGGGGGCCGGCTGATTACCCTTTAGTCAGCTTTAGCAAGAGAGTTCAGGTAGTTTTGAACTTTCTTGGTGGAATCAAGTGATAATATAGTATGAATATCGCACAGGTCAGAAGGAGTATTTCTGATCTGTTCTTTTATTGATGGAATGGAAGAGCTGGTCATACTGAGCTCATCAACCGCCAGAGCCATAAAGAAGGGAAGCATAACGGGGTTGGAAGCAACCTCACCGCATATCCCCACCCAAATGTCTGCTTTATGAGCAGCGGCAACAACATTATAGATTGCATGAATAACCGCAGGCTCATAACAATCAAAGAAATGAGCCACCGCCGGATTATTTCTGTCTGCTGCAAAAGTATACTGGATCAGGTCGTTGGTACCGATGCTGAAAAAGTCAACATTCCGGGCAAATATGTCAGCCATAAAGCATGCCGCAGGGGTTTCTATCATGATACCGAATTGAATATTCTTATCATAATCAATACATTTATTGTCCAGTTCTTTTTTACACTCTGCCAGCAATCTCTTACAGCGCTTTATCTCGTAAACGGTAGTGATCATGGGAACCATAATAGCCAGTTTACCGAAAGCTGAGGCCCGTAGAATGGCCCGCAGCTGTGTCTTGAAAATGCTCTTATTCTCAAGGGAAAATCGGATACCTCTAAAGCCAAGATAAGGATTATCTTCCCGGGGCAGGTTAATGCAGGCGCATTTCTTATCCCCACCGATATCCAGGGTTCTGATTACACATAACTCGCCGGCGGTTTTAATGGCCACATTTTTATATGCAAGAAACTGCTCGTCTTCGGAAGGGAGCTTTTTTGATTCCATGAATAAGAACTCCGATCTGAAGAGTCCGACGCCCTTGCAGCCACAGGTAACGGCCTTAACGATCCCCTGGGGAGAACTGATGTTAGCCGAGATTGTATATTCGTGTCCGTCTGTGGAAATCGCAGGTAATGCGGCGCGGCTCAATATAGAGGAGCGTTTTGCATTCCAGCTCTTACGTTTCTTGTTAAAGTCAATAATATCCGAAGTCGTAGGATCAATTATTATGCTGTTTTGAAAGGTATCAACGATAATAGTGTCGTTTTCGACAAAACGGTATTTTGATGAGTCAAAACCTGTTATGGTAATAAAATCCTTGGATTTGGCTATAATGGCAGTGTGGCTTGTCTCGCTGGGATTAGTCAGAAAGACAGCCTTAACATGTTCCTCGGAAAAGCCTGCCATAACAGAAGGTTCAATATTATCAGCACAGATAATAATGTCTTCATCCGGAAAAGCCGGTTCTTCCATGGCAAGAAGTTTACGAAGGATCCGTTTGCCGGAATCCGAGACATCAGCAGCCCGTTCTCTGGTGATATCATCATTTAAAGACTCCAGGGCAGCTGTGAGATTACTGATGGCGGCAATTAAAGACTTTGGCGCACTTAAGCCCTGGTCAATAAAAGAAAATACCATATTCTCCAACGAGGGATCAATAACGATAGCCAAATGAGATTTTAAGATATCAAGACCTTCCTTGGTAGTTCTTCCGGCGGCTATTAGTTCGTTAAGGTCTTGTTTTGCCTGAGATACGGCATTATCAAACCGGATCTTTTCGATATCGGCTCTTGCCGGACGATAGGCTTTAAGAAAACGATCATAGTCTGTGTGTTGGAAACACAACTTACCCATTGCAATTCCGCCTGCAATGACATTTCCATATATTTGCATGATTTCCCTCCGTACCCTCCGTGAAATGTTACCTTCCAAAGGTTATTATAGCTTAAAAATACAACTATTGGAATTAAACTTTTATTAAAAATCATTGACAAAAACACGCATAATATAAGAGAATATTGAACAATGAGGAATTGGTGTAATACACCCGGAAGGGAGTAAGAAATGAAGGACAGTTCATTTAAAGGAAATCTCTTGCTGCTGATTACCGCAACTATATGGGGCGTGGCCTTTGTAGCCCAGAGCGTCGGAATGGATTATGTGGGACCTTTCACCTTTAATGGGGTGAGGTTTCTTCTGGGAGGGATAATCCTTATTCCCTGCAGCTTTATTTTAAAGAAATTTCAAACCGGCGAAAAAAAGGATCATGACAGAAAGAAGCTTATTAAAGCAGGACTTTTATGCGGCCTCTTTATGTTCGGAGCCACCACCTTCCAGCAGCTTGGAATAATGCAAACATCGGTGGGAAAGACCGGTTTTATTACAGCCCTGTATGTTATACTTGTTCCTATATTCGGGATAATACTGGGAAAGAAAGTGGGGATCCGGATCTGGATAGGTGCCGTGATAGCAATGGCGGGATTCTACCTGTTGTGTATAAAAGAAGGCTTTTTTATAGCCTTTGGAGATATACTTGTGTTTATCTGCGCTATCATCTTTGCCCTTCATATTATGACGGTGGACGCATATATTCCCTATGTAAACGGAGTAATGCTCTCCTGCATCCAATTCCTGGTGGCAGGGGCCATTTCCACGGTCTGCATGTTTTTATTTGAAAGGCCCTCCCTCAGCGGAATTCTTAGTGCATGGCAGCCCATACTTTACGCCGGGATAATGTCCTGCGGAGTTGCTTATACCCTGCAGATTATCGGCCAGCAGTACACCAATCCTTTTCTGGCATCTCTGATACTCAGTCTGGAGTCGGTAATATCAGTACTGGCAGGATGGATCATCTTGGGAGAGATGCTATCCTTTAAGGAAATAGTGGGATGCGTTCTGGTATTTGCGGCTATAGTGATTGCTCAATTGCCCGCAAGGAAGTCATAAGTTTCAGGCCGGCGGTCTCGGAATAACCCCCAGCTCTGACGAAGCTGACGATTCTTTTCTATGTCTATATCGGAAATAATAATGCTTTCATCATCACGACCGGCGCAGGCAATGACTTCGCCGGTTTCATTTGTAATAAATGAGGAACCGTAGAAGGTAAGGGATGAAGACTGGTTGGAGTTGGCCTCGCAGGGGGTTACATGCTCTTCCCCCACCCGGTTGGCAGCAGCTACCGGTACTATGTTGCAGGCTGAATGTCCGCACATGCAACGCTGCCAATGAGGCATGCTGTCAACATCAAGGATAGGTTCGCTTCCGATGGCGGTGGGATAAAGCAGGATATCGGCGCCCATTAGAGCCATAATCCGGGCTGTCTCGGGAAACCACTGATCCCAGCATATTCCCACACCGATATTTCCCAAGGGTGTTTTCCAAACCTTGTGCCCCAGATTTCCCGGAGTGAAATAGAACTTTTCCTGATAAAAATGATCGTCCGGGATATGGATTTTACGATATATTCCCATTACAGAGCCCGTATCATCTATCATAGCTACGGTATTATAGAAGCTGTTGCCCTCTTTTTCGAAAAAGCTTACGGGAACGAAAAGCTTTAATTCCCTGCAAAGAGAAGAAAAGGCGCTTACTGCGGGATTAGAATCTACCGTGGTGGCAAGATTATAATAATCATAGTTTCTTTCCTGACAAAAATACTTTGTTTCGAAGAGCTCCGGAAGAAGGACCACCCTGGCGCCGTCTCCGGCAGCGCTTCTCGTCATTTCCAAAGCCTTTTCTATATTTTCCTTTCTGTTTCGCTGGCAGTTCATCTGCACTGCGGCAAGTCTTAAATCTGACATGGGATAATAGTCTCCTTATTAGATGAGTTTATGGTTTCGGAATCTGCTGAGTCAGGCAGTGAAAGTTGCCGCCCCCGATTAACACTTCTCTCGACTGCATAGTAACCACATTTCGATCCGGGAACAAAGCTGCGATAATCAGACGGGCAGCCTCGTCATTAGGGTCATTGAAGCCCGGGACGATTACCGTATCATTTGCAATATAGAAATTTGCATATGAGGCGGCGAGACGTTCTCCCGGAGTCCGAACCGGCTCCCCATTTAATAGATCAAGGCCCTTACATTCGTATTCCGTTACGAAAGCAGGGGCAGGCATGGGTAATGGGTGAATTCGGAAGGGGCGTCCTTTTGCGTCGGTTTCCCTTTTGAGAATGTCATATGCCCGGGAAGAGGACATATATTGAAGGTCGCTTTTGTCCTGAGGCAGGGCTAAAACGATATTTGTGGGTGAAGTAAAGGCCAGGAGGTTATCCACATGACCGTTAGTTTCGTCATTAACTATTCCGGAGGGAAGCCAGATTACTTTTTTGCCCCCGAGATAAGAACAAAGAAGTTTTTCAATCTCTTCTTTTGTCATCTCCGGGTTCCTTCCGGGACTGAGGAGGCAGCTTTCGGTGGTAATGATGGTTCCTTCTCCGTCCGTGTGAAAAGCCCCGCCCTCCATGACAAAGGGGCGGGCATCATAATAGTTATAATGCAAATGTGAGCAGAGTTTCGGCGCCAAAGCGTCATCATTTTCCCAGGAGTCATAGAGACCGTCGTAGTCTCCGCCCCAGGCATTAAACTTCCAGTTAATGCCCCTAAGACTTTTTCCGTCGGTAAGGAAGGTGGGGGCATAATCTCTCGCCCAGGAATCGTCAGTCTCCACCACATATAAATCTACTTCGGCAGGCAGATCATTTTTTGCACGGTTGTATTCATTTTCCTTTACACACACGGTTACATGTTCCGATTGGGAGATAAGTTCTACCAGGGAGCTAAAAACTGCCTTTGCCCGGTCTCCGCCGTAAGGCCAGGAATCTCCTCTGAAGGGCCATATAAGAATGCATCCTTCATGTGGTTCAAATTCACCGGGCATGCGAAAGCCATCATCTATGGGAAGTGTAGAATATGTATTCATAGGTCTGTCCTCACATTTTTTTCATTCTATCATAGCATCCGGCAAATTCAAAGTAATTGTTAAAACAGCGAAGTTATGTTAATATTTAAGTCATTATTTAAGACATTATAACGGAAATGGACATGAATTAAATGGAGAAATTCGATAAGTCAGAAAAGAAGGGATTCTTTCTGGTTTTAGCGGGAGGCATTCTTTGGGGGACCTCCGGAGCCTGCGGGCAGTTTCTGTTTGAATACAAGGACATGGTTTCGACCTGGCTTGTACCCTACAGGCTGCTTTTTGCCGGAGTGGTGCTGCTTTCCTTTCAATATGCAAAGAAGCGGCAGGAAATATTTAAAGTATGGAAAAGCAAAAGAGATGTAATTGAGTTAATCATATTCGGGCTTATTGGAATGGCGGGATGCCAGTTTACTTACTTCTATTCCATTCAGTACTCCAACGCCGGGACGGGAACGGTGCTTCAGTGTTTATCCACTGTAATGATCATGGCAGTGACGTGTATTATGGTAAAGAGAAAGCCTTATCTTACTGAATTGGTAGCGGTTGCTTTTGCTTTTTCCGGAGCCTTTCTCCTTGCTACAAAAGGAAATATCGGCACTTTACAGTTGTCCCGGGAGGCCCTTATATCAGGAGTAGTATCTGCTGCCTGTGTAGTGGTTTACAGCATGGAACCCAAGAATCTGGTTTTAAAGTACGGAACTCTTACAACGGTAGGATGGGGAATGCTTATCGGAGGAATAGTACTGTTTGCAGCTTTCAGGCCATACAGTATTCCCGTTACCATAGATCCGGAAACGGTATTCTGCCTGGGAGTAATATTCCTTGTGGGAACAGCCGTTGCATTTTCAATGTATCTGGAGGGGGTCAAATATATCGGCTCCAAAAGGGCGGCGCTTTTAGGGACGGTGGAACCGGTGGTGGCAGCGCTTTGGGCAGGACTTGTCTTCCATACGGATTTTTCGGCAGCGGATGTAATGGGATTTGTGCTGATCCTGTCCACCATTTTCCTTTGTGTTATGGACAGAAGGAAGCAGGAGAACAGGATACAGACTTGACAGACAGCGGCCAATTCATTTAAATGATAGTAAGAAGATTTTTTGATCGAACAACTTATGGGGCTATATAAGGACTAAGGTGATTAGATGGAGAGGATCAGATACCTGTTATTGACAAAGGATGAGATGATAAAAGAGCTGTTTACCGGTGTATTCGGAGATAGCATCAAGTTTTTTTCCGATGTTAAGGAAATGCTTGATTATCAGGATGGCGCCAGGGTTTCCGACGGGGTTTTCTTTTTTGAATACAATCTTATAGAGGAACAGGTTTTGTCCTATTCCATGGATAGGCTGTTTCTTATAGAAAACGGACGCAAATTGTTTATTAAGAGCGTCTGTCTGGTTAAGGGAACGTCGGTGAATATTCCCGAAGAGGTCATGGAATACGTTTATGACGTGATCAATTTGGAGGAGCCGGAGGTTGTTCTTGAAAAGAAACTTAAGAATATGGGGTCCCATATACTTCTTGAAACGATAATAAATGAAGT